>Ga0265293_10005263_pt1 | contig 21819 bp, 20 predicted proteins | sample Munlanlewell138R_FD_192505 | JGI IMG/M metagenome (GOLD analysis project Ga0265293, IMG submission 192505) | Leachate microbial communities from a municipal landfill in Southern Ontario, Canada - Leachate well 138R | ecosystem: Engineered > Solid waste > Landfill > Unclassified | place: Canada... | reverse complement strand
ATGGTTGCTTTAGTACCGCCTATGACACTTTTTTTTGCTTTTATTTATTTAGACGAAGTACCAGAGTTTCGTCAGATGCTAGGGATAATCCCTATTCTTATCGGTGGCTATCTCTTAACAAAACCAATAAAAAAGCTCTCTATATAAATGCAATTAAATACCGATAAAGAGACTCTATACTTATTTACAGATGGAAGTGCTAATCCTCAAAAAAAGATTGGATTTGGTGCTTATTTGATTGTAAATAAAGATGAATTATACTCTGCTACTTTGTCTATAGACGATGTGTTTACTAAAAAGTTTGAAGACACTAGTTCATCTAAACTTGAGCTAGAAGCTATGCTTTGGGCACTAAATAAAATAAATGCAGATAATAAAAAAATAGTTATCTTTACAGATTGCCAAAATATTATAGGGCTTTATGATAGACGTGAGAGGTTTGAGAAAAACAGCTATATGACTAGCAAAAATACTCTGATAAAAAATCATGAACTTTATAAAGAGTTTTATAAGATTACAGATAAAATAGAGTGTAATTTTGTAAAAGTTAAAGGTCATAAAAAACACGAAGACAAAAACATGATAGATAAAATTTTTACCCTAGTGGACAAAGCTGCTAGGAATGCTTTAAGAGAAGCGGTTTTATAAATTAAAACAGTTCACTCTAAAATTGTGTATTACTCTAATCTTTAGTTTATAAGGTTTTTCTAGTATAATTCGACTTATCTTAACTGTCTCATCATTAAACAATATTGAAGAAACAAACAAATATTAATATAAACGGAGAAATAATGGGTGTAAGTATAGGTCTAGTAGGACTTCCAAACGTCGGTAAATCAACAACATTTAATGCATTAACAAAAGCACAAAACGCAGAGGCTGCAAACTATCCATTTTGTACTATTGAGCCAAACAAAGCTGTAGTTCCAGTTCCAGATAAGAGACTTGCTGAGCTTGCAAAAATTGTAAAGCCAGAGAGAATCCAATACTCTACCTTAGATTTCGTAGATATAGCAGGTCTAGTAAAGGGTGCATCAAAAGGTGAAGGACTTGGAAACAAGTTCCTCTCAAACATCCGTGAAACTGAGGTTATACTTCAAATAGTTAGATGTTTTGATGATGAAAATATTGTCCACAATGAGGGCAGCATCGACCCACTTCGTGATGTTGAGATTATCGAGGGTGAACTTATCTTAGCTGATATTGAAGTCTTATCAAACCGCATTGATAGGCTCAAAAAACAAGCTAAGGCTGATAAGAGTGCTAAAGAGATGCTAGATATGGCAGAGGAACTTATGGAGTTTTTAGCTGAGGGCGAACTAGCAAGAAACTTCAAAGATGCAGATACTGATGTTTACAAACAACTAAATGCTGAAGTTAGGTTTTTAACTAACAAAGAGATTATGTATGGGGCAAACACGGATGAAGATGGCCTTTTAGAAGACAACGCTTATGTAGTAGCTCTAAGAGATCATGCCGCTAAAAACAACTGTGAACTTATAAAACTTTGTGCAAAGATAGAAGAAGAACTTATCGGTCTTGAAGATGATGAAGCTGAGGAGTTTTTAACAGACTTAGGGGTTAAAGAGTCAGGATTAGAGCAGATTATACAAAAAGGTTTTGATAAACTTGGACTTATGAGCTACTTTACTGCTGGTGTTAAAGAGGTTCGTGCATGGACTATTAGAAAAAACTCAACTGCACCTCGTGCTGCTGCAGCCATTCACAATGACTTTGAAAAAGGTTTTATCCGTGCGGAGGTTATATCATATGAAGATTTTATAACTTATGGCGGAGAAGCAAAGGCAAAAGAAGCTGGAAAGATGAGACTAGAGGGAAAAGAGTACATCGTAAACGATGGCGATGTTATGCATTTTAGATTTAACGTTTAATATAACAAATATAGATATAATTTTATTAAAATGATGGGTTTATTGCAGATTTAAACCCATAGTATCCGGCTAAGATTGGGTATTTTCATAATTGTTAGAACCAATTTTGATAGCGTTATAAAATAAAATTAAGGGAATTATTATGGAGTTAAAGTATGTTGGCCCAAAACCTATCATCTCTCACACTGGCATAGAGTTTGATAACAATAAAGAAGACAAATATGTCTACTTAAACATAGCTGTTCAGCTTTTAAAAGCGCTAGATCACGAGTACTTTGAAGATAAAATATACACTTATGAAGCCTCAACTAAAAGACTAGATAGCAAAGAACTCTTTGATGAACTTAAAAAGATATGCCCAAATATTCATACACTTATGGAAAAACAAAATCATGATATTGAGCAAGAGATAGAGCATGATTTAAAAAGAGCCGAGGAAAATTCTGTCTTAAATGAAGAAAGCAAAGAAGTTCTTTATAACAATATAAACATAATGCATGATTATCTCATTCAAAGATCAATCAATAAAAGTATTTACTATTGTGTTATCAATACTCTTGCACAGATGTTAAAAAAAGACAATATCAACTATGTAGTAGCTCCTCTATTTCAAACATTTGCTCATGTTCTGCACTCAATTCAAGGAAGTTTAAAAAGACAAAAAACTCCAATAGAAACTGATCTAGAAGTTTTTAAAAAGGACAATCAACTTTTTGTAAAGTTAAAAGTAATTAACATTATGAGGGGTTAGTCATACTCATCATAGACTGGACCATTGTATCTTTTAACCTCTTTATGGCTTTATCAAAGTTATCTAGTGAACAATTTACAGTTTTGTCTAGCTCTTTATGGAGTCTCTCTATCTGGCCATAGAGCTTCTCTTTTTCATCTGATTTTGTATCTAAATCAACATATATAATTTTTAAATCATTTATCTTTATCTTTAAACTTGCAATCTCAGAGTTTTTAATGCCTCTAGCAGCTTTAGTTCTTTTATATAGTTGTTCAAAATTATGCATGTCTAAAATTTGTCTATTTTTTATTAAGTTACTTTGCAGAGTCTCATGTATAACTCTTGTTATATTTTTTTCACTCTTTGCGCTTGCAACTAACTCTATAAAAGTATCACCTACTTCTTCAAAAATTTTTCGTCTGTACTTTTCATAGTAGTCTTTAGCTAAAGAGTGTATAAATCTTACTCTAATCTTATTTTGTATCTCTTGTATAGCATCTCGCTTTGGGTAGTGTAAAATTTCAGTCGCAAAACTAACCCACTCGTTTGCAATCTCATGAAATATAATGTTTACGATTTGTGAAAATTTGAAATCTTCATACTTATCTAAATACAGAAAATTTAGTTCATATCTTAATTTTTCTCGAACTAAAATATGAGATATTACTTCCATAATCTCAAGTCTGTCATAGTGAGAAGAGACATGTAAAACTTCCCACTCAAAGAGTGCTTTGTTTTTAAAAATCTTTTCTATGTACTGTTGCTTTTCTTCTTGAGTTTTATACATTTCTAGCTATAGTCTCTCCATATTTAACGTCTCTGCCTTCTAAATCCATAAGCTCTAGCATATCTTTTTGAGCTAGGACAACTATGGTTGAACCCATCTCAAAGCACCCAAAATCATCACCTTTATTTAAATATAAATCTTTGTACTCATAAACGCTTGAGCTTATTGCCGATGCATTTGTTTTTATTGCACTCTCAAATGAGACTTGCATCACACCAACGTTTAAAGCTCCTACTAGGACTATAAAAAACTTTTTGCCGCTTGAGTTTTCACACATCAAAACAACTCTCTCATTCTCTATAAAGAGGTTTAACCTTTTTCTAAGTGATGGATTGTTTACAGGATAGAGTTTTCCTGGAATATGCACAGCTTTTAGAACCTTTAGATTTGTTGGGATATGGTAACGGTGATAGTCTTTTGGAGATAGGTAAAAGTTTATAAATTCTCCATCATATACGCTACTTTTTTCATCATCACTAAAGTGTTCACCTAAAAGTTCATCACTTGAATATCTCATGCCTTTTATCTGAAGTGCAAAATCTTTTTGTAACTTTCCACAAGCTGAAACTAAAGAGTCGCAAGGCGATATAAAATCATCCGCATCTAAAGAGTAAGTTCTATCTTCTTTTAGTCTTCTTGTAAAGAGCGCATTTAAACTTCTATATGATTTTGGCGAATTAAATTCACTCATATCTAAGCCCATCAAGTTTACATATGAATTGTTAACAATTTTTTGAAACCATTTTGGAAATTCTTTATTTGCAAACTTTCCAAAAGTTTGTGAGATGGCTGATGTTATATGTTTACTCATTTTATTTTTATCCTTTTATTCGTTTATATTTCTCTTTCTAAAGAAGCTCTTCGAACTTTCTAAAGAAGCTCTTCGAACTTTCTAAAGAAGCTTACGCTTTGCAATCTCTTCTATAAGAACTGTTGCATATGAGCCTTTTGGAAGTGTAAAGTTAAACTCATACTGAGCCTCTATCTTGTTAAATCTTCCCTCGATATCTTCAGCAAATACCCATGCATATCTTCTAGCACCATCAGCATTTATCTCATCATCAAAATCTTTCTCATAGCCTCTTGCTAACCCTGAGGCAATTTTTACTTTTTTGCCACATAAAAGCCCAGTTGGTGCTATCTCTCTTTTGTTAAATCTCTCTAAATCCTCAGCACTCTCTTCATAGTCGAACAATCTTCCATGAGGATAATGTTCCATCACATCGCCTTGTATAAGTTTAAATGGATGGCTTTGAGATTTTAACTTTGTTAACTCATTATTTGGCATATTTAAAACTGACTCTAGCTCTAATGTCTCAAAATTATTTATAAGTCTATTTAACTCTAACCTTGAGCTGAGCCAAAGGTTAAAAAGATGACTCTGATAAGCATTTATAAGAAGCTTTTTTACTCTAGGATTTCGCTCTTTTGCTTCACCCTTTGCTAGTTTTTCTCCAAGTATATGGTTATCTCCATCATTACCAAATCTTTGATATCCAAAGAAGTTTGGCATCCCGTATTTTTCTAGGTTTTTTAAAGCTTCATCTATCTTTATAGCACTTGTAGGATTTACTTTTTTTACCTTTATATAAAATCTATTGCCCTTTAAATGCCCGATACGAATCTTGTTGTTGTGGTAATGCTTTGAGATTATCTTAATGTTTTCATGTTCAAAACTCTCAAGTTGTGCTTCGTAATTTTTATGCACTGAGATATATTGTTTAGTCATTGCATGTTTATCTTTTAATCCTGCATAGCCTATATCTCTATTTTTGATATTTAAAAACCTAGCTATAACACCTATCATCTCAGGAGTGCTTAGAGATTTTTTTCTGATAAAGAGTATAAGATGCTCTCCATCACCGCTAAACTCATAAAGAGGAATCTCTTCGACTACAAAGTCTCTAGGAGATTGTTTAAAATGAAAATCTATACTTGAGTGGTCTAGCGAGTAAAATCTATCCATATTTTTTGCCTTTAAAAATGATGCGCTTTGCATCTATTGGTGTATCTGGTTCTCGCACTTGATGCGAAAATATTTAGCGGTGTTCTTGTTTGCGTTGCCACTCTTTTTATGGCTTTTATATATCTTTTATCAAATGCAACTAGCATCTCATACTCTTCCCCACTACAAGCAACTCGTTTTGGGATTTTTTTAGTAAATCTAAACCCTAACTTGTTTATAGTTGCAAGTTTATCCAAATCACTAAAAAGACCATCTGAGATATCCATACCTGAACTTAAATATCTGCTAGATTTTTGTACAAACTTATCTCTTAATTGTATATTTACAAACTTAGATTTTGTATTTATAGATCCGAGGTTCCTAAGTTTTAAAAAATCTTTTTTGCTCCTTCCAAGTGTTCCTGTATGAGCTAAGAGATAACCTTTTTTAATACCACTTCTAAGTAGTGGTTTTGCTGTTTGTGAGATGATAGTTATAGTAATATCTAGTTTTATATTACTTATAGTATCTCCACCAATTATCTCAATATCAAACTTTTTTGCAGTCTCTCTAAACCCACGAACTAACTCTCTCATCTGCTCCTTAGTTATACTACGAGGCATAGCCACACTAAGAAGTGCATACTTTGGTTTAGCATTCATGGCAATCGCATCTGAGATATTTGCCATCATTGATTTTTGTGCTATTTGGTAGTGATTCATCCACTCCATCTTAAAGTGTACATCTTCAAAAAAAGCATCTTTTGAGTAAACCATAGAGTCGATTAAAGCACCATCATCCCCGATACATTTGCTATGAAACTGGGATATAAAATAATTTTCTAAATTCAAACAAACTTCTTTATATTGTGTTAAAGGACATTTAAAGACTAAAGGTATAAAATGTCTGATATTATATCATTATTAGGAAAAATAGGATGAAACACTCTATAAAGAAAATATTTTCTAATCTTTCTGCGTTTTTTATACTAACAACTTTAGCGATTCTTCTTCTAGCACTTTTAATAATTGAGCAAAAGACTTCTTATGAAAGAATAGATATTTTACAAAATCAGAAAAAAATAATCAGCACTCTTAACAACCTCAAAAAAGATGATATCGAGCTAGCTCTTATACAGTTTAATGGAAAAAGTAATCAGCTTCATCATGAGATAGAAAAACTACAAAATCTAGATAAATATAACTACGTTGGAAAATATTTTTTTAACAACTCTGATGAGTTTTTTAGTGATTTAGACAAACTCTCTGAACTTACTAATGATTTTAATCACTCAGCACATGAATACTATATAAAAAACCTAGTAGATGAAGAGCAAAAAAGTCAAAAATTAAAAAATGCATTTTATTCTATAAACATTTTTTTAGACTCAATGACTGTTAAAAATATCATGTATGCTCAAAAAAAGCATATGCTTATTGAAAAAATAGCAATCATCTCTTTTGTATTTCTTCTAATAGCTAGCTTTTGGTATCGCAGAAGATTAAAATCAATATATAATGATCTCTTATATCTATATGCTATTGACAAGCAGCAAAAAGAGTATGAGATTTTTTCACAAGAAGCAGATGCTATACAACTTAGAATGAACAGAAAACCAGTTGTAGCTGAGGATCCAGCGATGAAAGATCCACTTACTGAGATAAACAACTATAAAGGAATGATGAGTTCTTATAGCAATAAAAAAGGGATGAAAGATAGTAATTTCACATCAATAACAGTTTTAGAAATAGATAATTTCTCAAAAAACAAGAGAACTTTATCGCAATTATTTACTCAAACCATACTTAAAAAGATTGCTTTTACTATCTCACTTCATGAGCAAGCTACAGACGTAATAGCTAGAACTGAGTACAATCAGTTTACTTTAATTCTCTCAAGAGCTTCCAAAGAGGCTTCATTTAAAGATATAGATATTATTCGCCAAAGTATCTCAGAACTTAAATTTAAAGAACCCAATGGAGAATCTTTAGTTGTAACTGTTAGTGGTGGTTTTGTTATTAAACCAAACAACCAACCTTTAGAAGATTCTATAAAAAAAGCAAGAGAAATTCTTCTACATGCTCAGAAAAAAACAAATACAATCTCTCAAATTAGAGACTTAGCTGAAGATCATTTATAACATTTGTTACCCAAGGTAACGGTAAATATTTAAAATACTTATAAATGTGTCAAATAGTAACAAAATTGAACTTCCTTATTCTAAAGCCCTTATTTAACATTTACAAAGGCATCTAACGCTATAATCAAGCTTATTTTTTATATCTTTAAACGAAGGAAAGCTAATGAGTATTCCTATTTATACTTACGATGCAATCGTTGTTGGAGCAGGCCTAGCGGGCTGTGCTGCTGCAAGAGAATTGCAAAATGCGGGAAAAAAAGTTGCTGTTATTACAAAACTACACCCTTTGAGAAGTCACTCTGGTGCAGCTCAAGGTGGAGTTAATGCAGCGTTTAGTAAAGACGACAGTATAGAACTACATGAGTTTGATACAGTTAAGGGATCTGACTACTTAGCAGATCAAGATGCAGTTGAGTTTATGTGTCAAAAAGCACCAGAGACTATTCGCTGGGTTGAGAGAATGGGAGCTGCCTTTAGTAGAACTCCTGATGGAAAAATCGCACAGCGTCCTTTTGGTGGTCAATCTTCTCCCCGTGCATGTTACGCAAAAGACAGAACAGGTTTAACACTTCTTCAAACTATTTACGAACAAGCTCACCGTGTTGGCGTTTCATTTTGGGATGAGTGGTATGCATCTGATATCATTTATAAAGATGGAAAAGTTAGCGGAGTTGTAGCTTTTAACATTCGTGATATGCAACTTGCAATTTTTAATGCAAAATCTGTAATGTTTGCAACTGGCGGTTACGCTCGTGCTTACAAGATAAACTCAAACGCACATGCAAATACAGGTGATGGACTCTCAATAGTTGCTCGTCATGGGCTTCCTTTAGAAGATATGGAATTTGTTCAGTTTCATCCATCTGGACTCTCAGGTAATGGTGTTTTAATCTCAGAAGCTGCTCGTGGCGAGGGTGGAAAACTCTTTAACTCACTCGGTGAGAGATTTATGGACAAGTACGCTCCAAATGCTATGGAACTTGCATCTCGTGATGTTGTTAGCCGTGCTATCTTAAACGAGATAAGAGAAGGTCGTGGTGTTGGTCCTAGAAAAGATGCAGTCTATATAGATGTAACACATTTAGGTAAAGATATAATCATGCAAAGACTTCCAGAACTTCGTGATTTAGCTCTAACATTTTTAGGGCTAGATATGATAAAAGAACCTATCTTAATCTCCGCAACTGCACACTACTCTATGGGCGGAATTCCTGTAAATATTGCAGGAAATGTTCGTAAAAATAATAATGAATTAGTAGAAGGCTTCTACGCCGCTGGTGAGTGTTCTTGTGTATCTGTTCACGGTGCAAATCGACTTGGTGCCAACTCTGTTTTAGAAGCCCTGCTCTTTGGCCGTTTTGTTGGTAAAACAATGGTATCTGAGATAGACAACATTGAACTTCGCGTAGCTACAAAAGAAGATGCCAAAAATGCGCAAGCGGAGATAGACTTTATCCTAAACAACAATGGAGATGAGACTATAACTCTCTTAAGAGATGAACTTCAACAGTGTATGACTGATAATGCTGGTGCATTTAGAACCCATCAAACTCTCGAGATTGCTATTGCAAAAGTAAAAGAACTGCATAAAAGATTTAAAAATATTCGCATTAAAGATAAATCAAAAGTATTTAACACTGAACTTCAAGAAGCTATAGAGTTTGGTCACATGCTTGACTACTCAGCATTTATAGTAGAGAGTGCAATAGCGAGACAGGAGAGTCGTGGTGCTCACTATAGAGAAGATTTTGAATCTCGTGATGATGAAAATTTCTTAAAACACACTATGGCGTATATGGATAAAGATGGCGACATTAGACTTGATTATATGGATGTTAAACTTGGCAAACATGAACTCAAACCAAGAACATACTAAGGAGAACTTATGAGTACACACAATATAACTACACAAAAAGTAAACTTCAAAGTATTTCGTTTTAATGCTGATGTAGATTATCTTCCTTATTATGAAAACTATACAATGGAAGTAACTTCTGAAGAGGTTGTCTTAGACATATTAAATAGAATCAAATGGGATCTAGATGGTAGTTTTTCATATCGTAGAAGTTGTCGTCACGGAATATGTGGCGCTTGTGCTATCAAGTTAAATGGTCGCGCAACTCTTGCATGTAAAGAAAATATGAACGAAATGATCAAGCTTTTTGGTAATGAAATTACACTAGAGCCACTTAGTATAAAAAGAGCGGTTAAAGATATGATTATTGATAAGGCTGATTTTTGGCAAAAGCACGACGCCATAAAGCCTTATCTAATCTCTGATGTTGATGAGCATCCAGAACATGAACACATAGTAACGCCAGAAGAAGCTGAAGAGTTAAATGAAGCTGATTTATGTATCCAATGTGGTGCTTGTCACTATGCTTGTCCTGTTGTTGAGATAAATGATGAATTTTTTGGTCCAGCTGCATTTGCTAAGGCTTATAGATTTGAAGCTGATGTTCGTGATAATGCACGTACAGAAAGATTGATAGAACTGCACGAAGAGGGTCAAGGTCTTTGGGATTGTGTGAAGTGTTTTGAATGTGCGGAAGCTTGTCCTAAAGATGTAAACCCAATTGAAAAGATAACAAAACTTCACCAGATGTTATTTCGTGAGGGAGTTGCAACTTCAAATGTAGCTACAAGACACGCTGTTGGATTTAAAAACTCTATTGCAAAACACGGTATGCTAGATGAAGGTACTTTAGTTCTATATTCTGAGGGTCCATCAATTGTAAAACATATCCCAGTAGCTCTACAAATGTTTAGAAAAGGTAAGATTGTTCTACCTTGGAATATGCCAAAATCTGACAACTTAGATGAAATCAAAAAACTTGTCAAATCATCATCAACTGCAAAGTTCTAGGAGTAAAATATGAAAAAATTAAAATACGCACTTTTTACAGGATGTACAGCAAAACAGAGTACTCCAGAGCAGATGATGTCAACATTAGCAGTAGCAAAAAAACTAAATATAGAACTAATCGAACTCACAGAAGCATCATGCTGTGGAGCTTCACATTTACAAGATTATGATGACTTTTTATCACTTGTACTTAACGCTAGAAATATCGCTTATGCAGAAAAACATGACCTTACAATGGTTACTATCTGTAATACATGTCAACTAAACACTGCAATGACAAAACATCGTCTTGATAACAATGCTAAGCTAAAAGAAAGAGTGAATGAAAAATTAGCAGAAGTTGGACTTGAATACAAAGGCACTTCAAATGTTATTCATTTCTTATATGCCATCATCGATGATATTGGACTAGATAAGATAAAAGAGATGGTTGTTACTCCACTAAGCCAATTTAATATTGCACCATTTTATGGTTGTCACAACATACGCCCATCAGAACTTCAAAATGAGTCTCATAAGAGCAAAGAAAATCCTTACAACCCTACTTCGCTAGATGATCTAATCATCGCTTGTGGTGGTATGAATGTTGATTATGATGAAAAAAACAAATGTTGTGGTTTTCACGTAGAGCTTCAAGCTCCAAAGACAGCCTCTATCCTAACTGGTAATGCAATAGCAGGAGCAATGGATGGCAATGCAGACTGGATGGTTACTCCATGCCCACTATGCCATTTAAAGCTTGACACTCAAACAAAACATGCTTCAGAAGCTATTGGTAGAGAGGTAAAACTTCCAATTTTACATATGCAACAGATGCTAGGATTAGCTCTTGGATGTTCATCAGATGAACTTGGACTTAAACACCATTTATCTAAAGTAGACTTCGTCTAATTTAGTTTAGGAGATAGAAATATTTCCTAAACTAACCTTCCGTTTACTCCTTCAGTAAACTCTCGCACTTAAGTGCTATGAAATAACAACTAAAGTAGATATACATGTCAAATTCAATAGAAATAATATCATGGAATGTTAATGGAATTCGTGCAGTAGCGAACAAAGAAGCTCTTAAATGGATAGATGAGCATCAACCAGATATACTCTGCTTACAAGAGATAAAAGCACTGGAGGAGCAGATTCCACAAGATATGTTTGATTTGGAGTATGAGGAAACCATAGTAAACTCAGCTACAAAAAAAGGCTATAGTGGAACGATGACTTGGAACCGTAAGAAGAGCGATTTTAGCTCTATATGTGAACATGTTGATACTATGAGCGAGGGCAGAATTGTAGAGACTCACTACGAAGATATTGTACTTTTTAATGTTTATTTTCCAAATGGTCAAAAAGATGAGGAGAGATTAGCTTATAAGATGAAGTTTTATGATGACTTTTTGGACTATTGTGAAAAACTAAGAGAAGATGGCAAATCTGTCATAATCTGTGGAGATGTAAACACTGCTCACAAAGAGATTGACCTTAAAAATCCAAAAGCAAACTCTAAGACATCTGGATTTTTACCACTTGAGAGAGCTTGGATAGATAAGCTCATAGCTCATGGCTACATAGATACTTTTAGATATGTAAACGGCGATGAAGTAGATAGATACAGCTGGTGGTCATATCGCTCATCTGCAAGGGTAAAAAATATAGGCTGGAGAATAGACTACTTTTTCATCTCAGAAGATTTAGCTGAAAATCTCGAAGATGCCTACATACTAGACCATATAGAAGGCTCAGATCACTGCCCTGTGGGAATTAGAATTTCTATTTAGTTCATATAAACCCCGAACTTGTTCGGGCTTTTAGGCTATAAGGTATCTCTTCTCTAGAACAAATTCGGGCTATTTAACCTTTGGCCTAAAAGCTTTTATAACTTCTTCGTTAGTCTCTATATATGGCCCTTCAATCAAGTCTATACAGTATGGAACTGCTGGAAATACTGCATCTAAGCACTCACGTATGGACTTTGGTTTTCCTGGGAGATTTATGATTAGTGATTTACCTCTTATTCCAGCAGTCTGGCGAGAAAGAATCGCAGTTGGAACGTATTGTAAGCTCACTTGACGCATAAGCTCACCAAAGCCTGGCATCATCTTATCGCACACATTCTCAGTCGCTTCTGGAGTTACATCACGAAGTGCTGGGCCTGTTCCACCCGTAGTAACAACTAAACAACACTCTGCTTCATCACAAAGCTCTTTCATCGTTTCCTCTAGTAAGCCTTGCTCATCTGCTATACATCTATAAACTATCTCAAAATCACTCTTTAAGTACTCTTTCATAGTCTCTTGAATTGCTACACCTGAGATGTCTTCATATATCCCTTTACTCGCTCTATCACTTGCTGTTATTACGCCTATTTTAATTTTATTCATACTTATTCCTTATTAGATTAGTTTCTTAAAAAACTCTGTTTTTTCTAGCTTTTAGGTGTGCTAACCAATGGCACACTCCATGATATAGGTGTGCTGACCAATGGCACACTCCATGATATAGGTGTGCTGACCAATGGCACACTCCATGATATAGGTGTGCTAACCGATGACATCTCCACTATAAGCCACTATCATGAACTTTTACTCATTATAATGCGTAAAATTAGCTAGTTTGCAAAAAATGATTTGCATTTTTTATATATGTTACTGATGCAACTTTAGTAAAAAATTCTCTCGCACCTTCAACATCTATGATCTTGTCTTTTTCACCTAGATAGACTTCTAGCTTTACGCCTTGTTGCACTAATTCTTCTAGCTCATCTAGGTCCCACTCATAGTTAAGCAACTCTTCTAGCTCTTGCTTTGTACTTTTTTTTTGCTCTACTATCTTTTTTTCATAAGGCTCAAAACAGAGCTTTATAAACTGTTTCATATAGACTACTTCACCCTTTGTGTAAGAGAGAAGCTGAAGCCTCTTAAACTTAGCATCTCTTGTTTGAAAAAAAGCAGGAGATAGAAGTTGCAGGGTATCTACTCTTTTTTTAGCTGCTAGAGTTTTTTTAACATGTTCAAGCGCTTTTATAGCTCCATAACTAAAGCCAACTACTGTGTATTTTGTATCATTTATATACTCTTTAAAAAGATAACTCTCACGTAGTAGAGAAAACCCACTAAAGAACTGCATCTATTGCTTCTTTAACATCTGACTTTGTTATGCTCTCCCTCTCAGAGAGCTTCTCTTCAACTATCTTCATGGCATCTGACATCTTCTCTATAAGAGTTTTTGTCTCTTTGTGTAGCTTTGAGATAAGAGCTCCGTTTTGCTCATCGCTAGAGATAAGAGTATCGCCCATGCCATACTCTTTTAACATCTTCTCTACAAGCTCTTTGGCCTCATCCAAATCAACCTTAGCACTGCTTGCATGTTCACCATATTTTATATCACAAGCTGCCATTCCTGCTAAGAGCATCTTGATTCTTGATTCTAGCTCATGTTTTATAAGTGGCTCGTCTGTGGTTGGAGTTAGCTTCTCATTTGAGAGCATTAGCTTCTCAAATGCAAGATCAAAATAAGTAGCCACTATTGCTTTAGCAGCTTGGTAAGTCACTCTATATGCTTTTTGTTTATCACTTAGCATCTGGAGTTTTTTCTTTCCAAACATCACCTTATCTTTTACCTGATGAAAGTGGTCTATATTTACTTTTTTATCATTTTGTCTTAAAGCCAGTAACGCAGCTTCATTTACAAGTGCAGCTAAGGCTGCTCCATTAAAGCCAACAGTCATATTTGCGATTCTTATAATTTCTAAGTCATGTGGAACTCTACTTAGATATTTTTCCAGTATAGATGCTCTCTCTTTTTTAGTGGGAAGTTCTACAAAGACTCTTCTATCAAATCTACCTGCACGAAGGAGTGCTGAGTCTAGTACTTCTATCTTGTTTGTAGCTGCAATGACAATGATGCCACTTTGGTTTTCAAAGCCATCCATCTCTGTTAGGAGTTGGTTTAGCGTAGCTTCTCTCTCATCATTTCTTACACCATCCCTCTTTTTACCAACTGCATCTATCTCATCTATAAAGATGATAGATGGCGCTGAGTTTTTTGCAGCTAAAAAAAGTTCATGGACTCTTTTTGCTCCCATCCCTACATAGATTTGCACAAAAGAGGCTCCACTTTGGTAAAAAAATGGCACACCAGCTTCATGAGCTACTGCTTTTGCTATCATAGTTTTACCAACACCAGGAGGGCCAACTAAGAGCACACCTCTTGGCATCCTAGCACCAAAATTTTTATATCTTGTTGGTTTTTTCATAAAGTCTATAATCTCTTCAAGCTCAATTTTAACATCACTGATGCCACCAATATCACTAAACTTTACATCGCTCTTCATAGCTTCTAGTGGAGTGTTTTGTATCTCAATTCCTGAAGCCCTAACTCCACCACCCTCAACTATCTTTTCTCTCTTTTGCCACCACCTAAAGATAAGTGAAGCAACTCCTAGAGCTAAAACTGTAAAAAGTATATAGACTATAACATTTGAACCAGAGCCAACTTCAACTTTATGGTTTATAAACATCTCAGGTTTTACTTGTGAAGATGCTATCTTATAGACATCATTATCAGTTTTTAAATATACGAAATCTTTGGTAATAGTTACATTTCTAACCGTGTGATTATCAAGAATCTTATTTGCTTCACGAAGGGTTATCATCGAAGAGTTGTCTCTAAGAACAGCAAAAAGAACCAGAGCAATAATAATAAAGGATGATAAGTAAAGCAGTATTCTGTTAGTCTTAGAGTTTGGCATGGTTAAATTCTCCTCTAATTTCATAGTCTTGTATAGTTACCCAGTTTCCTAGTAAGTCCTCTTTAGAGTCAACCACTATCTTGTTAAAATGTTGGTCGTGTCCCACAAACAGAGAATCTTTTTGACTCTCTAGCAAAACTTCTAAGTCGCCTTTAAAGGCATTTCTAAACTCTAAGTTTTTTTGCTTTATGATGGACTCTAGCTCATGCAAACGCTCTTTTGCAAGCTTACCATTTACCTCAGGTTTTAGAGTTGCTGATGGAGTTCCATCACGCTTAGAGTATGTAAATGCATGAAGATGCGTAAGTGGCAAATCTCTTACATTTCTCATAGCTTCATCCCACAACTCCACAGTCTCTCCAGGGTGTCCTGTTATAAAGTCTGTGCCAATAGCAAAGCCTCTTGACGCTAACTCTTCAAAAAGCTCCCTATCATGCTTATAAACATTCCTTCTATTCATCAGCTTTAGCATCTTTGGTGAAGTGTGCTGAAGTGCAATATGAAGATGCCGCTCAAGCCAGCTCTCGCCCAAAATCTCTTTAAACTCATCTGTTATCTGAATAGGCTCAACACTTCCAAGTCTTATACGTCTAACCCCACGGATTTGTGAGATTTTTTTCATAAGAGATGCTAGTGAGCTATCTGTTTTTTGTCCATAGCTTCCAACATTTGTACCAGTTAGTATAAATTCTCCAAAGCCATTAGATGCGAGCCTTTGGATTTGCTCTAATATCCTTGCCTCATCCATACTTCTAGCATCACCTCTTACAAAGGGAATGATGCAGTAGGAGCATCTAAAACTACAACCCTCTTGTATCTTTATAAACGCCCTACTCTTACCGATAAAGTCATCAACAACTGCATTGTCAATATGGTTTAAATCTCCAGCATCATAAAATGGTTTTTCTTCTTGTAAGAAGCTCTCTATCTTTAGCTTTTCACTCTGCCCAAAAACTCCATGAACTTTACCACTCTTTAGAAGTGATTCGCCTTTTGTATGAGCACCGCATCCAGTAAGATATACCTTTGCATCTGATGTTTTTTCTACTTGGCTTAAGTATGAGCGAACATGTGTATCTGCTCCATTTGTTACAGTACAAGAGTTTATAACTATCGCATCAGCTTCAGACTCATCTTGTGTTATCTCGTAGTTTTTTAACGCTTGCATCATAACTTGTGAGTCATATAGGTTAGTTCTGCAACCAAAAGTCTTAAAAAATACTTTTTTCATATAATCTCCTTTTTTGCGAACAAAATCTTTTGAGCAGTGGTAGATATAATCATTTATAGAACCTCACTAGTGTCAAAAGGAGGTACTCTATCCTCGTTTTGAATATGAAGCCTTTGAGTAGGATATGCGATAGTTATATCATCCTCTTTGTTAAAAGCTTCTACAATCTCTACAGATATAACGCTTCTAAGTGTCAAAGTAGCATAAGCATTTGTTAAGTACCATGAGTCTATAGATACACCATTTTCCTTTATAAAGGAGAAGATTCTAGGCTCAACATTTGTGTTTTTAAGACTATACTTATTTCTAAGCTTATTTAACTGTTTTCTTGTTATATCTGTATAACCTTTGGAGTATTTTTTAACTATCTCTTTTGCTATATGCATAGCTTTTTTATGGTTTGAATCAAAAGTTATAGTAATATGCACACCATCCCAAACGGTCTTTAGTGAAGAGTGTGTGTAGTTAGCTATCATTTGCGTAAAAACATAGTTATTTGGAACAAATATAACTCTTCCTGCTCTTCTGTTATCAGTAACTGATGTTAGAGTGATATCTTCAAGTATTGTCATGCGAAGAAGCGAGATATCCATCACATCTCCAACATACTTCATTCCACCCAAATCAACTCTTATCCTATCTCCAACATGAATACTCCCACCGATGACCACAACAAGCCAGCCAAGTATGCTCATAAACCAGTCTTTCATGGCAATAGCAATACCAGCGGAGGCAAATCCAAGTATGGTGACAAGATAACTAGCGTTTTCTATATAGTTAAAAAAGACGATTATTATGATAAGCGTAACATTTAAAAATGTGATGATTTTATTTGTCATATAAAATCGTTCATTGTCAGTTATATACTTTTTAACAATAAGTTTTAAGATAAAAAAGATCAAAAACACAACCAAGACTACTACACCTATCTTGCCAAGTTTTAAGACTTGAACTTCTATATCTTTGTTGATATTTAACTCTATAATCTCTATTCTTTTTTGATAAACTTCAGATGCAACTTCCATAGTCTCAAGAGCAGTCTCAAACCTTTCTAACTGTTTGTGTTTCTTCTCTATCTCTTTTTGATACTCATTGTCCACATCCAGAAGAACTATATCTTTATAAATATCTCTCTCTTTACGCAAAAGAGTTATAAGCTGAGTTAGTTCATTTTTTCTCTTTATATAGTCATTAAAATCAGAACTCAAAGTTTTTATAAGCGATATACCAGTAAAAATATCAAAAGGATTTGTAATATTAGGTGTATCTTCAATATTAGGTGGAGTTATAAGAGTTGAAAATGGAGCACTATCTTTTTCTTTAAATTTCTCTATCTGTATAGTTAAAATCTTCTCTTTTGATATGATGGCGTTTAGTTCATCTTCTTCGCTAAGAGTCTTTGCCTTTTTATCTTTTAAATATTTTATACGCTCTTTTATCTTTTGTAGAGACTCTCTTACATCAAGTGATGTAAGGTAAGATGCGTAACTTTTTGTCCAAACTTTTTCTTTAGATATTTCCTCTTCTAGTTTTTTTAAACTACTTAAATGCTCAGAGATTTTCTTGACTCTTTGTTGCTCTTGTTCTTGTTCTAATATCAAGAATTGTTCTTTACTTATCTTTTCTGTTGTTACGATTTGTGCAAAAATGATTGAATTAAGTAGTAGAAATAAGGCAAAGATTATTTTCATTTAACATCTCCAAACTTTGCTAAAGCTGCCATAACTACGCTTTTTTGAACATCATTTTTAATTTCCACTTCTCCAATACCCTTTGCTAATATAAAAGTGATACTCTCATCTGAACTTTTTTTATCAAGAAAAAATGCTTCGTAAAAACTATTTTTATTTTTTATATTGTAAGTCGTTGGTAGGTCATGTTTTTGCAAGAATTTTCTCACTCTCAAGGCTTCATCTTCAGCCATTAGACCAAGACTAAGCGAGATTTCATTTGCCATAACCATTCCAATCGCCACAGCTTCACCATGAAGAAATTCTCTGTAATTTGTCTCATTCTCTATAACATGCGCAAAAGTGTGTCCATAGTTTAGTGCAGCTCTTAAACCATGCTCTTTCTCATCTTTTGCTACTACACCAGCCTTTGTTTGAACTGCTTTTTTTATAGCTTCTGCTAAAATATTCTTATCATTAAGATTTGCATCTTCTAAAAAAAGAAAAAACTCTTTATCAAATGTTATAGCCATCTTTACCATCTCTGCCACACCAGCACCAAATTCTCTTGAAGCTAGTGTGCTTAAAAAGTAAGGATCTATAAAAACAGCTTTTGGCTGATGGAAAGCCCCTATTAGATTTTTACCATAAGCATTATTCATCCCTGTTTTACCACCAACACTGGCATCTACTTGAGATAAAAGTGTAGTAGGAATTTGGATAAAATCTATCCCTCTTTGGTAGATGCTAGCAGCATATCCCGTCATATCACCAATAACACCACCACCAAAAGCGATAAGCATAGATTTTCTGTTAAATCTATGGTTAAAGAGTGATTCTAAAACAGTGTCTATGCTTTGTTGGTTTTTATACTCCTCTCCATCACTAACAGTTATGATATAGAGTTCTTTTGCACTGATAAAACTCAAAAGATATGCAAGATGCAAACCTGCTACTTTGGGGTTTGTAACTATGGCTATTTTTGTATCAAAGTGGATTTTTTTAAGAGTGTCTATAGTTATATCATAAGAGTTGTCAACGGTTTTTTTAAGGGGAATATTTACTTGCATCAGCTATCCAAATTTTTAATTATGTAGGATAGATAATACTTTAAAAAGAGTAAAAAAGAGCTAAATTATCCGCCTATTGTTGAACAGGTAGAAAAATTTGATGATAATCATCTAGTTTGTAATATAACTTTTCACTATCTGTTGATAATAATGAATAAAATCTTCTCTTTTTTACATTTGGAGTAAAAGGTAAAATATGAACAAAATTTTCCTTTTTTCTAAGCTCTCTTATAGGATTTTCATTCTCTTTTATTACCTTAATGCTCTTAGAAAAAATTGCAGCTAGGTTATTATAGTGTTCTATAGTTTGCTCTTTTTCATCATCATGTTCACTCATATAACTATAGATTTCTAGGTTAAATCCCATCTGTTCAGAGATATCAAAGATAGTAGAAGATATTTTTTCCAAATCACGATTATTTGTTAGTATGATGGCAGCATCTTTAACGCTAGAAAAAGATCTATCTGAGAGCTTAAGTACTGGAACGTGTGACTCATAAAGGGTACTTCTAATGTAGTAATCAGCAAACATTTCAGATGAAACTATAACTAAACCTATATGATAAGATTTTATATCACTATAAAAAGTAGCTCTTAAGTCTTGAGATTTGTACTCTATATCTACGATTACATTTCCATCTCTAAACTCTTTTATGTATTGAAGCGTTTTTATATGACTAGGATTTACTACTTTTATAATTAGGTTATGTTTAAACTTTTTGTGAGCAAAAACTGCTCGTCTTATCATCTCTTTTATGGTCTTTGAATTTACCACATTCATATCAACATATAAAAATATATTTGAGCCAAAAGGTTCAGGAAACTGTCCTAGTTCCCTCTTAATAGCGCGATATACTGACTTTAAAACAGCAGGCTCTCCAACTAAAACTAAAAGATCATTTGGTTGAATCATTCTTCTTCGTGATGGCATCAGAAGTTTTCTGTTTCTGTATATTGCAACTATTCGCCAATTTTTTTGCTCAATAACACCGATATGTCTATAAACAAAAGAGCTCCCAAATGGAACTAGAACTTCCATTATCTCACCCTCACCTATTCCAACATTTTGAGCTATAACAGGAACATTTGGCAAGTAATCAAGAAGTCTTGAAGCTAAAATCTCATTTGAGTTAACTACAATAACGTCTGAATCTTCATTGTCAAAATCCCATTGATTTAAAACAATTACACGAAGATTTTTTTTGACAAGTCTTATATTTTTGATAGTATTTTCAGTGTCGAGTTGATTATCCATTGCAATAATAACTTGAACAAATTCCATCTTTAAAAGATTTGAGAGTTTGTAAAAGCTAGTTGGATCAAACTCGTAAAATTTAAAGCGTGCTGGATTTACTTCTTCATACTCTTTTGCTTTGAGCTCGACTACATAGTAGATATTTTCACTTGTATATGTCTCAATAACTCTTTGTATAAAATGTTCACCTGCACTGCCATCACTGATTATCAAAATTTTTTTCAAAACAGACTCTACTTTTTAAATTTTTGGCATTATATCATTTTTAAACTCTACTTAACTTAGGTTAAATATAATAGCAACAACTTAAAAAAGGACGATTATGAAACTGTTACTTTCCCTACTAATTATGCTCTCTTTTGTTCATGCTTACGAAGATGATTTGACTCCAAAAGAAGCTTACGAGATGCAAAAAGAAAAAAAGGCAATTATTGTAGATGTTAGAACTACTTTAGAGTTTATCTACACAGGACATGGTGAAGGATTTATAAATATCCCAGCTTATGAATGGACTTATGTTCCAAAATCACTAGAGACTAGAGTAAATAGTGCTGATTATGAAATCTCAAACTCAAAAGTAAAAGATCATAAATCAACTATGAAACTTTATGATGCTAAAGAAGTTATAAATAAAGACTTCGTAAGAGATGTGATGTCTGCTATGAAAATGCAAGGAGTTGACAAAGTTATCTTAGTTTGTCGTAGTGGACCTCGCTCAACTGCAGCTGCCGATATCTTAGAGCAAGCTGGTATCACAGCTTACAATCTCGAAGATGGTTTTATTCAGGGCTGGAAGAAGAGCAATCTTCCTTGGAATGGGGAGTAGAGAGTTTTATCTCTCTACAAAGTGCTAAGAATTCCTCTCCATATCTCTCATATTTTACCTCGCCTACTCCGTTTACATCTAGCATCTCATCTTTTGTTTGAGGTAATTTATCTACAAAATCCACTAGCGTTTTATCTGAGAAAACTATATATGCAGGGACTTCATCTTTTGCTGCGATTTGTGCTCTAAGAGTCCTAAACATCTCAAATAGCCCATCATCCACACTACCTACGCTCTCTTTTTTTACTTTTTTTGTCTTTTGAGCCATTTTGTGTTTATCTATCTCAATTTTAACTAAACCTTTTAAGATATCAGCACCATATTTCTTTAGTTTTATAGCTCTAAACTCACCTATTTCTATGGCATCTAGCTCAAATAGTCTATCTCCTATGGCACTCCAAACATCTTTTGATACATCTTCGCCTTTACCATAAACGGATAGTTTATCATGTTTAAAATCTAAGATTTTCTTAGCCTTAGATCCTCGTAGTACATCTATTACATGGGTAAGCCCAAACTTTTGCTCACACCTGTAGATGCAAGAGAGAAGTTTTTGCGCTTCTGTTGTGATATCAACTTTCTCAACACTTCCACGCCTACAATTATCACAAACATCCTCGCAACTATCTATCTCATCATCAAAATATTTCGCTATAAGTT
>Ga0265293_10005261_pt1 | contig 21825 bp, 21 predicted proteins | sample Munlanlewell138R_FD_192505 | JGI IMG/M metagenome (GOLD analysis project Ga0265293, IMG submission 192505) | Leachate microbial communities from a municipal landfill in Southern Ontario, Canada - Leachate well 138R | ecosystem: Engineered > Solid waste > Landfill > Unclassified | place: Canada... | reverse complement strand
ATCTAGACCCTATCCTCGAGGTAAAAGATAGCTCGGGAGAAGCTGTTTATGAAAAAAAAGTTAGCCCGGAGCGTGTCGTAAGTCAGGAAGCGGCATTTATTATTGGTGATATTCTCGCTGATAATCAAGCAAGAAGCCGGGCTTTCGGACAGAATTCTCCATTAAATATTGCCGGAAAAAGAGTCTCTGTAAAAACCGGCACAACGGATAATAAAAGAGATAACTGGACAGTCGGATTCACAAAAGATTATGTGGTAGCCACCTGGGTAGGAAATAATGATAATACTCCTCTATCACCGACACTTGCTTCCGGAATAACGGGCGCCGCTCCTATGTGGAGAAGTATTATAGAAAGTCTTGTGAAAGACAACCAAGATCTAATAGTAAGTATTCCTGTAGGGCTTGTCAGTAAAAAATGTTTTGGATATGATGCGTATTTTATAAATGGGACTGAAGAGAAATCAACCTGTCGCATGGTAAGACCTACTCCTACCTTTGCCGTGCAGTAATGTTTTCAAGTGCGATCTGCATAGCCTCTTCTTGGTTGTGATTATAGGTATTTATGATTAGATCATAATATTTTCTATCCCAATAGACCCATTCGGGATCATTATCTGCATATAAGCGCCTGAATTTTTCCAGATTTTGCTTGTCGCGTTCTTTTATCTCATACTTTGCCTGTTCGATAGGGGTCCCATCACGGTTAACAAGTCTGTCAATTCTTATATCAGTCTTGTCGTTTCCCTCTGCATCCTCTGTTACTACAAGTATTTTAAAAACTCCACCAATTCCCTGCGCATCATAGCCTGCCAAATGGCTTTGAATTATTTGATGAGTTTCTTTTTTGAGGATTTTTTTGATTTTCTCTTCGTACTCTAGATCAAAATGGTCTGGTCTTTTACTTGTCTCTTCGACTCCAGCACCGATATCATCTTGAACTTTTCTCATTATTTTCCCACCATCGAGCATTTCCCATCCTAGATTTTCTGATAGCTTTGACGCAAGTGTGGTTGCTCCACTTCCTATTCTGCCGGAGATTGTAATATTTTTAATTCCTGGGAGATCTTTGACCATTGCCTATTATAAAATATTTAGGCACTCTTTCCAAGTAGCACACTTTGTTCAACTAGTCTATTTGCATAACCATACTCATTGTCATACCAAGCGATAATTTTTACCATATTGCCTCCTACTATTTGTGTAAGTGACAAGTCGACTATGCATGAGTGAGGATTACCGACGATATCTGAGCTGACGATAGGGTCAGTTGTTGTCTGTAGAATTCCTTTATATTCATTTTGCTCGGCATTTCTAAAAAGCTTTGTCAGCTCTTCTCCGGTCGTATCCTTTTTAAGTAGAAATGTAAAGTCGGAAAGAGAGCCGACTGATACAGGAACTCTAATAGCAAGCCCATTAAAAATTCCCTTCAAACTTGGGATCGCTTCAGCTGCTGCTTTTGTAGCCCCGGTTGAGGTAGGAATTATATTTGCAGCGGCAGTCCTTGCACGTCTATAATCTTTGTGTCCTCCGTCTTGGATCCTCTGATCGGAAGTATATCCATGAATTGTTGTCATCATCGCTTTTTCTATTCCATATGCATCATCCAATAGTTTTGCGACAGGTGAGATACAGTTGGTGGTACAAGATGCATTGTTGATGACAACGTCTGAGTAGTCCTGACCGTTTGGATTGGAATTTACTCCTAATACATATGTGGGGACAGGCGTATCTCCTTTATATGGAGCAGAAAGTATTACAGATTTTGCTCCTGCTTTTATATGAAGCATCAGGTCTTCATGTTTTTCAAAAGCGCCGGTCGATTCTATGACGGTATCTATCTCTAGATCTTTCCATGGAAGATTTTCTGGCTTTCTGTCTGCAAAGATCGCGATGTCATTTCCGTCTACCGATATCCACCCTAAAAATTCAGCCGAGGTTTCTATTCCCAGAGGTTTTTGTTCCGGGGTTTTTACTTCAAATGTATGATTCCTTAGTTCTCCGTAGTTGGTGTCGTATTTTAAAAGATACATCCAGCCTGTGAGATCTGTACTTTTTCCGGCATTTATGGCTACAACTTCTATCTCGGGGTGCTTTTCGATAATTATCCGGTGTGCGACACGTCCAATTCGTCCATATCCATTTATGGCCATCTTTATCATTACTTAAGAATAACAAAATGAGCCATAAATGCAACCCTTGACAAAATATACATTAGGTACAACCTGCTTGTTTTTTCAGCTTAATTTTGATATTATCACGCTTATGCCAGAATTATTAACAAAAGCAAATAAGAAAAAACATAACAAGAAGCACGGATTTTTAGTTAGGAGCAAAACGAGAAGCGGAAAAGCAGTCATAAAAAGAAGGCAGCTTAAAGGAAGAAAAAGTGTTTAGTTACGGATTTTCCGGGTAAAGTTTGTGCTTAATAGCACTTAAAAAATGTTTGAAAAAGAAAAGAGATATTCTTTTAGGCAAGGATTACCAAAGAAAGTAATACCTACCCCCTACTTTACTTTTCGCTTTGCGGATGCAAAAACAGAAAGTGGAACTAACGCAGTAGTCGTTAGTAAAAAAGTTTCCAAAAAGGCTGTAGTCAGGAATAAGATAAAACGTAAGGCGCTTGCAGTTTTAAAAGAAAGCTTGGCACAAAAGGAGCAAAGTTACGATATCGTGATCTATATCAAGCCTCAAAAAGAGGAATTTGATAACGATTTGCTTGAGAAATATCTAAAAGAATGTATAGAAAAAATATAAGATGATTATTTTTGAGATTTTTGAACTATTATTTATTCAGCCGATTACGAATGTTTTGCTAGGAATTTATCAGGTTTTAAGTTCATTCGGGATAATTTTTCCTCTGGGATTTTCTATCATCGTCCTCACCATTTTTCTTAGAATTATTCTTTACCCTCTGATGTCAGCTCAAATCAGATCAAGTAAGAAAATGCAGGAGCTTGCTCCAGAAATGAAGGAGATAAGAGAAAAGTACAAAAAAGATAGGCAAAAACAGCAGGAGATGACGATGAAGCTTTATAAAAAGTATGGAATAAATCCTGCTGCCGGATGCCTTCCTGCATTAGTTCAGCTCCCAATAATTTTAGGCCTTTATCAGGTTATCATCCGTACTGTCGGTATAGATTCGTTCCAGCGTTTCCTAAGTGAGGTCACGCCCCTTTTGTACTTTGATTTCCTAAAGCCTGATCATTTGTGGAATACCACTTTTTTTGGAGCCCAGCTAGCAGCAAAGCCAGCAGACCTTTTTCAAGGAAATTTTTTGATTCTTCTAGTACCTCTACTTACCGGACTTTCGCAGCTTGTTCTATCGAAGATGATGATGCCGAAAGTCTCACCTCCTAAGACTGATGGAAAAGAAGACTTTCAGACAAGTTTTATGAAACAGTCACTCTTTATTTTTCCTATCATGATAGGATTTTTCTCGTTTACCCTGCCGATAGGTCTTTCTCTTTATTGGATAACTTTTACGCTTTTTGGTATACTTCAGCAGTATTTATTAGTAGGATTTGGAGGGCTCGTAAAGTGGGCTCCGCAGCTAGCGCAATATGACAGACATAACAAATAACATACAAGAAGAAGCACAAGAGCTTTTAAGACTTTTAGACATAGAAGCAAGTGTTGCAGTAAGCCATGAAGATGAATCTTTTAGCGTAGAGATAGATGCGGGTGAGCAGAACGCTTTTCTTATCGGAAAGCATGGTAACACTCTTTCTGCATTCGAGTTGCTTTTAAAGATGATAATTTCTCAAAAGACTGGTGAATTCTACCAGATTACGGTTGAAATTGGAAACTATAGGTCTGAGCGTGAGGAATACTTAACTGGTCTTATAGAAAGGCTAAAGGAAGAAGTGGAGTCAACAGGAGTTGAAAAGCCAGTCCGCGGTCTAAAGCCATGGGAGAGGCGCTTTGTGCATATGCTTATAAAAGACGATGGTGGAGTTTATAGTGAGTCAGAAGGTGAAGGACGCGATAGAGTATTAGTTATAAAAAAGAAATAGAGCTGCCCCACTTTCTCATGCTATATCTTAAAAGGCTTGAGGGCATATTATTCTACTTAGTAATTTTTTCGATCAGTATTCAGCTGGGTAAGCATTTCTGGCCAGAGTTTTCATTCATAAACGGAATCAGACTTGATTATCTATCTCCTACTCTTTACCTCAGCGATATATTCATTTTCATCTTCATAATTTTACGTATCCTGATCTCTCCTAGGTCACTGATCGTATTCTTCTCAAAAAGCTTTGTTCTCCCGCTCTTTTTAATATTGATACTTGTGTCTTCTTTTTTAGCTCAAAGTTTCGAGGGGTCAATCTATTGGAGTCTAAAGGTGGTAGAGATGATTCTTTTTGGATGGGGAATTTTTAGTTATGAATTTAAACACGATAAGTTTTATAAAATTCTGGACGTATTAATTGTAGCGGCAATTATCCAGTCTGCTATTGCTACTTTCCAGTTCATTTTGCAAAAATCGATCGGTGGCCCAGTGTACTTTTTAGGTGAAAGGTCTTTTGATGTTAGTACCATCGGTATATCAACTTTCTTTAGTTCGGGGCAGGAGCTTTTGAGACCCTATGGAACCTTTCCTCACCCCAATGTTTTGGCGATGTTCCTATCAATAGCATTGCTTTTTTCTGTTTATTTTATCTTTAGTACGAAGTCTTCTATAAGATCCTACGTCTATTCATTTGCCTCGGTCATAATTTTTCTTGGGCTTTTGTCTACGGTATCCAGAGTAATAATTTTTCTGACAGTTTTACTATCTCTTTTTGCATTTATCAGGACAAGAAAGCATCTTATTTATGCAATATCGCTACTTGCAGTCCTCCTGCCAGCTTATCTGCTATTTTTTTCGGGGAGATTTTTGACTTTGGGTCCTGTTATAGATGCTTTCGTAATTAGAATGAAAATGGTCGAAGTGGCCCTGCTTTTATTTAAAGAAAATATACTTTTTGGAGTTGGGCTCAACAACACATTTTACAGTCTTTCTGCTGACAATTTACCCATATATGCAAGATTTCAACCGGTACATAATATTTATTTACAAATGTTGCTTCAGGTGGGAATTTTTGGTGCTGTAGCAATAGCCGTTTTCTTATCTAAAGTTTTATATAGAGTAAATCACAATATACAAAAGGCAGGTTTTCCGCTCGTTATTGTCGCCTTGTTGTCTTTGGAGATTGCGGTAGTTGGGCTGTTTGATCATTTTTCGGTCACCCTTCAACAGGGAATGATGATGACCGCTTTCGTATTAGGATTATTATTTAATGAATCTATGGAGTCGGCGTAGGTTCTGAAGACTGTGGGGGTGCACACGTGGTGCAGTAGGTGTCTCCTGTAGCATCCTTTACTATTTTTCCGTCACGCTCTTCGATATTCTCAGTTTCACCCTCTGCCGCTAATGTATTTGTCTCTTTATTCACGAAGATTTTAGTAAGCCCCGTATCGACCGCCTTGGGTACTGTGTCTTCTATGAAGTACTCATATTTGGTCGGACAGACGTATGGTGATCCTGCAGCTTGGGGTCTGAGTCCCGAATCAGAGCATATTGTCGCCCCTATGACGCTTTCGGGCTGCTTTAGCTCTTCAGGATCGGATCCCTCAAGGAGCATGGTCATTATATCGTTCCAGATAGGCGCAGCGCCTGTTATACCTGAGGTTACGCCTCTTAATGGGGTGTTGTCGTTGTTACCTACCCACACAGCGGTAATAAATGACGGGGTATATCCAATAGTCCAGTTGTCTCTGTAGTCGTTAGTTGTTCCAGTCTTTACAGACACAGGATAGTCAGGAATTCTTAGTGGCGAATTTGCTCCGAATGCTGGGGTTCTTGCGACGTTATCCTGCAGAATATGGGAGATTATGAACGCAACGCCTTCAGGAATAACCTTTTTTCCAGCAAGAACGCTTGTGGGAGGATTATATTCTTCCAATATTTCGCCATCCGACTTTACGATTTTGAGGATCGGCTGTAGCGGAACACGATAGCCGCTATTTGCAAATACGGAGAAGGCCTCAGTCATCTGAAGCATGGTTACTTCTCCTCCTCCCAGTGTCAGGGAAAGACCGTACCTCTCAGGTTCGTCTGTAAATGAACTTATTCCCATCTTTTCGGCCGTTTCTATCATGCTTTCAACGGTGTTGAGCTTGAGCATCTTAACAGCAGGAATATTATATGAATTCGCCAGAGCTTCACGCATCTGCACTACTCCATGAAATGAATTATCATAATTTTTAGGGCAATACGGTGTGCCACCAGGGTTCGGGAAGCAGATCCGTTTATCAACAAATGGAGTTGCAGCAGTATACCCATTTATAAGTCCTGTGGCAAAGTTTATGGGCTTTATCGAGGAGCCGGGTTGCCGTTTTGCTATTGCTACATTTACATTTCCATCGTGCTCGCTATCAAAATAGTTCCTGCTCCCTGCCATCGCAAGGATTTCTCCGGTCATAGGTTTTGCTACTACAGACGCTGCGTTATACCAGTTATTTTCAGAAAGTGTGGCGCCTTCGGTTGCTATTGCGTCATCGACGATTTTTTGTGTCGTCAGGTCTAGTGTCGTTGTGATATTTAGTCCTCCACGCTCGACCATGTCAGATCCATATTTTTCAGTCAGGTAATCCTTAACATAAAAAACAAAGTGAGGAGCTTTAATTTCGTCTCTAATTGCTGAGAATTCAAGGCCTTCTTCAAGAGCCTCTTTCATCTCATTTTCTGTAATATATCCTTCGTCGTGCATCGCCTCAAGGACTCTTTTTTGCCTTTCCTTCCCTTCTTCTGGGTTAGATCCAAAGGGAGAGTATCTAGAGGGAGCTTGAGGTAGTCCTGCTAGAAATGCAGATTCTGCAAGTGTTAGGTCTGAGACTTTCTTGTCAAAGTAAACCTGACTTGCCGCGTCAACTCCGTATGCAGTACCACCATACGCGACTTGATTCAAATACATCTCTAGAATTTTATTTTTTGAATATATCGCTTCTACTATAAAAGAAAGAGTTATCTCCTTTATTTTTCGTTGAATGGTCCGCTCTGGTGTCAGAAGAGAGCTTTTTACCAGCTGCTGTGTAAGTGTGGATCCTCCCTCTACCCTTTCCTCGCGTAGATTTACCCAAGCTGCTCTAATTATTCCCTGTATATCGATTGCACCATGTTGATAGAAATTTCTGTCCTCTATCGCGATGGTCGCCTGTTGGAGATATTTTGGAATACTGGAAAGAGGGGTGAATGACTGGTTACGACCAGTATACATGGTATATAAGAGCTCCCCATTGCGGTCGAAGATCTTGCTTGATTGTGGCCGCGAACTTGAGCCTAACTGTGTTGCCTGAGGAATATCTTTGAGGACGAATAGGTACAGAAAAACAGCAAATCCTATTATCATGAGTAGGAAGATTGGCATCACTATGAACCTGAATTTTTTGCTTAGGAAAAATCTTCCAATTTTTCTTTTCGGCTTTTTGTCTTGTTTCATATGGGGTTTGGCAATTTAAGAGTTTTGATATTATAGCAAATCCGTCTAAGTCCTAAAAAAGGTTCCAACTACATATGCTATCACTGCAGACAGACCTCCTATCAAAACTATCTCGGTAACTGATCGGAGTAATTTTTGGGCAGTAACCTTCCACCTGACGAATCCCAAAAGAATGAGCGCACATAGTGTAAATATGATGGAAATGACAAAAGTATTCTCTCTAAGTCCGAAAATTATGTATGGCAAAAGTGGGATCGCACCGAAGAAAAGAAAGGAAAAAAATGTTGACAGTCCTGCGGATATCGGATTCTCCTGTTCTGGGTTTGGTAGCTCAAGCTCATATTGCATCATAAAATCAGTCCAGTATTGTTCGTTTTTCGAGTACAGCTCAGCCATTTTTGCTGCATCTTCTTTGCTGTATCCTTTTGATTGCAGGATGTATAATGTCTCTTCAATTTCACGTTGTCTATTATTTCTTATCTCAGAAAGTTCCTTCTTTCTATGTGTCCTATATACATCCTTATCTGCAAGAATCGAGAGAATGTTCCCCAGTCCCATAGAGCTGGCATCAGCAAAAAGATTTGCCAGCCCAAAAAGCAGAACAACCATAATTGAATACTGTGCTACCCCACTGCTTTGAGCTCCCGCAAATCCAGCAACTACCGCAAACGTTGTCACAATTCCATCACTTCCGCCGTATACTATTTCTCTTAGATACTCAGAGATCTTTGATTGTTTGTGTTCTTTTTCTACGTGGTCTTTAAAAGTTTTTTCGTTATATGCCATATTAGTCCTTGCTGAATTTTATTTCGTAATTTAAGTCTGTTAAAAGATTATCCTCTATTTTAACATTCCCTGAACCAAAAGAGTTTATGTCTTCTCCCGCAGCGTTAAAGTCGTCAGGAAAAAGAATACTTGTGTATACAGGTGCTGTCTGAGTTCCCGGCTGTTTGATTACATGCAATTCATAGGCGTCTTTTTTGTCGCTGATTGAAAGCACTGGGTTCGTATATTCAAATTCTATTGTTTTTATTTCACCTTTGCCTATCGTTATAACAGTTCCAAAGATAGTTTTGAAATAGTCATCCACTTTGTCTATCTCCAGCACATTGGGATCAGGGGAGAAATTGTCGGCTTCATAAAGCCTAAAATCGGTTACGGCGTCTATGGTTTCGACCTCCTCTCCGTCGATACGCACATTGCGCAGGATACTATTTCTTGGGACAATAAGTCGAAGATAGGTCTTGTAGTCATCAGTCGTGCTTTCGTTTCTTATGGATATCTGCGCTTTTGATAGACGTGATGAAAGGTCTGCTTCATATGAGATACTCCTTGAGACATTTTTATTTACCTTGTTAACACCGATGTTTGCTTCGTTGAAACCTATTGTGTCGTACATCGTGTTGCTATTTTCGGCATTTGAGACTGGTATATTTCCTCCAAAATTAAGTGCCGACAGTAGTGATTGAATATCTTGGTTCTGATAGGCAAGAAGTATATGTTTTTGTTCGAGCAGCTGCGGAAGTGCAAGCCCGATGCTTACCAGATGTTCTGGTTTTTTCTCAAGCTCCAAAGTGATTCTTCTAAATAGTTCATTCAAAACGTCTTTTTTCTGCGTAGATCCTGGGAAAAAATCCTTCTCTATCGTGTCTTGCAGGAATTCCTGACTATCTTCGGATGTGATAGTTTTTTTATAATCAGGTAGTTCTATGGGACCAGTTATCTCAAGGATCTTTTCTACCATATTATAGTCGACAGCCACTACCCCATCTGGGGTATTTTTTGATTCCAGATTGTACAGAAATGCTGACATACTTGCTGACCTTTGGAAATCTAGGTCAAAGTTACTGTCTCTTAGATAAAGGTGTGGTTGCAGATACCGTCTAATAACGTAATGTGGTTCGATATGGTGTGTGAGTTGGCCATCGAGGTCGTACACATCCTGTATAGCAAATTCTTTTACCTTCCCATTCTCAACAATCAGTTTTCCTACAGATCCTATAAATCCACCCGTAGGTCTCAACTCGGCGTTATTTATAAATAGGATCAGATATTCCTTTTCCGAGTCATAACCCAGAAGCGTTGGGAGGATAGGCATGATACTGAGAGATTTTGTCGTTTGTGGTTTTAATAGATTCATGACTGCCCTATTGTCTTGACTAAGCAAGATCCTGGATCCTTCGTGGTAGAGATATTGTGCGTCAAGCATTATTTTCTCAAAATCTTTCTTATCAAAACCATTTTCGGCATTATCGAGTTTTTCTATGAGAACTGATGCGACTGCTGTAAGATCTGCAGTGTTTGTTATTAGGTCAAGAGTCTTATGCGTGCTGTCCATAAATGGAATGTATGAGATCGCGCTTTGTGCAACATTTAGAGTAGGAAGTGGAAGGGAGAGGATATTCTTTGCCATTATCCCCTTTTCCCTTGCTTTTGCAAAGTCATTGCTTTCAAATGCTGTTATCGACCCTTTTAAAAGAATTACACCAAGAATTCCAGCAGTTATATTCAAGAATAGAAAAAATAACAATGATGAAAAAAGAGCTAGCGAAACGGAGGGGCTAAATTTGAATACACCAACTTTTGGAAGGCTAATCCTGCTTTTTGCTTTTGTAGGCCGATTTTCCATATACGTCTTTTTCGGCTTTGTTCTCAGATGTTCGACAGCATAAGTGAAGCCTTTTAGATGACTATCCAGATAATGTATGGGTAGATTTAACTTGTCATGAAGAGTCTGATCCATCGAGCTTCTTTCCTCATATCTTTCAACCGGCTTTTCGTGGTTTAGATCAAATTTTATTTCCGGCTCGATCCTGGCAAGGTAATGGATCGCAGCAAGTAGTGTTTGCGGCTCTTTATAGAAAATATAGTATAAAGAGTTTGATTTGTTGGAGAACAAAAGCTGTTTCACGCAAGTTATAAAGTCGGATCTGGAGATAGGAAAGACCGGAGCAAGATCATTTCCGGACAGCTTAATCTTTTCATTGCCCAGCGCCATTCGAATAATTTTTAAAAGTTCACTTTGTGAAGTCTCAGTCTCTAAGATGTCACCGTATATTGCGGGAATAATATTGTTTTCCCCTTTTACTTCCAGCAGCACATCTATGAACTCAGAATAGGCGCTTGCGGGGATTATAAACGCAGATTTTGTTTCATCTTTTTTGATCTTTTCGATCAGGTGATTCATTCCGTTTTTATCCTTTTGATTCGTGAGCATAACTAGCGCATAGTCGATTTTTTCCTCAAGATGCGGAAGAAGATTTAGGTCTGATATTTTGACATGATAAGATTCGGTATCTTCGTTAGGTGGGGTGTTGTCACTCACGAAAAGCAAGGATAATTTATGGGAAAATTCTTTCAGGAAGAGTAGTTGAAGATCGACGTTATTTGTATAGATAAGAAATAACGGTTTTTTGGAATCGTTAATTTCTTCATTGAGCAGTTTTCCCATACCTGATTATTGTATGAAATAAAGAAGAGATTGTCGAGTAAAAATGAACCTATGCGGTAATAGTTACTGTCTTTGATCGAGTGCTATATTTACCATTTTGTCCGCTTCTTTATTATGCTCGCGCAATACGTGTGTATACTTTACTTCTGTAAAATAACTCTCAAGCCCTTTTGCCTTTTTAACTAAAAGAAGGATAGAGGGATGTTTTACCTTAAACTTTCCCGTAAGCTGTGACGCAACAAGCAGTGAATCACAGTAGAGATCTATAAAAGTGTCTTCCCCGAGATTTTCTTTTACCCACTCAAAAGACCTTATAACGGCCATATACTCAGCATAGTTGTTGGTCTGGATTCCTAGATACTTTCCTTCTGAGTAGATTTTTCTACCATCCTGATAGACAACGAATCCGTAAGCAGCATCCCCAGGATTACCGCGCGAGCCTCCATCAGTGTAAATTGTTATTTCATTTTTTGCCTTGTTCATAATCTTTATTCAAATAAATTTCAATTCTTACTATTATAAAGCGCTAATTTAGAACGGAACATTTCTATGATAATACATAGCGTAAAGTAATGAAAGCCTTGACGACTAAGTAATGAGAGAGTCTTTCTTTAAGCTTTTCAGATCGAGTATGTATATATGTTTTCCGACATTTTTTATGATCCTTTCTTTCTTGAGTTTTGCGATCTCAACACTTACAGTCTCTCTGGCAACTCCCAGCAGGTTTGCGATGTCCTTATGTGTAAGGGGCATATCTATTATTACGTCGTTCCCGTTTCTTTCTTTACCAAATCTTTCTGTAAGGATGTACAGGATGGAGCAGACTTTTTTGTAAGCATTTCCAAATGCCATATGTTCCATGCGTACAAGTAATCCATCAAATCTTTTGGTTATTCTTCCGGTTATGTATAGTAGGACATCCGGATTTTCTGTCAAAAATTCCAGGAATTCTTTTCTGTCTCTTTTATAAATAACGCATTGCGTTAGGGTTTCTATGAAGTAGGGCTTTCTCGTTTGGTTGAATGTCCAGGAGATCGGGAAAAAATCTCCTTTCCTATAAAGTATAAAAGTGAATTCGTCGCCATTTTCTGAGAATGCATAGTTTTTAACATATCCTTTGTTTAGATAAAAAATACCGCTTGGGGCTTCGTCACCTCTCAGTATGACCTCGTTTTTTTTGTAGAGCAGAGGCCTGCCTTGCTTGAAGAAATTTTTTAGCTTTTGATCACTACCAATCACTAAAAAGTTATTATAACAGTTTTCTTACGTTTTTGTAATCTGGATTACAGAATTTGCGTGATATACATTACGGCATAGTGGTTTTAAAGAGTATATATTTGATTAGGTTTTATGAACGAGCAAAGTACGACAGAAAGGAATACGAATATGATTGGCGCAAAATGCAACCTACGAGACAGATTCGCGAAGAAGTTTCTGACACTTCAAGATGAGCATCTTATTTTTTCAACACGACAGCACTGGAGTGTTCTGTTTCCAGCAATTACCCTTAATGTCTTTTTGGTAGTTGGAGTTTCCGTTTTTGTTTCACTGTCATCTATGATAGCCCCGATTTACTTTTTTTCATTTATGCTTATAGCTCTCATAGTGCTTAGCATCTCGCTTGAGATTTTCATAAAGAATCTTGCAGAGTGGTTCTTTCATTTCTATATAGTAACCAACAGGAAGATCGTAGAGGTTGCCTATAGACCGATGTATTCCAAGGTGATCTATGAGGTTTTGCTGGATCAGGTAAGGTGCACAGAGGTGGACGTAAAGGCAAGCGGTCTTTCTAATGAGATTATGAATGTAGGTACAGTGCTAATGACTTTTGACAGACCGACAAACGAGAAGATCTTTACTATAGAAAATATAAAAGATCCAAGAAGGGCAGCGATGCATCTTGCAGACTCATTCGAGATGCAAAAGTACAAGGAGCAGGGCGGAGTAGCATCATGGATAAGCAATCCTTTAGTTAACAGTTCAATCATATAATTATGGACGCATTACTACTAACATTCAAACTGATCGCATCGACATTGCTGATAGTGATCTCTGTCTATAGCGCTATATATTTTGGACAAATAACCAGAGTGGAGCAGCAATTTGGATTGAAGTTGCCTCTGGTTATGAAAAAAGTGCTGGGATTTCTGACGATGATTCCTATGGCTGTGTCTCTTGTAGTTTTGCTCGTGGTTCTACTGGAGGTTTTTACATACTAGCTCATCTCATCCCTTTTGGAGTGAAGAAAGAAAAACCATTGCTCAAAAAACGACAAAAGACCTTTGTAGGGAGTTTCTATAAGAAAGTCGAGGACAAAGAGGAAAATATTTATTTGGGATATGCCCTCTGTCAGATGGCGTCCGAGACGTGCGATAGGCATAAAAAACAGGTCTATTATTGGCGTCAGGAAATTTTGTCGTTCGACTACAGTATAGATTTGAGCTGTTTGGTTTATCCTGTATGCAAGAAATGAGACTACTGAAAGAAAGAACAGAAATATCCCCTGACTTGCGAGGGTAAAATGAAAACGCATAAGAAGCATTACGATAAGTCCAATTATCGCTATAAATCCAGTCAGCGAGAGGAGGGTAAAAAAGGTATATAGCGCGCTTGTCTTCTTGTCATCATCACTTTTTATGGTGAGCTGTTTGCCGATTGACGGATCCTTGTCGGTAATCAGAATGCGGATTCGTCGGAGTATCTCTGACGTATTTTTCTCTCCAGGTATTTTTATAAGAAGACTTACTATTATCATGATTATGATAGGTCCTACGATGTTTACGATTAAAGGTCCCCAGAAAATCTCTTGATGGACTAGGTTGTCATAGGTTGCTTCTATGGTAAAAGCAAAAAATACCTTTGATAGGGCAATAAATATAATGCTTCTTATAATAGCGCGTCTAACTTTTCCAGAGATTGTCTGGTAACGTCTTTTGCAGGTTTCAACTACTAGATTATTAAATTTTTCTTCATCTTTTTCGATAAGGTCGAGATTGAAGGAATCCTGCCGCAGGATGTCTTCTAGAATCAGAAAGGGCGGAATTTGACGTTTGACGTAGCTGAGGATTTTGTATCTTAGCGGATGCTCCAGTTGAGATTTGATCGTCTTGTATCCTGCCGGAAAATTAGATGAGGTTTTCTCAAAATTTCCCTTTGTTAGCTCACCGAAATATTGCTTGAATAAATTATATTCGAGAAGTGCCTGATCATTTTTAGAGTACGTTTTTTTTATGGCGATATACAGCTGGGCATTTTCGTCTTCGCTTTCACCTTTTTCTATCTTTAGATTTTTAGACAGAATGTGAAATATGTAATTTTCTACAGTCTCACGTTCCTTTGAAGGACTGAGTATGCTCTCGATATCTGAAGAAAGTATATTGTGTATAAAAGAGCTGGGGTGTCCGTCTTTTACAACTCTTTGTTTAGCGATAACTTCCTTTAAGCGAAGATGGAGTTTTATGCTTTCTGAGACACGGTTGGTTATCTCTTGAGTGATGCTTTCCTCAGGAATATGCTTTGAAAGAGCAAGCTCCCGTACCAGATCTTCTCCAATCTTATTTTTATCAGGACCAAGGACAAGTTTTCTTTTAAGGATCCTCTCGATGCTGGCACGAAGAATCATTTCCTCTTCTCTGTACTCGATAGAATTTCTAAATCTTTCATACCACGATGCCATTTCGCTTACGAGAGGATTTAGGGTCGATGAAGAGAGCTTTGCCTCTGCGTGCGGTTTTTCAAAAGTTTTTTTAAGTACTTTTGCGTAAGAATTTAATGTCATATTATATTGATGTTCAATTATATTGCGGTAAATTGCGATGTGCAACACTCCCCTTTGCCTCAGAAAAAGTAGCGTGATACAATCACTTCACGATGGATAAAGCATACGATCACAAAAAAGTTGAGGATAATATCTATAAAAAGTGGGAGGAAAGCGGGAGCTTCAAGCCCGAAGTTAATCCGGATGGCGAGCCTTATTCAATAATTCTTCCACCTCCAAATGCCAACGCGCCGCTCCATTTCGGCCACGCTATGTATGTTGTGGAGGATATACTTATCCGTTATCACAGGATGAAAGGTTTTGCCGCTCTTTGGCTACCGGGAGCAGATCACGCTGGATTTGAGACACAGTTTGTCTATGAGAAGCACTTGGCGGCAAAGGGAGAGAGTAGGTTTGATTACGACCGCGAGAAGCTCTTTTCCGATATCTGGAATTTTGTACAAAATAATAGGGGTGGGATGGAAGATCAACTTCGAAAGCTTGGATTCTCTCTCGATTGGAGTAGGTTAAAATTCACGATGGATGAAGACATAGTTAAGATTGTTCATGAGAATTTCAAAAAACTTTATGACGACGGACTCGTCTATCGGGATTTAAGATTGGTTAACTACTGCACTTTTGACGGGACGAGTTTTTCTGATCTGGAAGTTATAAATGTAGAGAAAGATGGAGTTTTGTATTATATAGATTTTCCCATTAAAGGTGGTGGACAGATCCAGATAGCGACCACGAGACCGGAGACGATGTTGGGGGATGTTGCTGTCATGGTAAACCCAAAAGACGAAAGGTATAAGAGTTTTATCGGAAAAACAGTTGTGCTTCCCATTGTAGACAGGGAAATACCCATAATTGCAGATGATTATGTACAGCCTGAGTTTGGAACGGGAGCTGTAAAGGTTACGCCTAGTCACGACTTCAACGACTATGAAGTAGCCAAAAAGCACAAGCTAACATTTCCTCCAATAATAGGTTTTGATGGAAAGATGCAAAATACAAAAGTTCTTGATGGTCTATATATCAAGCAGGCGAGAAAAAAGATTCTCGAGATGCTTGAAGAAAAAGGGCTACTTGTAAAAGAAGAGCCGCACAAGATGGTCATAAAAACCTGCTATAAATGTAAAAACAACCTAGAGCCTCTTCCTCTTGAACAATGGTTTGTGAAGATGGAGCCTCTTGCAAAGCCTGCGATAGATGCGGTTAAAAATGGCGATATAAAGATATATCCTAAGAGCTTTGAGAAACTTTATTTTCAATTCCTGGAAAACATTCGCGATTGGAACATTTCACGTCAGGTGGTGTGGGGCATCAGGATTCCAGCTTTCAAATGCGAAAAATGTTCGAATTGGATGGTAAGCACGGGAGAAGTTGTTGAAAAATGCTCGAAATGCAATTCAAATGATTTAATTCAAGATACCGATACGTTTGATACATGGTTTAGCTCGTCTCAGTGGCCATTTGCGACGCTACAGACAACCGGGGAGTATGAAAAGTTTTATCCGACCAGTGTTATGGAGACCGGGTATGACATTTTGCGCTGGTGGGTTGCCCGAATGGTTATGATGGGTCTTTATGTGACTAAAAAGGTTCCATTTGAAAATGTAGTTTTACATGGGCTTGTTAATGATCCTTTGGGAAAAAAGATGAGTAAAAGTAAGGGAAATGTCGTTAATCCTCTCGAGCTCGCGGACGAATACGGCGCAGATGCTGTGCGCTTTGCACTAGTATATGGAACGGCTACTGGAAATGATCAAAGCCTTTCTTATCCAAAGCTAGAGGCTTCCCGTCGTTTTACGAATAAACTATGGAATATGGGAAGATTTTTGATAGACTTCAAGCCCGACGACGCGAAAGCAGAAATAAGCAGCCATAAAGACGATAAGGAAATAATTGAAAAGCTCAACGATGTCATAAAAAAAGTAGATAAGGCTTATGAAAGTTATCGCTTCAATGATATCTCAGAAATACTTTACGAATTTGTTTGGCACGAGTTTGCTGATAAGTATATAGAGAGTACAAAAGAGAGAAGGGCACAAGCACAACCTTGCTTAGAGTTTGTTTATGCAACAATTCTAAAACTTTTACACCCCATCATGCCGTTTGTGACCGAGGAGATTTATGGGAAATTTAATGATAAGCCGCTTATTACCTCAGAGTGGCCGACTATTTCACGGTAACACTTTTTGCGAGATTCCGTGGCTTGTCCGGATCTTTTACCCCACGCGCAAGCGAGAGATAATACCCAAGTAGATGTGCTACAGCAACCTGAGAGAGTATTGTGGCATGTTTTAAATCAGCAGTCGGTAGATAGACGTCAAACACATTATTTTTTTTGGGTCCGATTCCGATTATGAAAGCCCCTCTGACTTTTACTTCCTGAGCATTTGAGATTATCTCGTCATAAGTTTCATCATTTGGAGCAAATACAATGCAAGGGGTGCCTTTCTCGATGAGGGCTATTACACCGTGTTTTAATTCTCCTCCCGGGAATGCTTCGGCGTGTGCGTATGAAGCCTCTTTTAGCTTAAGTGTCGCTTCAAGAGCCACGGGGTAGGAAAGGCCCCTACCTATTATATAGAGGTGTTCTTTAGAATTGATTTGCCTTACAAGGGATTTTATGAGCTTTATATACGCAGGCTTGAGGATATTTGTGATATCAGAAGATGCGTCTAGAAGTAGTTTTTGTCCCTCTTTTTGCTTGCCTGCGAGAGTGTAGGCGGTCAGAATAAGTGTTGCGACCATCGCAGTAAAGCTCTTTGTGGCAACGACTGCTTTTTCGGTTCCAGACTCGAGAAGAATATTAAAGTCAGACATGCGATACAGGGTTGATCCCATTACATTGACTAGCGACGCGATTTTTGCGCCTTTCTTCTTGACACGCGATACTGGTTCTATGACATCTATTGATTCTCCGCTTTGGGATATAGGAATAACTAGAGTTTTGCTGGTTACAAAGTCTTCCTGATATTTAAATTCTGACCCCACAGCCATATTCAGATGTTTTTTTGCTATCTGACTAAAAAGGTAGATTCCAGCAATTCCAGCATAGGATGCCGATCCACAACCAATCATAAAAGTTCCATAAGCATTGCCTATGTGCTCCGAAAGCGTTTTAGTCCCTGCTATAGCATTTATAGCGATCCTTCTTACAACTTCAGGTTCTTCGTGTATTTCCTTGATGAAAAAATGTTTGTATTTTCCTTTTTCATGTTCTTTTGTGTTCCATTCGACCGTTTCTATCTTTGGGGCTACTTTTTCTCCTGTGTTAAGAGAGAGAATCTGCAGCTTGCTTCCTAGAATCGCCATTTCGTAGTCCCTTAGGATCGCAATCTTTGTAGTATGAGGTAGAACACTTGCGATGTCTGACGATATAAAAAACTCATTGTTGCCTATGCCGATTATAAGGGGTGAGCCGTTTTTTGCTGCAATCATCTCTTTTGAGTTGGAATTTATCACGACAAATGCATTCAGTCCTTTCATCCTCGCAAAAGAGTTCCTGACAGCTGTCGCAAAGCCATTCGTTTTCAGCTCCTCTTCTATCAGATGCACTATAACCTCAGTATCTGTGTCAGATTTAAATTTATGCCCTTTTTTCAAAAGGCTTGATTTTAGCTTTTCATGGTTTTCGAGAATTCCATTGTGGACAAGAGCGAGCTTATTTTGACAGTCCATATGCGGGTGCGCATTGTTTTGTGTAACACCTCCGTGAGTAGCCCAACGCGTGTGACCTATCGCAAGCGAAGTAGTGTTTCTAGATAGATTTGGGTTTAGAGTATGTGGTAGCTTGCCGGTTTTTTTGTATGATTTGATCCCGCCTTTTTGTTTTACGGCAATACCCCATGAATCGTACCCGCGGTACTCTAGACTCTTAAGACCCGAAAATACTATCTGTGAAGGTAAAGCGTTATCTGACACGAAGCCGAATATTCCACACATGAATTTAGTTATAATAGTGCTTATCGATGCTTATTGTCAATAAATTTTGTTAAAATACACTATGCAAAAAATCAGGAAAATTGTATCCAAATTGGGATTAAGAGGCAACCAGGTAAGCAGGAATTTATTGATTCTGGGGACTCTTTGTTTGCTTTCGACTCTTGTAGTTATGCTTTTTTCGATATTTGTTCTGCAGAATATGCTTGAGGATAGTTACATGAACCAAAAGACTAGACAGGATAGGTTCGTCTTTTGGATGGAGAGAGTAGAAGAGTATCCGAATTCCCCGGACGTGCTCTATAATGCAGCGATTGCGGCTATTGAACTCAATAAGAAGGAAACCGCACTAAAACTCGTAAACAAATCTATAGTTTTGGATCCTTTATTTTCGAATGCGATAAATCTTCAAGAGGAGATAATTTCGGACGCAAAGTAATTATTCCTGAGGTTTTGATTCTTCTTTAGGCTCTTCGCCTGATTCTTCTTTCTTTTCACCCTCTTGGCTGGCTGCGCCACTCTCTTCGGCAGCAGCCTCAGCCTCAGCTGTTTCTTCTGCTTCAAGTTCTTCAGCTTCCTGAGAAACTAGCTCAGCAATCCTAAATACAGTGCTGTCTGGTGCCGTCAGTATCTCGACTCCAGTAGGTGATTTGAGGTCAGATACCAGTATATGGTCGTCTATCGCAGCAAGGTGCGCGACAGATACTTCGATATTCTCAGGTAGCTCAGTTGGTAATGCTTCCACTTCTACCTCATTTAGGGATTGCATAAGCGCTCCAACTTTTTGTTTTTCTGCCTCAGCATCGTCGATTGCTACAACTGGAATAGACGTTTTGACTTTCTCTTTAAGATTCACTTTATAAAAATCTACGTGTACTGCGTCTCGGCTTATAGGATTTCTTTGAACGTTGTGAATTAGAACTGGATAGGTATCTTTACCTACGACTATATCGATAAGTCCCGTCTCACGAACTTTGCTATACATGGCTTCAAAGTCTTTAACAGGAAGCTGTATGCTAATTGATTCGAAAGCCTTTCCGTAGATGTTTGCAGGAGTTATTCCTTCACGGCGTAATTGTTTTACCTTTTTGCCGGTTACGGATCTTTTGTCTGCTTTTAGCTCTTCTCTTTTCATTAAGGACTTATTTTACTAAAGAAACTACAAAAACACAATTATCAGGTTTGACAGCTACAAATTTAAATCTTATAATGATACCTCACCTTGAGTTTTAAGGTTACGCGGGGTAGTGTACGGCTGCACAGGAGGCTCATAATCTCCTAGATAAGGTTCAACTCCTTACTCCGCAACACAATCTAGAAGAATAACTCCATCCACTGTTTCCAGTTAGGTTTTTCAATCTGTTTCTGAATATTTTCCTGTATCTTAGATTCAAATCTTTCTTGAACTACTACCTCGCCAGGTTTGACCAGTCCCAGACGTTCTCGAGATTCTTTTTCGATAAAATCCTCGGTCTGCACATACTTTAGTTGTTCTTGAAGGAATTTGTTATGATTTTCTTTGCGTTCGAGCTCATTTTCAAGCTGTTTTATGAGTGATCCATTTTTTTGTATAGTCAGAAGCTCCCTTCCAGTGTTTACAAGTAAGATAACGAATATAATTATCAAAGCACCTCCGATTAAAATCTTATAGTTGACAAACTTCATAGTTACTGATATTATAGGCTCAAATTTATTATGCCAGAGATTACAAAGCTCCGTGATGCCCACGCAAAATTTCAGGATTTTCTGAAAGGCAAAAATAGAGCATCAGCCACCATTTTAGCATATGGAAAAGACCTAGATCAGCTAGTGTCTTTTCTCGAGGAATTGGATAAAAAAAACGTTCACGAAGTAGGAAGTGCAGACATACAAGCCTTTTTGTCAAAACTTCAAGATGAAGGCTATACGCCTAAATCATTGTCTAGAAAACTAAATTCCACGAGGACCTTTTACAGATACCTCAAGGTAAATGAATTTATAACAGATGACCCATCTCTTCTGGTTGACCATCCAAAATATGAGCTTAATCCACCTAGAGTACTGTCTCCTATGGAGTATCGAGCGCTCCGCGACGCTGCATCTGTAGACCCTAGAATATATGCAATCATAGAAATACTTTTACAGACAGGAATAAGGATTGGCGAGCTCGCGAATCTTAGAGTAGAAGACATAAATGATTCCACATTAACGATTAGAGCATATGAAGGTCATCCACAAAGAGAGGTGCCTTTGAACCGCAGGGCAAAAGATTCCTTAAAGCGATATATGGATACGCGTACAAAGACAGAGTCAGATTATGTTTTCGTCACCAAAACCGGTAGGCCTTTTCTGGTCAGGAATATTAGGGATGCTGTAGAGCGTTATTTCAAAAAAGCAGGTATAGAGAAGGTAAAGATAAATGACCTGAGGCACACATTTGTCGCACATCACCTCAAGCAAGGCGTTTCTTTGGTATTTTTATCAAAGGTTCTAGGTCACAAGAGACTTTCTTCGACTGAGCGCTACCTGCAATATATAAAAGAAGTCAAAAACGGGGACAGCACCGTTCTTGCCGAGCTATAAATATTGTCTTTTTTAAGCTTGTGGGCTATAGTTAAACTATGGACAGGCGAGAAGACACACCCCACGATAACCATTCGGATTTTTCAGACATAAAAACTCTTTTGTCTTGGAGTGCTCCTGGTAGACCCTTTAAGGCAAAAGGTAAAGAATATTATCTCAACGGGCTTTTGATCGCATTTCTAGTCGAGGTTCTATTGTTTCTTTTTCAACAATATTTATTTATGTTCGTAGTGGGTGCACTGTATTTTCTATCAGTGGCACTTGCTACCGTTCCGCCACGAAATTTTCACTACAGAATCAGCAATCAGGGCATAAAGGTTGAGGACCACTTTTTTATCTGGGATGAGCTCTACGATTTTTATTTTAAAAGAATTGAGGGCGCGGATGTTTTGGTCGTACGCACAAAACCACTTATTCCGGGGGAGGTGCAGATTCCGCTAGGCGAACTTCATCCGCATCATGTGAGGCGTGTTATGGTGACATATCTTCCTTATCGCGAAGTGGTAAAACCTACGTTCATGGAGCGTTCTGGGGACTGGTTATCCCACAATTTCCCACTCGAAAGACGCTAGCCCATAATTATTGATTAAATGGGCACATTCTTCTAAAATACGAGTACGTGT
>Ga0265293_10005260_pt1 | contig 21826 bp, 13 predicted proteins | sample Munlanlewell138R_FD_192505 | JGI IMG/M metagenome (GOLD analysis project Ga0265293, IMG submission 192505) | Leachate microbial communities from a municipal landfill in Southern Ontario, Canada - Leachate well 138R | ecosystem: Engineered > Solid waste > Landfill > Unclassified | place: Canada... | reverse complement strand
GCATTTTTAATAAAAGGAAGAGCTTCTTCGTTATACGTTAACGTTATGAATTCATCATAAATATCGTCGGAAGTTAAACTTCGATCTTCTAAATATCTCTTTAATGCATAAAGGTTGATTTCAGAAGGGCGCCCTACTATTCTAGTATCCCCATATCTATCAGTACGAGCTGCATAACCTATAATATAATCACGATTTAAAAAATCGCTCCAACGATCGAGAATATACTCTGGCCAAGTGTTCGCGATTATACCTTGACCGTTGAATTCTGCTCCCGTGTCAAATTCTATAATTGTCGGTCTGTTAATTGTACCGGCAAGAAAATCATTTGGATGAGTAAGAAAAAAATCATGAGGTGTTTCTTTCATCATTAATCTGATTTCAGGATATTCAAATAAATCAATTGCGCCAATAATATTTTCATACTCTTCATACGTATAAGAGAATGTTCGTGCATATAGATTTAATCCTCGTTCAGCAATTACTACTGAAGCAACTGCATTAACCACCGCAGCTAATTTTTCCTGATTACTCTTTAATTTCGCAGAATACTGATTTTCAACTCTTGCTCCAGTTTCTATAAATGTAAGAACAAGTCCTTGTATATTAGGAGCTAAATCAAGCATTTCACGATAATCATTTTTTAACCATTCCCAAAAACCGGTCTCGTCCAAATTAATTGTACCATCGGGACCTGTTTTAAACTGATTAGGGTAATAATCCAATTCATATAAAGATCTATCCCATAAAACAACTTCTTGGATTCCTTGTGAATGAGCATAATTTGTTAATATTTTAGCTTTTTCTAGTCTTTCAGAATCTCGAACGTGTCTTAAATCGTGAATAAGATGATGCGATATCTGTAAATGATTAATATTATAATCGGAAGATTTTTCAATTACCAAGGAGTCCTCATGAATATTATCAGAAAGAATAATCCATCCTTTGACAGTTTCATCAACATTAAGGGGTTTCGGATTACTCTCTTTTGGAGAGCAAGAAAGTAGAAGAAGAAAAAAGGAGAAAATTATATATTTCAACATACGAAGTAACTTTTAAATCATTATAATTAGAGAATTTCACATCAATTAAAGAAATAGTAATATGAAAGAATTATTTTTACAACCTAACTCTCTCATTATTTCATATTTAAATACTTTTAGATAAATCTTTGCTCTGTCTAAGCTTATCATTATAATACTTCAGGGTTGCAAGAGATTTAAAAACCAGTGTCGGAAGACACTGGTTCCGGAAATTATGCTACTTACTCAAATTTTGATATTAATAACCTGGATTTTGTTCAAGCACTGATTCAACATTTTTATTTATTTCACTGAATGGGATTGCCCATAAATTTTGATGAGGCTGAATAGTTGATCCGACAATTGGATTAAGCTTTTGGGCTCTATCAACAACTTTATTTAATCTCGCAAGTGTAATGATTCTAAGAGTTTCAAAATAAAGTTCCCGAAGTCTTTCATCTAAAATATAATCTATATTAACCTCATCAGGAGTAATGCTTGGAGCATTCGACCTATTTCGTACAATGTTAATATCTTTGGCTGCATTCTCCAGATCATTGTTACCCAAATAAGCCTCTGCCCTTAATAAATATGTTTCCGCCAACCGAATCATATAATGTTTTCTCCATGTGTGTTGCGCAGAGCCAAGAAGAGAACCTGGAATTGTTTGATCAGGATCCCAGTATGGACCAGGATGTTTTCCCGGAGTTATAACCTTTCCAATAATTGGATAAAAATGCCGTGTTGTATCATCATTATGGGATATCTTTAGAGGTAAATTATCTGCAATGACCCATTTACCATCATATTCATTTCCCGGATTATTTACTTTTACATCCCGGATAATGTTTCCTTTTGAGTTTCTAATATCTACATCATAGCCACTCTTTTCCCACAAAGTAGTAAGAAAATATGGACTTGGCTTATTAAATCCTTGTCCTCGTCCATTATAGTAAGTATTAGGTTTTGCAAGAACCGGAGAGGTTTTCCCTCCACTTTGAAATATATGTGCCTTAGTAAGATCTGGTCCTACAAAGCGTTCCAACTCATAATTCTGATCACCCCCACCCACTACATTATACTTATACTGAAGTACCCAAATAGATTCAGTATTACCAGCTGATCTATCCTGATTACCCTGTCTGAATAGATCCCAATATACATCTCCTTCATAGAAGTTAGGATCATTAAACAGATACTCTGTACTAATACCGAATCGTTCTGTCATAAGCTTGGTATTAGGATGATTAATAACTTTAGATGCTTCGTTTATAGCATCTTGCCACCTACCTAATGAAATATACACTTCGGATAACACGTGACTAGCAGCTAATCTATTGATTCGTGATTCGTCAACCTTATCAATATCATTAAGATTTGCAACTGCAAATTCCAAATCCTTGGCGCATTGTTCATACGTCTCTTGTCGGCTTGCTCTAACAAAATCTCTCCTTGGTGATTTAATCTCCTCAAGTACAATCGGTACGCCACCATATAAGTTTGCGAGTATATTGTATGCATAAGCTCTAAAAAATCGAGCTTCTGCTTGAAAATACACTTTTTCTTCGGGTGTTAATTTACTTATATTACTCTCTGAACGTTCTAATATAACATTAGCGTCAAAAATCAATCGGTAACTCAACTCCCATATATCAAATGTTAATCCATGAGGTCCCCACAAAACACTGTAATTGTGACTTCCGTCAGTATCATATCTACTTTCAACCAAATCTGTTCCATACCACCCAATTCTTGGAAATCTTGATTGTGAACTCTGACCCCATAATTGATCTCTCAAAGAGGCATGCAAACTATAAATAGCTGCTTCAAAATCTCCAGATGTAACAAAAGAATTCTCAGGTGAATAAAAATCGATAGGAATTTCTTTCAAAAATTCATTTTCATTACATGATAAAACTGAGAATATTAGTAAGATGACACAGAAAATTTTTGACAGTATTGAGTTTCTCTGACAAGGAGACATTCTTTTATTTTTTTTCATTTTCATCAATTTTTAAAATTCTAAATTTAACCCAAAAGTGTAACTTCTTAATACAGGACGACCATTTCTACTTATTCCAGCACCGGTTTCAGGATCCCATCCCGGCCATTTTGTCCATGTATATAAATTTTTTCCACTGATAAAAAATCTTAAGTTTTCAAGATTAAACTTATTTAGATATTTTTTTTCAACATTATAGCTCAGTGACACATCTTGTAACCTAACAAAATTTCTTTGGACATAAGAGGTTGCCAACAAATTTTTTGAAATGGCAGTCCCGACTCTAGGGTATCTTGCATTTGGATTTTCCGGTAGCCAATAGTCTAGTCCAATAGGAAAATTCAATTGATAATGTTGTCCATATACATCTTCACTATTCGAGAAACCAGTACCTAGCGTTTGATAATGTATGTTATCCATCGCATAATAATAATTTTTCCCGCCTTGGGTCGAATTTACAAAAACACTAAGAGACCAATTTTTATAAGTAAATTGATTTGAGATACTAAATCTATAAGAGGGTTCACCATATCCCAATATTATTTTATCATTTTCCGGATCTATTTTTCCATCCTTATTTTGATCGACTATTTCTTGTGAACCAATATCTGCAGTGGCTGGTATGTCATCACCAATTTGATATAGTCTACCTGTTACTTGATAATGGTAAATAGCACTGAGCGGATGACCAATAAAAAGACCTTCAGAAATAAGATCATCTTCTTTACCATCACCATTATTGTCAAATCCCAATAACTCTTTTAATTCGTCTCTGTTTCTTGAGAAGGTGAAATCACTTGACCAGTTGAAATCACTTCTTTTCATATTAATAGTTGATAAAGTTATTTCAATACCATGATTATGAATTTTTCCAAGATTATCAGGAAATTTTGAAAATCTGCCGATACTTGGGATATCTACACTATAAAGAAGATCTTTTGTGTTATTATTATAATATTCGATTTGTCCAAAAATTCTTGAATCAAAGAAACCGAAATCAACACCTAAGTTTAATCCTGTTGTTGTCTCCCATTTTAAATTTGGACTTGCAAGATCACTGATTGATTTTGCATAGACAGGTACACCTGAAGAATTAACATACCTGAAATCACCATCAACTTTTGCTAATGTTTGATACCGGCCAACTGTACGGTTTCCAATTGAACCGTATGATCCTCTGATTTTTAAATAGTTCATCACATCGAGAAAGCTTTCAAAGAAAGTTTCTTCTGACACAACCCATCCTAATGCTAATGAAGGAAAAACTCCAAATTTATTATTTTCACTGAATCCTGAAAATCCATCACGTCTAACAGTTGCTGTTATCATATATTTATCGTATAGACTATAAAAAAATCGAGCCATACTGTAAAGACTTTGCTCTTTCCAAGCCCCTGAAATAGTTTCCTGTAAGTCTGAACTTCCTGATTGAAGACTGTTATAGCCTAAAATATCATTGATAAAAACTGAAGATCTGGCGTCAGTATAATCATTATTCCTTTTTTCAAATCCATACAGTAGTGTTACATCAAGATTATGTATTCTATCAAATCTACGTTTAAACGAGAGTATATTGTCTGATGACATATCATGCAAATAGCTGTATGATTTCTGCCCTCTTCCCTGAAAATTGTTACTATAGGGCTGAAAGTAATAATTCCGGGTTGTTCTTAGATTATTAGAAAAATTAAACTTATAAGATAAACCCTTTAAAAAAGGAAAATCAATTGTTGCATATAAATTACCAAAAATATTATATCTTTTATCCAAATTATCCGCTTCTGCTTCAACCAGAGGCGAAACACTCCTACCCTCAATGAGGGGATTAAGGCTCCCATCTTCAGCATATGCAGCCTCAAAAGGCATTAGATATCTATCAGACGTTGAAGGTACCATACCTGAATTATCACTGATTGATCCAAAGGTCTGGACTCCAATAGTAAGCCAATCTGTTAATTTATTGTCTACATTAATACGGGCGTTGTATCTTTTATATTTTTCGTTAATCATATACCCCTGTTGATCAGTATATCCAAGCGAAATAAAATAATTTAGGTATTCTGTCCTATTTGACAAACTAAGATTGTGATTATTCACATAAATATGGTCGTTTGTTAAAAGATTATACCAATCCGTTTCTCTTCCATTCAAATAATTTTCAAGTTGTTCATTTGTCTTAAACGTAGCAGAAACATTGTAATCGGGCCTAGGCTCAAGATATCCGGATTCGGGAGTTCTACTTTGTTTCCATTCGATTTGTGTGTTTTTTTTGATAAAATCATCTCCATTACCCGGGATAAACTCAACTGTAGGTGACTGTAAGGAATAACTGGCTGAATAATTTATTAAAGGCTTTTTATTTTTTCCTTCACCTGATTTTGAAGTAATAATTATTACCCCGTTGGCGGCCTGCGACCCATAAACTGCAGCAGCACTATTATCCTTAAGTATATCTATTTGATCTATATCATCAGGATTTAAATCAATTAGATTACCACGGAAAATAACCCCATCTATTATTATTAATGGCTGTTGTTCACCAGAAATCGATGTTCTGCCACGAATCGAGAAACTAGGGTTGGATCCTGCTTGTGTAATTTGACCTATATTCAAGCCAGCTACTGAGCCATGTAATGATTGTAAAATAGAAATATTAGGCTGATCCCGAAATTTTTCAAGGTCTGCTCTAATTACTGAACCCGTTAAATCACTTTTTCTCATTGTACCATAACCAACCACAACCAGTTCATCCAATGCTTGCGTATCTTCACGTAAAAGAACTTTAACATGAGTTAACCCTATTGTATTGATATCCTGCGACAGATAACCGATATACGAAATATGGAGTGTAGCATCTTGCTCCACTCGTAAAGAAAAAATTCCGTTCACATCTGTTACTGTTCCATTAGATGTTCCTTTTTCCACAATATTAGCACCAATAACGACTTCTCCATCTATACCAGTAATGGTTCCGGTAATCACCTTTTTTTGTTGTTGAACACCATCTTCATTCTCCATAATACTATTCAATGTATCTTTTATAATATAGATCGAGCGATCGGAAACAAAATAAGTGTTATCGGTAACAGTGAGGATTTGGTCTAAAATCTGTTCAATTGTCCCGTTATCGGTATTTACCGTAACTCTCCGATTCACATCAATAATATCATCCTGATAAAAGAAAATAAATTCACTGTTTTTTTCTATTTCAGTGAAGACTTGTTTAACCGTTTTATTTTTCAGGTTAAGGGATAATTTTGTCGATTGGGAATAACTGTTACTGGAGAAACAAACTCCAATACCCAGCGTAAAGAATAAAAGAAATACTCTCATAATTCGACATGTCCTTCTAATATTAGCTTTTTTTAAGCTAAGATGTTTAATATTTGTCATACATTTGTAATGATTTAAATTTGAAACTTTAACTGGTTTTACATTTAAGTTCTGGCCGGATGATACTGAACCTATCATCCGGTCACTTTTTTAAGAGTCAGATTTTCTTCATAGGCATTTTCTTTTTTTAGTTGTTTAAAATTCAGTATTTTGCATTTATTGTATAGCTTCCGTCACTATTTTGCCGGTATGCGATGCTCAATGCTTGGGATAGTTCTTCCAACAATTTGTGCATATCGTCTTTCAAGTCGAGTTTCCCGGAACATTTTAGGGCCGCTATAGTGGGATCACAATCCATTCGAATACCATAATACCGTTCGAGGCGGATAATGATATTTGCTAATTTCTCACTTTCGAATTGATATACTCCTTGTGTCCATAAAATATAGATACTGGCATCCACGTTTTCAACCGTACGGAAACCTTCTATATCGGAATACTTTTGATTCGGTTTCAGGATGACATCCTTGTTGTCTATACTTGAAGAGATGCTCACTAAGCCCGATAACAGCACAACGCTATTTATTTGATCAGCCTCATGCGCTAACACATTGAACTTCGTACCCAATACCTTGATATCCATCTGGCTCGTCTTTATGATAAAAGGACGTTTCCTGTCTTCGGAAACTTCTATATAAATCTCACCATCGACGTAAATCTCTCTTTTCTCTTTACTGAACTCAGTTGGATACACAAGTCTGCTTCCCGCGTTCACCCATGCTTTTGTCCCGTCGGAGAAAGTGATCACAGATCGTTTTCCATAGGGCGTGATCAACTGATTATAGGGAGCCACTTCTTCTTTAAGAATGAGATTATCATCCGCTTTTATCCCATCTTCCTCATATTGGATGGAAGATTCATTATTATTTAGAGTAACAGTATTGTTTTCCGACACGATCAATTTAGTATCGGACGAATAGAGGTCGTCGTTATTGCCCGGTAATGCCTGTGCAAAGGTTGAGATATCGGGAATATCATTATTGTTAAAAAAGAGAGGTAGGAATAAAATAATAGCCATACTCGCCGCTACGGCAGATATACTTAAAACAACACGTCTTTGTATCCTTCTTTTCTTTGCATGACGGATCTGGTTTTGTAGGGAGATTATGCACTCGAACACTTCCGGGTTGGACAAGCTGAAATCATTGAATCGGACGTTATCTTTATAGAGAGCTATTGCATTTTCAATGGGTAATCTTAAAGCCGGATGTTCTTTCACGACTTCCTTCCAGAACAGCATCTCTTCCACATCATTGAAAAGCTGCCACCTGATAAAATCCCTGTCCTTAAGGAAATCTGTCGCGGTATAGTTTTTATATTTATCTGCTTGCATTTATCCTGCCTGTTTCTATATATACAAGCAGAATATTTTTTTGCACCCATTTTTTAAAAAAAAATGAAAATTAAGGAAAAAATAGCATGAGTAAATAAACCAACAGTAGTTGTTCGTCGTCTCTCAGCCTTTTCAGGGAGCGGGAAATCAATTTCCGGGCAGCATGTGACGTCATCTTCATTATTTCAGCAATTTCCTCATATTCCAATTCCTGCATAAAACGAAGATATATTGCCTCTTTTTGACGAGAGGTGAGTTTCGAGAGAAGGTCATCTATCTGTTGCTTAATAATGGTGCGGTCTTCTTCATCGATGATCCGGTCCAATACGGTTGTCGTAATGGAAAAGCCAAGCACATCCTCAGAAATTTCGGTTGCAGTTGAGACAGCTTTAGATTGATAGATATTATAAAGTCTGTTTTTAAGGGATTTCAGTAAAAAATACTTTAAATGATCGATGGAAACAAAATCTTTTTTCTCAAAATATATTTTCAGGAATATATCCTGCACGGCATCCTTCACGATCTCTTTTTCTCCTCCCAAACTTATTCCATAAGCATACAAATCGTTTATATAATATTGATAAAAAAAGGAATATGCATCATCATCCCCTTCCTTGAATTTTGTGAATAGGCTGATATAATCAGGGGTAGAAACGTCCATATTACTTTGTGATTTTGCATGCATATTATGCAAAATTACACAAAATATTGATTTGTGGATGGATTGAAATGGAAAATAGTTGTCGAATCTAAGAATAACGTCAATACTTTTTCTTTAATAAACCAGTCAATGTCATAAAAATAATTTAAAACACGGATAATGTAACTTCGGTTACAATTTATACTTATTCTAAATAGTATCTTTGTAAACAGATAAGGTAATTTCTTTAAAGCCAATACATATTTTTTATGTATGCAACAATAGAAAAATATTTTTCACAAACAAAATCATCTATTCAAAATAACGATTATGGCAACATACGAAAAATCAACAGTAATCGCCCTTGAAGCATCCATCGATTACGCTTCAGGCGGGGTAGTCAGCAAGCAGGTTACCAGAAACAAGGTAGGGAATATCACCATCTTCTCTTTCGATAAAGAACAGGGGCTAACCGAGCATACCGCAAACTATGACGCTTTCGTGCAGATTCTGGACGGAGAGGCTGAAATACGGATCGGCGGCATACCACACCTCTTGAAAAAAGGGGATTGTATCATTATGCCGGCTAACGTGCCACATGCCTTGAGAGCCGTGGAGCGTTTTAAGATGTTACTTACCATGATTAGGGGGGAAGCATAAGATATGAGCGAATTCATCAATAACTCCATACAGCGAAAAGAGATGCTGCGCCACCTCCTTCTCAGGCTTCATGAAGGAGACAATCCCGAAATACTGCGCCAACGGTTGATAGAAGTGCTGAAAAGTATTCCTTACCATGAAGTGGTAGAGGTAGAGCAGGAACTGATTAACAGCAACGCATTGACCGAAGAGGAAATACTCGATTTCTGTGATCTGCATACGGCCGTACTCGATGGAAGTATCGACCTGCAAGGGGCGAAACAAATTCCTCACGGGCATCCGGTGGATACCTTCAAAAAGGAGAATATCGCTATCCGTCAACAGATCGATGCGTACGAAGAGGTAAAGAACAGGGTTGCGAATATCTCCGATGCAGAAGTACCGGGGTATGTGCTCCAGCTACGTACCATTTTCAATAACTTTTCCGATATCGACAAGCATTATAAACGAAAAGAGTACCAGCTTTTCCCGTTCCTGGAGAAACACCTGATTACCGGTCCTCCCAAAGTGATGTGGGGCAAGCATGATGAAACGCGTGAATTACTGAAAAATTCGCACGAAACGCTCGCATCACCCATTTCTAGTACGGAAGAGTTGAAATCAATCGTAAAATTAGTATTAGACCATACGGTAGAGATGATTGCCGGGATGATCATGAAGGAGGAGGAGATTCTCTTGCCTATGTCGATGGATACGCTTACCGAAGAGGAGTGGTATAAGATCTATCAGGAAACTCCCGAATTCGGTTATTGCCTGATCGATCCGGAGGATGAATGGATTCCAAATGGTGCGAAAGTGGAAAAACAGGAGTATGTAACAGCCGATGCCATCCAACTCTCTTCGGGAGCATTCAACCTGGATGAGTTAGAAGCACTGTTCCTGCATCTCCCCATCGATATCACTTTCGTGGATAAGAACGACAAGGTCCGTTTCTTCTCTCACAGTCCCAACCGCGTTTTCGAACGTAACCGCTCCATCATTGGCCGCGACGTGCGGATGTGCCACCCACCCGGTAGCGTGCACATAGTAGAACAGATCCTTACCGATTTCAAGAGCGGTAAAGAGAACAAGGCTGTTTTCTGGATGTCCAACTTCCAGGGACGATTTATCTACATCGAATATTCCGCCGTTCGTGGGAAAGGGGGCGAATACCTCGGCGTAGTGGAAGTGACACAGGATATCACCACCCTACGAAAGCTGGAAGGCAACCAACGTCTATTATCGTATGAGCAGAGATAAAATAGATAATTACACCCAACACAAAGGTGGTTAAATTACTATTACTGAAGAATTATCCCGAACTGAAAGGAATGATTCTTCAGTTCTCACCGGCACCTTCAGTAATTGCATCAAGAAATTGTCATCCCAACCGGATTTGATCCCAACCGGATTTGATCCCAACCGGATTTGAGACGTTTTGAGACCAATAATCCCTTCAAGACCTCCTTTTTCAGGAGGTTAAGGGATATTTTCCCAATAAAAGAAAAATTCTCTGTCAACTTTTTGTTTCTTTTCCTTTGCCTATCCTCATCGAAGAACATGTCTAACGTCCAGTGTAGCGCATCCCATCGTTATGGGCGTATTTTTCAATATACTTTTTTTACCGATCTTCGTCGTAAAAACGATTTATGACTACAATAACCAAGAATATCAGCCGCCCATTGAGTCAAGATGAAGGCTTCCGGTATTATAGAAAACTATTTTCGCAGTGGCATGAGCGGCGCTGAGTATTATCGGGTATGCGTTCAAGATATAAAGGGAAATCGTTTGAATTGTCATATCTTTTTAATAACAAAAGATATAGACTATGAATTATAATCTACTAATCAACTTGTTAATGGCCAAATTTGCTGATAACCCTGATATTTTTTATCGTTTTATACGTTGACTCTAAGGAGGGAGAGAGAAACACCATACCCTTATTGAACACGAGTATAAAACAATCGGCTTACGTTATCAGAGTATATATTTGCGGAATTTGAGCATAAATTATGCAATAGTTATGTTTAACTTTGATAATTTAAGTGAAAATTTTGTCTAATAATGAAAACTAACCTATGGATTTTCAATCCATAGGTTAGTTTTCGTCTATAAGTCGTTTGAGTTTCGACCAAGGTCGATTAAAAGTGAACATCACCGATCAGAACCTTATAACGATATTTCGTTATCCAAACCAGGTGAACTTGTAGATTGTGCACACTATGACTACTTTTGCGGTGTTCCATACAACTTAACTTTCTTACAAAAGTAATGAATGTTTGTGAAGCTAAAGCCTAGCACTAAAAGTGCATAGTTTTAACTAACGAACTTGAAAAATAAAGACAGGGATGGGATCACGTTGAATTACAGTGTATTTGATGGCACCCACACATATGAAGCAAGTGATGTGTTGGTATTGCGAGATAGAGCGGTTGTAATGGAGGTGTACTCTCCAGTTATACAGTTGCCATAATCTTTATCTACAAAAAGCCATAACTCACTTAAAGTAAGTTATGGCTTTTTTATTGATGTATTGCAAAGAACATAAAGTAATTAAATTAGAGAATATGAAACGGACACGCTGGGTGGTATTGCTACAGTTCATTGTTTTGCTGGCATTTGGAAACGAACATGGAGGATCATTCATCAAAAAAGAAACAAGTGGTGAAATTCCAAAAAATAGAAATGCTTCAATTGCTTTGCTGTTGGATAGGATTACTCTTGACGAACCTACCCTCCAAACGATCAATAGTATCAGCGATGAAAATGAACAAGAAAAAGCATTGCTGAACTATTTCAGGTCGAGAAAGAATGTTTTCCATCCCGTGAAAAGAGAGGAGAAGGCGAACTCTTTAGGCAAAACTGCAACCACGTCTGATTTTGAAGTTGCCGATGATGCTTTAACACATATCTTTGTTGGTCAATCGGCCTACCCCAGGTTCTTCTGCGGGGATGATATCAATTGGGGATTCCGGCCGGTACCCGATAACGAGTGGGTTTGGCAATTGAACCGGATGAGTTTCTGGAATTCGATGGCCAAGGTATACTGGCATACGGGAGATGAAAAGTATGCAAAAGCGTGGGGTAAGCAACTTGTCGATTGGGTGAGAAAAAATCCGAATGACAAAGAACACGCGTATGCTTGGCGTTCGATAGAGGCAGGTATACGAGGTAATAGCTGGTGTGGACTATATCAATATTTTATCGACTCTCCCTCCTTTACTCCTGAAGTTTTAATTACGTTTTTAAATAGCTTGTATGACCACGCGTCGTACTTGATGACTAAGTACTCGAGTGGTAGTAACTGGGCATTGATGGAGGCGGAAGGCATAGCAGCCATTGCCATATTGTTTCCCGAGTTCAAAGAGGCGAGACAGTGGAATCAAGAAGCTTTTAGAAGGTTAAACATCGAGATAGACAAGCAAGTCCATCCCGATGGGCATCAAAATGAACTGGCCATGGGTTATCATGTTGGATCAATAAACTGGTTTTTAAGAAGTTACGAACTGGCTAAAATGAACGGCATAGATGACTCATTCCCTCAATCTTACGTGGATAAAATTGAGAAAATGTGTGAAGTACCCATGAAACTATGTAACCCCGACGGCACAGCTGTGCAGTTTGGTGACGCATGGACAGGAAAACCAGGCCAATACAAAAGCTTGTTTGGCAAGTGGGCTTCACTTTTCAATAGGGATGACTTCCGCTATTTGGCTACTGATGGGAAAGAGGGAAAAGCGCCGGAAAAAACAGCTTTTGCTTTGCCACAAAGTGGACTCTATTCCATGAGAAGCGACTGGGATAAAGATGCTATATTTTTAGCGTTGAAATGCGGTCCAAACGGTGGCTGGCACTCCCAACCCGATAACGGAACCTTCAGCCTCTATGCGGGCGGGAGAATCTTGATGCCCGATGCCGGTTGCTATGTTTACAGTGGCGATCCCGAAGGGAGAGCTTGGTTTAGACAAACAAGCGTACATCAAACATTAACCTTAAATAACAAAGACTCGAACTACGCGCCGAAGCTTTTACATTGGGAGAACGGTGACAACCTTGATATACTGGTGGTAGAAAATGAGAGTTACGACAATCTTACACACAGGAGAGCTGTATTGTTCGTGGATAAACGATATTTTATCCTCTTGGACGAAGCGTACGGCTCGGCAACGGGTGACATTGGACTCCATTTCCAATTGGGCACTGGAGCAGCGGTCACGGACAAGGATAATTTCTTCGTCCGCACGGATTATCCGGATGGATGGAACGTGTCCCTGCAAATATCCAACACCATGGGTACCACAAAACTTATTGAAGAGGAAGGATGGGTTTCTCACCAATATATGGTAAAGGAAACACGACCTTCTTACTGCTTCAAAACCAATAAAGGAAACGATACCCGGGTGGTTCGTTATGTAACCTTGCTTGTGCCCTATTTACAGGAAAGAGCAGATATAAAAGTCAAGGTATTGGATGATTCGAAAAATGAGCCCATTTCTCGAATGAAATTAGAAATAACAGAGAACAATCAGAAAAAAATTATTCAATATAATCTTTAAAACAAAGATATTATGAAACAGAAAGTCCCTTTAAAAACAATCTTGCTACTAATCCCCTTTTTATTCATTTTTTTGGAAAATGGATATACTCAAGAGATACCTAAACTAGAAAATCCTATAAATGAACAATATATTAAAAGAAATCTAAGAAAATCACAACCCAGATTGGTACTCAATACTTCTCTAGAAAGAGATTTAAAAAGAAATATCAAATCTGATCCGGTAGTTAAAAATATGTATAAGGCCGTAAAGCAAAATGCAACCGAGATCCATAATCAACCGCTCCTCGAAAGGAGACAGATCGGGAGAAGACTTCTTAGTGTTTCACGCGAGATGCTTTACAAGGCAAATATGCTAGGAATAGTCTACAGGATAGAAAAAGACCCGGCGACTCTTAAACAATTAAATGATGAAGTTGTTGCAGTATGTAATTTCAGTGATTGGAATCCGTCGCATTACTTGGACGTGGCTGAGATGTCCATGACAAAGAGGGATGATGGACGATGAAGGGGATAAGGGTATACATTGGGAACATGATTTTGAAAAACCAATTCAAATTAAACAGGTATGAAAAATATTACATTGCTATTCGCGTTCTTACTGTTTCTAATTGTTTCAGAAACTATAACTGCTCAAAATTGGCGCGACATTAAAACGGTAGAGGAGGTCTGTAACGCGTATCCCAACGAGATGAGAAAGATGCTGGGAACGCTTAACTTGGATTTCCCCGGAATGGAAAATGTAAAGGATGCCGTTGCTTCAAATAATCTCGTGGAAGCATGTACTCAACTGTTGAATTATTACAAAAACAGCAACAATGCCTTACACCTGAGAAAAAATGAACCGCAACCCTCTATAAAAACAGAAACTGAGGCTGATACCATCCTTGAAAATATATTTGTAATCCAGAACGTGAGAAGCCAAGTACCTTGGGGAGAGGATGGGCACCGCGACTGGTATTACAAAGGACCAAATAACGACGAAGAATGGGCTTGGCTTTCCAATCGACACAGCCAACTAAACCATGTTTTCAATACTTACCTGAAAACCGGAAATCCAAAATATGCCATTTACATGGATGAGTTTTTACGCGACTTTATCATCAAAAGCATGCCTTATCCTGGAATGAAAAGCAGGACTTCCGTGTGGAGAGGACTAGAAGTCCATTCTCGTGCAAAAGTATGGACAGGGATTTTCTATGGTTCACTAAATAACGAGTACTTGTTGCCTGCTACACGCTTGTTGATGTTAAGTAGCCTTTCCGATCATGCGCATTACAATCGCAATTTTCATGGTGGCAACAACTGGCTGACAATGGAGATATCGGCATTGGCTACGGTTGCCACTAATTTTCCGGAATACAAAAATGCGGACGAATGGTTAAGCTACTCGATAGATGCTATGGTAGAAAGCATGAAAGATCAGGTATACCCCGACGGTGTACAGACAGAGCTAACATCACATTATCACAATGTGTCACTGATGAACTTCGTGCAATTCAAGGAGATCTGTGATCGGGTGAACAAGCCATTACCTCCTTTCTTCAACCAAACTATCGAAGACATGTACTTTTATATAGCCCATGTCATGCGTCCGGACGGTAACCGGATTTTGAATAACGACGGCGATCTGGGCAGCGATCATGCTCTAATTTTAAGGGGAGCTAACACGTACAATAAACCCGATTGGGAATACATTGCCACAAACGGGAAATCGGGTATCAAACCAATTGATGGTCCTTCTTACCTCTTCCCCTGGGCAGGCCAACTCATATCTCGAAGCGGGTTCGATACCGATGCGCAGTGGTCGTTTTTCGATATCGGTCCTTGGGGAAGCGGCCATCAACACAACGACAAACTTCATATTTCCATCGCTGCATATGGACGTGATTTGTTGGTAGACGCGGGCCGGTTTGCTTACACGGGAGAAGTAGCAACCAAATTCAGATCCTATGCGCTTGGGAGTCAATCACACAACGTAATTCTGATTGACGGAAATGGACAAGAAGCGGGTCCTCTACTTGCCAAAGAGCCTATTGCCAAAGAACAATGGGAGATAACTGATGAGTATGACTATGCGAAAGGATCATTTAGCTCATTCAAGAAGCTAGCAGGCGAGGTAAATCATACCCGCCACTTATACTACTCACGTGGTAACTTTTGGATCGTGATTGATGATATTGAGACCGATCGTTCTCGTAATGTTGATGTACTTTGGCATTGGCATCCCACGTGCGAGGTTGCTGTTGACGGCAATATCGTGTATACTCGAAATGAACGAGGTAATTTACAGGTTATACCTCTGGGGAGGAGAGATTGGCAAATTTCATTTGTGAAAGGCCAAGAGGAACCGGAAATTCAAGGATGGTACAGCAGAGAGTACAACCTGTACGAACCCAATATTGTATCTATCTACACAACATCTATTCAATCGAACAGTAGATTCGTATGGCTATTGTTCCCTTCTGAAGAAGTTGAAACAAGTGTAAAAGCAGAGATTATTTCCGAGTCCCCGCGAGGGATAGAGGTAAAAATAATTAATAGAGAAGGGAAAGAGCAGATCGTAACTATCCCATTATAATTAATCATATGAATAAATTATCAAATCTAGTTAATTTAATGCTTCTAGTCGGAGATGAACTACCCAAAGGATTGGTTGAAAAAGGTCAACCTATAATCGGACGTGCACATATTGATGGTCCTGGAGCCAGGCTCGGAGGCGACAGGATAAAGATTCCGAGTATTCAGGCAAAAAACATGTTTTTTACCGGTGATAAACAATCAGTACCGGCAAGAGGTGAAGAGCAATTTGATAAACTGGATTGGGTATAGATTGATGAACAACAGCGAAACGGACTCTTGGTGGGATATCAGCAAACAGACTGGAACGTCACAGGATGACGTCACCAAGGAGATCTTTAAACTTTGGATTGATCATGGCGTAAGGCCATCCGGATTTCTACAAGAATTGAAAAAAGGGAGGAAATTTTCAAACATTTTTTGATCCGAAAAAAGAGACAACTCATATTTCTATTAAATTACCACAGTACAATTACGCTGATAATAATGTTACTATTAAATTGTAGATTTTGATTATGAATTTTAAATTACTGTCAGTTTTACCCATTATCCCAATCCATTCTTCAGTTATTCTTACACTTTTATTGATCCCATTTTCTTGTACAGATCATGTGAATCAAGATGATGTAGCAGAGGTACTGAAAGGGAGCATCATAAAGAATGCCGTTTGGGCTATAGCCCAGGGACCGGAAACAATCACTTCATTTCATGCCGCGAGAAGTGAAGGAGGCCTGCATGATTTCTATTCTGAAGGAGATTATTGGTGGCCCAACCCCGTGAATCCTGAAGGACCCTATCTCAGGAGGGACGGCGAAACAAATCCCGATAATTTTGTCGCACACAGGCTATCGATGATCCGTTTCAGTAAGATAGTCGGGTATTTGACTTCAGCCTTTCTCATAACAGGTGATGACATGTACGTGGAGCATGCATTCAAGCATATCAATGCCTGGTTTGTTGATCCGGCAACACGAATGAATCCAAACCTCCTCTATGCCCAAGCTATCAAAGGGGTAGTTTCCGGCAGAGGCATAGGTATCATTGACACCATTCACCTGATGGAGGTCGCACAAGGCATTTATAGGATGCAGAATGCCTCCCCCGTGGATCAAAAAAACTTAGAAAAAGTGAAGGATTGGTTCAAGGAGTATATCTCTTGGTTAACAACACATCCCTATGGAGTGGATGAGATGAATGCCAAGAATAATCACGCGACCTGCTGGGTAATGCAGGTCGCCTCTTTCGCAAAACTAGTAGGTGAGCAGAAAGTAATGGATTTCTGCCGAAAGAGATACAAAGAAGTGTTGCTTCCTGATCAGATGGCCGAAGATGGTAGTTTCCCGAGAGAAATTGCCAGGACAAAACCATATGGCTACTCCCTGTTCAATTTAGATGCCATGGTAACAATATGCCAGATTCTTTCCACGGAAGAGGATAACCTATGGGAATACAGTACCAGATCGACTCTCAATATTAAAAAGGGAGTTGACTTTTTATTTCCCTTTATAATCAATAAAGCATCGTGGCCCTATGAAAAAGATGTAATGTACTGGGAAGAATGGCCAATCGCTCAACCGGCTTTAGTCTTTGCTTCTTTATACTTCAACGACCCTGTCATTTTCAATGTATGGAAATTGCTCGATCACGAAATCACGCATCCCGAGGTAGATAGAAACTGTCCGATACGAAACCCTTTGATCTGGATTTAATGATACACCCGGTAATCCGGGAAACGAGAATGACTCGGTTTTAATACTGAGAAAATAAATTCCATGGCAAAGTTTAAGAAGAGATTCTATTCATATAAAATTATATATGTTTCAAATAGAGAAAATGTCACTCTAAAGTTATGAAGTCCAATTTATATAACACTAAAGCTAACTTTATGTACAAAACAATTCTATTTTTATTATTATTAGTCAAGTCTAGCTTCCTTACCAATGCCTCTTGTCATGTCGAACCAGAAAAGGTTGAAATCGAAACAGAGGCACCTCCAAAGAAAGAGACCTTTCCAACTAAAGAGGATAAGGATCGATTTATCTCCAATGGTGTAGTTCATTATAGTGATTTTGGGGCTAAGGGTGATGGTGAGACCGATGATATAGAGTCGATTGCTGCAACACATGAATTTGCAAACCAACACGACCTTTTAGTGAAAGCAGATGATAATGCCACCTACTATATTGGTCGGAAAGAGTTGACAGTCAAAATTAAAACGAACACCAATTTTGGTAATGCCAAGTTCGTTATTGATGATACCAACGTAGAGAACCGAAATGCACACATCTTCTCGGTTATTCCCACACAGGAGCATCCATACCAGTTGGAAAGTAACACTATTGTATCATTAAAAAAGAATCAAAGTAAACTAGATATCTCGTTACCGTCGGCCTGTATTATTACAATTACGGACTCTAACGTGAAGCGTTACATACGCTATGGAGCGAATCAAAATAATGGTTCTTCACAAACAGACATTTTTATTGCTGATAAAAGTGGAAACGTAGATAAAGATACACCTATTATATGGGATTTTGACCAAATTACAGATATCGCCGTGTGGCTTATCGACGAAACAGAACTACTTATTTCGGGGGGATATTTCACCACCATCGCGAACAGCGAAGATTCAAAATACTCATATTACAGTAGAGGAATAGCGATTAAACGCTCCAATGTAATTGTTGACGGGTTGGAGCATCGGGTGACTAACGAGGGCGATCATGGGGCTCCTTATGGAGGTTTCATTTCTATCAGCAATTGCGCTAATGTGACTGTAAAAAACACCGTACTTACGGGGCATAAAGTATATAGAACCATCGGGGCTGCCGGGACACCCGTCTCCATGGGAACGTACGATATAAACATTAACCGCGCACTGAATGTAACATTCGAAAACTGCCGCCAGACAAACGATATCAGTGATCCAACTTATTGGGGAATCATGGGATCGAATTACTGTAAAAATCTTGTTTATGATAATTGCAATTTTTCCCGGTTTGACGCCCATATGGGAGTTGCAAATGCTACCATCCGAAATTCAACCCTTGGATGGCAGGGAATAAATGCAATTGGCACCGGGGTATTTACTCTAGAAAACTCCACGGTATATGGTAACACACTCGTGAATTTACGATCGGATTACGGCAGTACATGGGAGGGGGAATTTATTATCCGCAACTGTATTTTCGTACCACAGAATGCGAAGTCGGGAAACGTGAGCATTATAGGAGGCAGCAATTCCGGACAACACGATTTCGGATATGTTTGTTACATGCCAGAACAAATAACCATCGAGAACCTGCGAATAGAGGACTCCGGTCATCCGGAAGATTATAAAGGCCCTGCCATTTTCTCCAATTTCAACCGGCAGATGATTGATGACACGTATATGGAAGAGTATCCCTTTATCAAAACAAAAAAGGTGATCCTCAAAAATGTAATCGCATCAAGCGGATTTCCTTTATGTATTAGTGATAACACATACATGTTTAAAGATACCGATGTAACGGTTTTTTAAATTTCTCTCATCCCCCAATTGTGAGTAGAGACATTAAAGAATGAAGCCGACTCTTGGAGCCGGCTTCATTCTTTAATGTACAGTGTTCACAACATTCTCGTGCTACTCGATAGCGCGATTCCCTGTTTTACAGATTCGGATTTACGCTGTTCCACTGATCTACTGCGGGGATGATTCCCATGGCGATCACTTCGTCGCGCAGTTTCACCAGATGTCCGTAACTCTGTTTCAGTTCAGCGATTTCGGCATCGGTACCTTTTACTTCACCAAAGGAAACACCTTCCTTGCCGAGTGTGGTTTCCATCGCCATCATGATATGTTCAAATCCGGGGATATTCACATAGCATCCCGAAGGCCAACGGAAAGCTTCGCCACCCATGGTGGCACGAATCATCTCGACAGAGGTATAAGAGGGGCTTTGGAAAGAAGAGCGACCACGCAATTTGATGATATTGGCACCACCTTTGGTCACACGGGTCTTCAATTCCGCCCATGCTTCGTTAGAAAGGGCATCTGTTCCGATAAGTTCGCTAAGCGGCTTTCCATCCACTTTGGCAGTAGAAGCGAAGACAGCCATCTGTTCTCCATGTCCGCCATAAGTGCGGGCACCGGTCACTTTGCTCTGTTCCACACCGAAATGCTTTGCCAATTCGCTTTGCAGACGAGTGCTGTCCAATGCAGCCAATGTAGTCACCTGAGATGGTTTCAATCCTGAATAGATCAGGGCCACCAAACCGGTAATATCAGCCGGATTGAATATGATAGTCAGGTGTTGCAGGTCGGGGCAATATGCCTTGATATCTTTCCCCAGTTGCGCGGCGATTTCAGCATTCCCTTTCAGCAAGTCTTCACGGGTCATGCCATCCTTGCGGGGGGCACCCCCTGAAGAGATCATGTATTTGGAACCGGTGAATGCTTCTTTCACATCGGTGGAATAGGTGAAATTTACCCCTTCGAAACCGCAGTGACGCATCTCTTCCACCACCCCTTCGAGACCCAATGCAAATGGGTCGTAAAGGCAGATATTGGGTGTTAAGCGCATCATGGCAGCAGTTTGCACCATGTTGGAACCGATCATACCGGCAGCACCTACAATCGTTAATTTGTCGTTCGTCAGAAAGCTCATAATTAATTTATATTTGAATGTTAATAATACCCTATCCTATATTCCGCAAAAATACAAAATATTGCCATACCGGAAGGCATACTAACTAATAATAAACGCTAAAAGAACGAAACACAGCAGGTTACAGAAGGCTCCATGCTGCCGTCAGGCCGGCCATCACGATGGATACCATACTCATCAGCTTGATCAGGATATTCAAAGAGGGGCCGGAGGTATCTTTAAACGGATCACCCACCGTATCTCCCACCACAGTAGCCTTGTGTGCCTCGCTCCCTTTTCCTCCCAGGTGGCCTTCTTCGATATATTTCTTGGCATTGTCCCATGCGCCACCCGAATTGGCCATAAAGACCGCCAGCACAAAACCGGCTCCCAAACCGCCGGCCAACAGTCCCATCACCCCGGCTACCCCAAAGATCAGACCGGTCAGTATGGGTATGATAATAGCCAATAGCGAAGGCAACAACATCTCCCGCTGGGCACCTTTGGTAGAAATCTCCACACAACGGGCATAGTCGGGTGTCGTTTCCCCAGTCATGATTCCCTTTATCTCACGGAACTGGCGACGCACCTCTTCCACCATCTTCTGTGCCGCTCTTCCCACTGCGTTCATGGTCAGTCCGCAGAAAAGGAACGCCATCATCGATCCAAGGAAAATACCCGACAGCACCTTGGGATTCATCAATGTAACCTGATAATAATTCATAAAGTCCACAAAGCTGGCTTTCGCCACCTCCACGGTATCGCCATTCGCAAATTCGAGCACGTCATTTCCCAATCGGAGCATCCCGATCCTTATCTCCTCCATATAGGATGCCAGCAATGCCAAGCCGGTCAATGCTGCCGACCCGATGGCAAACCCTTTACCCGTGGCAGCAGTAGTATTCCCTAACGCATCCAATGCATCGGTACGTTTCCTCACTTCCGGTTCGAGGCCGCTCATCTCCGCATTGCCTCCGGCGTTATCGGCGATGGGGCCATACGCATCGGTCGCCAGGGTTATCCCCAGGGTAGAGAGC
>Ga0265293_10005259_pt1 | contig 21826 bp, 17 predicted proteins | sample Munlanlewell138R_FD_192505 | JGI IMG/M metagenome (GOLD analysis project Ga0265293, IMG submission 192505) | Leachate microbial communities from a municipal landfill in Southern Ontario, Canada - Leachate well 138R | ecosystem: Engineered > Solid waste > Landfill > Unclassified | place: Canada... | reverse complement strand
AGCGAACCGCTGAAACAAACCATGGCTTAGAAAGCTGTAAAGCTAATTGAAAAATTTCTGTGCTATTCATGGCCTAAAAATAAATCATTTCTCTATTTAATTTCCACTCGATTTCATATAGACCCTTATTAAAGGACTTTTGTAGTAAATTTCGTACGAAACGAGCTTTTAATCTTAAATTTTAATTGAAATGAAAAAATTTACTTTTTTAGTATTAAGCCTAAGCCTCATGCTAGTTACTGTGCATGCTCAAACAGTAGAGCAGCTTTTAGAACGCGGCGCAGCTGAAGCCGAAAACAATTTGGGAGCTGAGCCAGCTAATCTGTTTACTGCAGACGAGCGCTTGATGATTCAGGAATATTATGACAGCGAAATTTCTGATAACACAAGTGGTCAGCTTGCCATTGGAGAAGCTTATGTTATGCAAATTTATGGTTCTTGCGAACCAAGAGGCTTTTGTAAATTTCCATTAACCGGCCCTTATAGCTTGAATGTGATTAGATCAACCAATACCATGCTTTATGCCGGTGATCATGATGGAGCCGGAAATTTATATGGCTTAGCTGTAGAAGGATTTATTGATGAGATTATTACCCTTGTGAAAATAGACAAAAGCACAGGATATGAAACTGTAATTGACTCATTAGACTTTTTTCCAACTGGACTGGCTTGGAACAACGTCAATAACACAATGTACGCATTGGGACTTTATAACGATGCAACCTGCCTATTCACAATAAACTTAGAAACAGCTGAAACCACCCTTATTGGGGAAACAAGTGCTAACACAGGTATATGGCTAGCAATAGACCAGGATGGGAATGCTTTTATGGCCGATGTGGGTAATGACTACCTCCACTCCGTTAATCTGGAAACCGGAGCTAGCACGCAGATAGGATCAATAGGTGTTAATATATCTTTTGCACAGGATGCAGATTTTGATCCGGCGACAGGTACATTATATACCATTGGATATCATACTGGAGGTGCAAATAAGCTCTATTCTGTAAATACAACAACAGGTAAGTACACAAGCTTGGGCAGCGTAAATAACAACTGCGCACAAATAGGTATGCTTGCCATTGAAGGTGAGACGGTTGGCGTTTCAGAAAAATCTTCAACTGACTTTTCTTTTTATCCAAACCCATCAAATGATATTTTAAACATAAGATCATCAGAAAATACCAATGACGTTAGTATCTACGACCTATTGGGACAACAGATCATTGGAAATCAAATTGTTGGTGCCCATGCTCGAATTGATGTTTCTGCACTTAATACAGGAACTTACATCATTAAAGTAGAATCAAACGGTACTGTAGCAACTTATAGGTTTCTTAAGAATTAAGTTCAATAAAATTTGAATTTCAAAAGCCATCTCTTTGCAATTGGGATGGCTTTTTTTATTGCGGTAGGTGAGCCACTTAAACCTGTATCATTCCTGAAAAAATATCCCCCGCTGGCGCAGATTTGCCTATACTGAGCCTGCCGAGGTGCAATCCGTACCCACAACAAGCTTTTTGCTGTTGAAGCTGTTAAAATAAGATGAATCCCGATGCCACCCAATCTATGATTCGCTACATCTTACTCAGCTATTGCGACAGGATACGCTACGGTATTACAATCGACGGCCTGTTTAAAGAACTCAGTCAAGCAACAATAAAAGAAAGCTTGCTTGCTGGCCTCAATGGATATTTCTTTGAATTACTAAAATTATTCGCAGAAATAGCAAGCGTTGATTTTATTGGGTTCTGCGAAGAGTTGTTAACAGCAATCGGCCAGGGGCAAAACAAAACCCCGCTTTTTAATGTTGCATGAATGTGTGTTCTTAGTAATAGCACCAGTATGATACAGTAATTCAATTGGTTAGGCCAGTAAGCAAAGCATGAATATTATACTTATATAAAATTATTAACTTGATATACAAGGTGTTATGAAACCAGAAACTTTAGTAAAATATTTGATGGAATTGAATTTTTTTTTATTTTTGGGCTTATATCAACCTAAACCCAATCAGCCGTATCACGGCATCTGAGAAAAACTGTTACAGAATGATCAAAAAGATCATGCTGGATTTGATATGTTTAAATGCCAACAGTTTAAAATATGCGTAGTTATAATTTATTTTGTTTGCGGATGTTTTTTCTAATGTGTAGTTTTTTCTGTTTGAATGTTTTTCAACTTTCAGCACAGGAAAAAGCTCATTACGAAAAACTCGTTGATAGTCTTTATGAGAAATATATCAAGGCTAATAATCCCGAAAAGAATCGCTTAGCTATTGATTATGCATATGCGCTATGGGTAAAAGATCCGGCTCTTGGTCAAAAAATATTATTGGATGCAATAGCTGATGCAAAAAGTTTGGGTTACCTAAGCCAACAGCTTGAAGGAGTTCTAAAATATGCGTACCGACTTAGTGGTGATGGACGTGCGCAGGAAGCCATCCCGTGGCTACTAAAAAGAGATAGCCTGATAAAACAACACTATCCGGCCTCAAAATTACAGGCTAATAGTCAGGTAATCATAGCTAATTTTTATCAAAAAACTGATAATTATGATAGCTCCTACCATTACCTAAGCCTTGCCATGTCTTTATTTAGTGCACTAAAAGATAAAAATGGCATGAGTGTGGTTTATGAAAGAATGGGGAGAGCAGCCCTGGTGAAAGGTGAACTTGACACGGCGATTGCTCGTTTTAAGCTGTCAGCGGAATATTTAACAGAAACAGACAGCATATACCTGCTTACACGAAACAAATATTACCTGGGTTTGACAAACCATTATCTGGGTAATTATGAGCTGGGGATATTTTACCTTATTGAATCGCTGAAGCTATTGGAAGGTTCAACATTGGTGGATTTGCCAATGCGCTGGAACATCAATGAGATGCTTGGGAATGTTTATACGGCAATGCATCAGTATGAAAACGCTTTAACATATCACCGCCGCGCGCTTGCAATACGTCAAAAACATTATAAAAGCATTTTAGCTGATAGTATCAATTTAAGCTATGCCTACTCCTTTAATAATATCGCTGAGGCCTGGCTTCATTTGGGTGACAACGATTCAGCGGCTTATTACGCGGATATGTCGCTAAAGATTAAGCGTAATAAGGCATCATCAGCCAGCTTGTCAGATCTCGGAAACTCTTATTTAAACCTTGCTAATATAAAAAAAGCTCAAAATGAATTAAGACAAAGTTTGTTATTCGCTAAAAAGGCAGATTCTCTTTATACCTTAAGTCATTCGCTGGCTGATCAAGGCAGAACTTTGATACTTATCGCTTCACTTGATGCCAAATTAAACCGCAAAGATGAGGCGATAAAAACTATTGATAAAGCGCTTGAAATAGCTAAGCAAACCAACTCAAAATCTTTATTAAAGGATGCTTACAAAGAAAAAGCAGCTTTAATGGCAGTTCAAAATAATTATAAACTCGGCTATGAAGCGCTGCTGAATTTCAATCACTTAAACGACAGCATTCTTAGTGGAGACCTAAACAAACGCATTGCCGAAATGCAGGTGCTTTTTGGCGTGGAGCGCAGCGAGAAAGAAAAGCAACTGATGCAGCTTAGGTACAATCAGTTGAACCAATCAAGCAAATATTATAGAGTACTCATTGTCATTGCAGCGCTGCTCTCGATATCCTTCGCCATCATGCTTTATCTATTGCGTATAGATGTTGGTCGGAAAAAATCTTTGCTGCAAAAGAAAGAAGAAATTAACAGGCTAAGCGAGCAAAAACATAAACAGGAACTTCAGCATAAAAACAGAGAGATGCAATTGATGGTGCAAACGATACAGCAAAAAAATCAGATGTTGGAAGAGGTTAAAACCATCATGGCCAAGGAAATACGTGACAATTGTAACGCGCCTGTCGAGACTTTTCACAAAACAATCAGTGTAATCCGTTCGCATATTCACGCCGACCAGAATTGGGATATCCTTGGGAAGCAACTGGAAAAGATTTCCTTTGATTTTCAGAAGAAATTGCTGCAGCTTCATCCTAAACTAACAACAAACGACCTACAGCTTTGCACCTATATCTTGCTTAATTTACCTAATCACGAGATTGCAGCCCAAATGAACATAGCTGATGAGAGTGTTCGCAAACAAAAGTACCGACTACGTAAGCGCTTGAATTTGAACGGAGAAAGCTTGGAATGCTATTTGAATTCATTATAATTTATGGCCCTGTCCATGATTTGTCCCGTACCTAAATGCATTATTTATAAACAATAGCACCTAAATTTGACTTGCGTAACAACCAAACACGCAAACCAAAATTAGGAATCATGCGGAAACAACCAGCTGCAAAATGTTTTTCTGAAAATGGGAATGAAAGCACAATTGCCCGTCCTAAATCTTGCAAGTTGAGGACAGCCTTAAGCCTTTTATTTATTTTCAGCCTATTTTATGGTGGTTTAGTCTTTATGCCGCTAAAAGCTCAAACCATTCATTTAATTGTTTTTGCTAATACGAATGATCCGAGCTTAGTGCTTCAAAAAGGCATGGCTGAAACGCGTGATAACATTAAAACTGAAATAACCGAAGTAGCAAATGCCCTTAATCTAAACATCAGAGAAGCCGTTTTAAGTGGTGATGATTCCAATGTTTTTTATCTGTGGAATATTATTGAAAACCTTGACCCCTCAGCAGATGATATCGTTTTTTTCTTTTATATTGGTCATGGTATTAATAAGCCGGAAATAGATTCGAAATGGCCACAGCTTTCGTTTGCAAAAAACAATCATGATCAGAGCAAGCAATTGATCTCTTTTTCTGAAATTATAAAAAAACTTGAAGCAAAGCATCCACGCTTATTGATTGGAATAGCTGAAGCTTGTAATGCCCTGGATGGTAGGATAGAATATTATGAGGATCAAATTCTAGGCTTAGCCTCTCTGGGATATACGCAACGAGATAAAGAACGGTTGAAAGAGCTATACCTGTTATCAGAAGGTACAGTATTGTCATCTAGTTCTGAGCCCGGACAGAAGTCTTATGTATCAAGTCAGGGCGGTTATTTTAGTAGTGCTTTTATAGATGCTCAAAAAGACCTTACTTCTATTTCAGATTATGCAGATTGGACAACTTTGCTTGAAAAAACTAAATTGCGAACTCAAACATTAACGCGTCTTAAAACTAAAAATCCTAGGCGACAAATTCCACAATATATTGTAAATGTTAAAGGCAGACAACGTGATTTCAAATGGAAAGAAAACTTTGCGAACAAAGAGAATATTTATACGCAGCAGCCCAATAACTTCACTTTCCAACATCAGGTTCAAACACAACAATTCTTGGTTGCCAAGTTCGTGTTTTTTGCCGATCATGGCAAGGTTTATTACGTGATGCCCGATAATTATGTAACTGAATATAACCCTTATTCAGGCTTGCAAGTAGTTGGCTATAGAATCGCTGCGCTACAGCCACAAATATTTCAATATGACTTAATCAGCTATTATAACCCTTATCAATTCAATCGATGGGGTGTTGATTATCAGGGGCGGATAATGAAGTGGGATCAGTGGGTTGGCTGGGTGATGGTTGGAGTGGTTTATTATTAAAGAGTCGTCAATATAAAATATAGTGATCGTATCGATTCGTAAAAAATATAAGTATCAGATTCACAACTTTATGTAAATTTTAATAGTAGAAAAAACAATTATAAATTAAAAATGACAAAAGATGGAAACATTTGAAAACACTTCAGGAAGCGGAAAATTTGCAGAGGTTCCTTATGAAATTAGAGGTTGGAACTGGGGAGCTTTTTTTCTTAACTGGATTTGGGGTATTGGTAATAGCTCATATTTAGCTCTTCTTTGTTTAATCCCGATAGTAAACATTGTAATGATTTTCGTTTGCGGTGCTAAAGGAAACGAGTGGGCATGGAAAAATAAAAGATGGGAAAGCATAAGCCACTTTAAAAGAGTGCAAAAAAACTGGACTATTGCTGGCTTCATTGTTTTAGGTGTTTCATTGTTGATTTATATTTTGTGATGACTATATTATGAAAAACTTAAAAGTTTACTTATTTATCGGGTTTATTTTTATAATCATACTTGCTATCTCACAATGTGGTAGTAAAAGGCAAACATTTACGATTTCGATAAACCAAAATGATTCGGCAGATCGGGTTGATTTGAATAAACAACATAGTCTTAAAAATATTAATCTATACTTAGATGCCTCGATAGGCATGAAAGGATATATTAATAGGGCAACTTATGCTGATAGCAGCTTTTTGCTTAAAGCGCTATTGCCGGGCTTAATTATAGATTTGCAAAACGAAAACTATAAATTAAATACCTATGTTATAAATGATAAAATCGAAATAATATCACCAAATAGGTTCATAGGGAAACTTAAGGATAGAACCCTTTTTTATGGAGGCAACGACTTGAAAGATTATTTACCTAAAATAATCAGCGATACGAGTGAATCAGTAAATATTGTTATTTCCGACTTTATATATGATAACGTGGAAGTTGATAACTTGTCTATTCTAAGCGACGTGCGCACTGCTATTTATGAATCGCTTTGCAAAACTGATAAAACCGTTTTATTACTGCAATATTTTAGCGATTTTGACGCTGATTATTATTACAATATGAGAACTTGGCAAAGACCTTTTTTGGGAGAAAGTCTCATTTTAAAAAAACGACCGTTTTATTTATTAGTAATAGGTAATTATCAACAGATAAAGAAATTAATCGACTCAAAGTATTTTAAAAAATATGAGAATGCGATTATTTATGCAGACGACTTAAATATAATCAACAGATGGTCCTTAATTAAATCATATTCAAAAGGGTCTGTTGCAATAAGGGAGCTTGATAATGAAATAATTATATACAAACCCAAAAAATCAAAACTGTTTTCTTTCGCAATAGGCCATGATTTTCTTGATCTTCCAATTGGGATTAATGCCGATTATCTGAATTCCAGTACCTCTTTGAAACAAGATTACCTAAAGGACAATATCCAGTGGGAATGGTTGAAGAAAGAAAATTTTAAAACTGAGTACATGTATAAAATGAAACCTAAGGACCGACTCATCCTTAGCAAAGAGCTTAATATAAGTAGCCATGTTTTGATTTTTAATATTTTAAATTTCAATAATATTCCAGATGAAAACTTTTCGCTATTTGTGCATGCTAAGCAGTCCAATTGGGTTTCGGAATCTAATTTTGATTCAGATTTAGATATAGGAATACACAATTATCAACTGCTCGAACGCAAAACTCCTCTTTTCAGTGTTTTGAGTGATGCACTCAAAGATCGCTTTTATAGTAATGATAAGGTTTTAATAGAAATTATATTTTCAAAAAAAAATAAAAAATAAACATTATGGATTTAATTTACGAATTTTGGTTTGAACCCGAGGATTTTGATCTATTCACCTTAAGCTATGGCTATATGGTTGGAGCAATAATTTTCTTGGCTTTTTCTATTTTAAATACAGTAATTTATTATCTTATAATTGGAAAATCAACTGATGCATTTTCGTCAAATACTGTTTGGTTAATTTTTGGACTAATCAACTCCGTATTAATTTTTCTTGTTACCATATCAGTCATTGGTTTTAAACTAAAGGAAAATACCTCACTTGAAGATATTGATATTGAAATATGGATATTTTCAATTGTTAACGCTGTAGCATACGGCTTTATATCGTACTTTATTTTGTCGTTGATTTTAAACAATTTTAGTACTCATTCTAAATTCACTCCTTTTAATATTTTTAAATAATCAGTTATGGCTAAGTTATATTTATTTGCTGTGGGAGGCACGGGAACAAGAGTTTTAAAGTCTTTAACTATGCTACTTGCTTCGGGTGTTCATATCAACGTTGATGAAATTGTACCTATGATAATTGACACAGATATCAATAATGGAGATTTAGAAAAGTATCGGCGAATTCATAATGATTACGATCTCATACACAGGTCATGTTATAGCGATTTATCGAAAGATTCATATAACAACCACTTTTTTCGTACTAAAATTTCCAAACCTAAAGAGATTAGCATTAGCGGTACGAGCTTTGGAAACTTAATGGAAATGATTGATTACAATGGCTTAAATGCCGCCGGAAATAGTGAAACAAAGCTGCTTATTGATCTGCTATTTAGTAATGAGGTGTTGAATATGAAACTTGACAAAGGTTTTATGGGCAATCCGAATATAGGTAGTATCGTTTTAAAGCATGTTATAGATTCACAAGGTTTTAAGGATTTTACATTAGATTTTCATGCTGGAGACCGCATTTTTATAGTCAGCTCAATATTTGGTGGAACAGGAGCTGCAGGATTTCCATTGCTTCTGAAGTTATTCCGAAGTAACCTATCAAACATGAATAATATTGGCCTTATAAATAATGCGCTTATTGGTGCGGTGACTGTACTACCTTATTTCGAGGTAGATGTTACTAAATTTCAATCTGGTGAAAGCCTCACGAATTCTGATACGTTCATTACTAAAACCAAAGCGGCTCTTACCTATTATGACCAACATGTTGGAAATTTAATCAATGCTTTATATTACATAGGTGATACGCAGAAAAGTACTTATGAAAATATCGATGGTGGGGAGAAACAAAAGAATCCATCAAATTTTATTGAGTTAGCTGCTGCTTTGTCGGTGGTTGACTATATGAATTACGAAAGACAAGCAAACGATGTGAACGATCTTAGTAAATTTACGCGTTACTTTGAATTTGGCATTGATAAAGATTTAGAAACTTTTAATTTTCGAAATTTAATTTCTGAACACAAATATTTCCAGAATCAACTGTCATCTTTTGCATTCTTTTCTGTTTATATCAGCAATTTCTTAAAAAATTCATTCTATAACAGCAATCTGGCCTGGCGTAACGAGTTGAAGATCAATACGAATTTTTTACAGTCTGATTTTATTAGTGCACTCACCATGTTTTGCAACAAGCATTATTATAACTACCTGATTGAATTAGCTTTTAATAAGCATGGAAGGAGGTTTGTTCCAATTAGATTAAAGTTTAAGAATGTAAATTACGATACAGTTGATGAATTTGAAAAACCGGTTACGCCAGAGTTAACACCTGAAGCTCTTTTTGAAATAATCAATGAAATACCAGCCCGAAAAAGTAATTCAATTTTCAAAAAAGACTTAATCAAGTTTGATCAAATTGCAAGTTCACTTGCTGTGAACAGCCAGGAATCAATGAATGGATCTTCAGAACTAAGATTTATTGACCTCTTTAGCAGAACCGTTAATCAAATAATCAAAGAACGTTTTTAAAAAAATCTAAAATGGCACTAAAACTAAGTATATTATCTGGACAAACTGCAAAATCTTGCTTTTGGGAGGTTGGAGAAACGAACCCTTATCAAATTCAAAATATCGCTAAAATCAAGGATAATTTAGGAGAGGTTGATCTTCCAGTAACCTCCATTCCTTCACCTTTTGCTAGACTACATTTATTTAATTCTGCTTTTAGTTATGTTAATGAGCAGTATGCTATGAGTAAGCAACGCAAAGTCTTTGACGGTAATACTAGTTTTCATAAATTAATATCTGACTGTTTAGATGTTTATGAGCTCTTCTATTTTCACGATATATTAGCGCAATCTGGGCAACTTGATATTAAATTAGTTTCCTGGACTGCTTCAAAACTTAAACCATTAGTCGAATCGTCTAAATCAGGAAAAAAGATTTTTGGTGAAGTATTAGATCTATATATTCAAAACTATAATAAGGATAATCGCTTTGTAGAAAATCAAATAATTAATCCCTTTTCCTCCATTAATATTTTTTTACTAAACAATCAAGTGTTTGCGGGTACTTCTCCATTCACTGGTTTTTTCACGGCTGCATCTGGTATAAATCAGGATATAAAAAATATAGAAGGGATTAGTCTTTTTAAATTTGCAAGACCTTTATACCGAAGGAATGTGGAGTTTCAGCGCTTTATGAACTTGTTTTTTGAAGTTAATAATAGCGCAATACAATCTTTTAAAGAATTATACGCCTATGTAAAGATCAACAGGGATTTTATTGAAGATGTTGAACTGAAAAAGTATGTGGGTGAGTTAAATACAGGAGACCATTTCGAGGATATAAATAAATCGCCAATACTTTATATCAAACAAGCAGCAATCCAAATTCTTCCTAATGTGCAATTTCGTTGCAAAAGCAACGTGAAAAATACTGTTCCGGACGAGGCCGAAAAAAGTGATTATCGTATTCATACCCGCAAAAAACTGCAAATGAAACCCTTAGCTCTGTCTAATGATGGCCACAAAAATTCACATTGGGTTTACCTTTATGATAGACCTCTGGAGGAGTATATTGTGATTCCTGATAATGATCCAAGAATAGTATCCGAGCGCACGCTTCCCGGATTTGATCATGCTAAATACCCGTATGTATTGAGAAATGACTTTCTGTCCAGGAATATAATTGAGTTACCTTATGATGTAAACAAGTCATGCTTCTGGATGGGCAATAACGAAAAAATAGCTTCAAATATCATCCTTCCAATTAACCCGTCTTATTTTCAGTATTTTACCCTTGAAGACCTAAAAGAAAATCTCTCTATAACAAAATTAGCATCAGGTGCTATTTTCGTTAGTTTAAAAATACCAACGAAAGGTGCAAACATTAAGTTTGAAAGAACGTATAATGATGTAAATCCCTCTAATATAGATAATGAAAACAATGGTGCCATTATAAAAGGAACTTTTTACCTGGGTATTTATCCTTTTTTCAAAACAAAAGACCCGATTTATAACGACCTTTATAAAATTGCAATTTTTGGCGATGAATCTTCAAAAATTGATTGTGAGTTTTATCGCGAAAATGTTGAGCAAAATAAAATTGACTACATTTCTGCAACAAATATATTTAACAGAACACGCGAATCTGAAGGCATGGGAGTTTACTCAAAATATATTGAGCTCTCAAAAAATCTTGATGAGCCGCTAAAAGACATTAGCTTTAGTTTTATCACGGTCAGTTTGATTACGGAAGGGGTTGAAGTTAAAGGAACAATTGTGCCTTTGATGTCAGAAATAAATTCCTTGTCTGATGCAAAATCATCGGTAGCTTTCGATATCGGGACGAGTAATTCTTATGTGGCCGCTTCCTTAAAGGGTGGAGCCGATAAATTGTCAACCTATAATAACTTGAGTCAGCGCAAAAATTTGCACTTTACCATGCTTCATAATCCTATCCTGGATAGGGACGAGTTTAAAGGATCAAACCAATACGATATTAACTCGCGTTTAGATATGAGGTTCAGACCTTTGCAAATCAATGAGTTTTTGCCTTCAATTATTGGGAATGGCTCTGAATATAATTTCCCGGTTCGCACCATTATCAACCAAGATAACGACTGTGACGCCAATAATGCTAATGATGTAAATATTTTGTCGACCATAAATATTCCTTTTGCTTTTGGAACGGAAAAGATGCGGGAAGGTGGATTTGATAACGCACATTCAAACCTCAAATGGGCCATCAGTGATGTGGGAAATAATGCTGCAAGAAACAGACTAAAGGCTTTTATTGAGCAATTGGTTCTAATGGGACGGAATTATGTTTTGAGTAATGGACTAAATCCAGCACAAACGAACGTTATGTGGTTTAAGCCATTGAGTATGGCAACGGAGCAAACCGCTACATTCGAGAACTTATGGAAAGAGTACTATGTCAAGTATTTCACAAAAAATAGAAATGTAAAAAAACTGTTTAATATTACAGAATCTTGGGCGCCATTTTATAGTTATGAAAAAGGATTTGGAGCTGGTAAATATTTTGTGAGTATTGATATAGGTGGCGGCACAACTGATATTCTGGCCTTCGACAACAATAAACCGAGCCTTACAAGTTCGTTCAGGTTTGCTGGTAACGATTTGTTTGATAATGGCTTAAATTTCGATAACTCCGGAGATCATGTTTCTGCCAAAAAGGATAACGGCTTTGCAATGCATTTCTCTCGTCTAATGGAAAAACGATTTAGCTCTAATAATGAGGATGATAAGCTGTCTATTCTTAACTATATCCTCAATAGCAATGAATTAAGGTCTGAAGATTTGGTCAGCTTCTTTTTTGGCGTTGATGGCTTTTCTGAGCTGGTAAAGCTGGATAAAAACTTTGGCTTGCTATTCTTACTCCATAATGCAGCAGTATTTTTTCATTGTGCACAAATTTTGAAAATCAAGGCACCCGATCATATTCCCAGCCATATTGGTTTAAGCGGAAATGGTGCACGCCTGCTGGAAATTTCTAACAAAAGTAATGATATGAACCGGGCCAAAGGCATGGCGAATATGGTGAGTTATATTTTTAAACATGTTTTTGAGGCAGAAGAAACACCCACTGTTAAAATTCATATCCTTGATAATCCAAAAGAATCTACTGCAATTGGTGGAATAATCGGTCTCGATCAGATTATCAGCAATCCAACAGGCGATATTGACAATTATTATATCTCGGCAGGGGATGATGAAACACTGATACACAATAATGACTATGAAACAAAGAAAAAATACAACCTGAAAGTGGTAAGAGATGAGTCTGACCTCCTGGATAAAGTAGGCCTCAACTACCGCAATTTTATTCGCTATTTCTTTGAACAGCTATGGTTTGAGTGCGATTTGCCTAATAATATGGGAGTTGATAAAAGCTATAACACAGAAAAGCTGCTGACTTATTTCACAGATGAAAACAACATCAGAAATGTTTTGGACTCAATTGTGAATTATAAAATGGACGTGGAGAAGGTGCTGTACCTCAACGAAACCCTATTTTTCGTACCCGTAAAAGCCTATCTCTATGATTTCTCGAAAATCATAGCCGACGAAAACGAATTGAAAAAATTTAAAGGAAACTAACATGAAAAATCAATTAATAAAATTGAGCAGGTGGATATTCCCGTTGATCATTTTGTTGCTGTTTAGCTTAAATGTGTTTTGTCGGGAAACAAATGATAAGGCTTCTAAAAAGGATAGTATAGCCTACTATGATTTTTGGCAAAAGGCAGATTTGTATATTTTGGAGAAGATAGGTAGTAAATTTAAAGATAGTCTTTCGGGAAAATTAAAAGATAGTCTTGAAAAAAAAATAACAACGTTGGAAAAAGTTGATAGTCTTTATTATAACTATAGTAAAAATAAAGATACTCTATATATTTTTGACGAATCTTTGGATTACTTATACGAATTTAATGTGCTTCTTAAATCTAAAATTTCTTTATATAAGTTCGTAAATGATAGTTTGCTCTTAATTAAATTGGAAAGTAGAGGAGATGCAGTTACCAGTGGGTCAGATAGTTTGAATAAAGAATTTAATAAGTTTAAAAAGCGTATTAATGATGAAATAGAAGCTTATATTGAAATTGCTACTCGAAAAAGAACTCCGCCTTCTACAATAGCTGATTATAAAAATTTAATTAATAATTCTGATAATGCATCAAAAAGCAGTCTATACTTCAACATCCTTTTGTTGATATTATTTATTAGTGTTGGTGGTATATTCTTTTTGTTTTTCGTTTTTCGACGTAATATAAATAACCGTTTTGATCAACTAAATGGGGAGCTTCTTACGCTCAAAAGTTCTTTCACCAGACAGTTTGATGCCAAAGATGAGGAATGGCGCAAGCGTAATAGCGACTTGCAAAACAGCTTTAGCAATCGGCTAAGTGATACCAAAAAAGATCTTGACGATCTGTATCAGCATGTTCAACAGTATCAAGTTCAAAATCAAGGCAATCGAACGTTTGAAAGTTTTCAAACCGAAAAGCCATTAGCACCTCCCCCTCCGCCTGTTAAAAAGTATAAAATTTACTATTTACAGAGCCCAGATCCACAAGGTTTTTTCTGGGATGACAAAAAAAGCCTTATTGCAGATGGTGGAACTTTTTATGAGCTCACGGTTGAAGATGAAAGCCCATCGACCGGCAAACTTGTTTTTTATACTAAAAACGAAAAGAATGTCAGAAATGCCTTAAATAATCCCAATTTGTATTTAAAGCCTGTTTGCCAAAGTGTTGATGGTATTTATAGCGGCAATACAATAATAGTTAAAAGTCCTGGGAAATTGCAGCTATCCGGTGATAAATGGCAGTTGGCCAATGGAGAGAAAGTTAAAATAGCAATAGTTTAATAAGTAAACCATGAATGATATCTACGAAAAGCTGTTGAACTACTTGCACAACGATTTTGTTGCGGGAAGTTGCGATGAAATCAGGTACAATAGATTAAAAGAAAAACTTGAAGGTATTGTAAATGATGACCGATTAAAGCAACGATTGGTTTCACTGATAAAGGAAAAAAGCGAAAACACTTACCCTCAAATTGGCCTTGTTACTGCTATTTTGTCTTCTTTCGGTCAAAAGTCTATAAATCAGTTTGCTACGCAAAAACAAGCAATAGACAGAAAAACATCAAAGCCGTATGATACCGTCAACAAGAAAAGGCCCGCAGTTAATAATGATTTACAAAGATATCCGGAATCAAACGAGAGTCAAACAGCTCAAATTCCTGCTCAATCACCCCGTCAGGTAAAAGTAACCGAAGCGCGAAAAGTTACACCCAAAAAGCTCGAGTTTTATTTTACCTTACCCGACCCGATGGGGTTTTTCTGGGACGATAAAAAGAGTTTGGAGCAAAAATCAGATTCTTTTTTTAAGCTAACGCAAGATGGATCTAATCCTAAAGTCGGCCGATTAACGTTGTTGAACGAAAATGAAAAAACGGTTAAGGTTTTGTTGTCCAATCCTAATATGTATTTGAAACCCGTTTGCAAGGCAGAAAGTGATATGTATAACGGAAACGCCTTATTTGTGTTGAAGGCTGGTTCGGCTGAATTGAAAAACGGAAAATGGCATGTTTCAGCTGATAATAAACTATTAATTAAAATACAATAAAAAATGAATGCAGATTTTGCTATCGTATTGTTAGTGTTAATATTAGTTGTTATTGCGATGTTTATTTATTCCATAATATTGATGGATAAGACACTGAAAAAATATGGAGAACTAAATGAACACTATACAAACCGTCAACTTGAAAAAATTGAACTTGCAGCTGAAGAGACTGTTGAATCTTTGAGAGGCCATGCTAATGAATTAAATAAAAAGATCCGAAGTGATTACTTTCAGCACGCCAGCGATTTAAAAAAAGCAACCTCAAATATTGAAAATTCTTATAAAAAGACAGATGAGGACTTTAAAAAAAATGTTTTAGAAATAAGTAAATCATATCAAGCTTTGAATCAGGCTTTAACAAAAAGTATTCAATCTTTTATTGATGATTCAAAAAAAGCTTTGTCACAGCAAATTACTGATTTAAATGTAACGAATAAAACATTGGATGTAGAAGTGCAAAAAATGAAAGAGTTTCTTGTAGAGGGAAGGGAGATTAGAAAGAATACTGAAGGAGTTTTTAATAAAATAGAGCATGTTTCAGACAAATCAAAGGAATTAATTTCGGAGCATCTTATACGGTTAGATAATTTTGATAAATCGTTTGAAAGCGATTTAAAAACAATGAAAACTAAATATGATGCTGTTGTGAAGCAAAAAAATGCTGGCTATGAAGTGCTATTTGCAGGTTTGGAACAATCTTTTAAATCAACGCTTGAAAATCTAGTAATTGAACTAAACAAAAAACTTGATCTTGTTTCTTCAAATGGCATAGCCGAAATAGAAAATGTAGGACAAAAGAATAAACAATTTATTTCAGAAGTTATTCAATTAAATAAGCTGCCTGAAATTATTGAAAAAAATCATGAAATAGCGCTTATTGTAAAAAATTTGGTCGCAGATAATGAGGAAAACATGAAAACACTCATTAATATCACGAATGAACGATATCTGGAGCTAGAAAATAAATTGAATAATAAGAAAAGAGGTTTATTTGGGTAATAAAATTTAAGTTCAAACATCAAATATTAGTATCATGAAAAGTTTTATGAAAATTTATCCAATTAGTTTTTTTTTATTTTTCGCTTCGCTTACAATTTATCCTCAAAACCAATCAATCAATAGTCAATTGCCATCAAGTTTCTATGGTAAATGGTACTCAACTGATGGCAATAACCTTTGGGGTTTCCACATAACTCAAGATTTTTTCCGCACAAACAATACTCATTTCAAATATCTTCAAGTATTTAAGGATGTGGGTTATTATACTGTTGAAATTGGATTAGGTACTGAAAGAAGAACTTATCTCTTGAAAGAAGTACATCCTGGATATTTACTGATTTCTGGTACTGATAGGAATTTTAAACTATACAAAAACAATCCTAATAAATCCAACACATACTCTCCCTCCCTAGTTTCAAAGACGGAAAATGTATATCACGATAATGTAAGCGATAATCGTATAAGAGAAAATCAAAGTTCTGAATTGTCAAATAGTACATCTCTTTACATTATGCGTACATCATGGGAGTACGGGTTTTGCAATGACAAGGATCGAGACGGTTATAAATCCATATGCTGTTTAATGATTGATATTAGGGCAAGAAAGTTGGACAAATTCAGTCCTGACAAATATTCTGGTTACTATAAGTTTTATTTTAAGAAAAGTTATGAGTCCGATTACCATTTATTATTTACATCCGAAACATATACAAACATAAGCACATCAACTTTTGGCTTTTTTAGATGTGCATCTATTGGATATGGGACTTTTCCATTAAAACATGGAGAATATGATTTTAGAATTGAATTATTTGATGAAAAAGGTTTACTTCAAGAAGTCAGAGACGCTAGCATGGATAAAAATCTTAATAATCAAAAGTTTGAATTATTTTATGGGATTGGAAGAGGTGAAGAGTAAGAAATATAACTTATTAAATACTTGTTTTATCCTGACTGGAAAATAATTATTATTAAATTAACTGAAACGTGATTATTTTAACAAGATATTCTAAATACGAAATAGCAGTAATTATATTGCTCTCAACAATTTGTTTTACAACTAGTTGTGGTCGCAAAGATTTCAGACGAGATTTTTTTACTGTTAGGGAGGTTATTTCAGGTAATGAGCTTTTGTTGGTAAACGATTACAAGGTTACGTTAATTGGAATAGAAGCCAACGAAGAAACAGCACATTATTTAGAAGAATGGTATGCTTCAAAGCAAAAAATAAGACTCACATTTGATAAAAAAACACCATTTTATAGACTAAGCGGACGATCAAAAAATAAGCGTGTTTATGCGTATGTAAAGGATAAAAAAGGCAATTGCCTTAATACCGATATGCTTAAAAAGGGTCTTAGTTCAATTGCATTTCCACAGCCGTATCTTTCTGACAGTCTTGAAAAGTATTTATCTTACGTGAGTTTTATGCCTGAAACAAATGATGAGATTTATTTTAAGCCGGAAAAAGAGGAGGTATTAAGTCAGCTGGAATCGCATTTATCTAATCTTAAAAGTGCGTGTGATTATATGAGTCCAATAACTAGGGATTTTGCAGTTTCCAAAGCTGGCAATAACCCCGGCGAATTTAATGTGCGTCAAATTTGCGATATATTTAGTGGTATTTACACCAATTGGAAATACGTGAATGACCCTTATGGAATGGAGTTCTTTTCGCCTGCATCACGCACGATAGCATCCTCTAACCTTAGTGGTGACTGTGATGATTTCGCCATATTGATGTATTCTTCTATTCTAGCAATAGGCGGTGAAGCACAGATAATCTTTGCTTTTGATGAAAATTCGGGTCACGCTTTTGTAGAAGTTAATGTTAGTCAATTCGGTATTAATAATGTGCTTGACCAAATCTCTGGTTATTATAAAAATGATTTTGAAATTGATGAAATTTATTATCGCGAAGAACCTTCCGGAACAATTTGGTTAAATATGGATTATTGGGCGCAGCATCCAGGAGGTAAATATATGGATTCTAATAGACAGATTCTTTTTTTGCCACATAAAAATGAATATTATGAAAGCAATTAATACTAAAATTCATTATATTTTAATTTTTTGTGTCTTCACGATAATAATTATTGGCAATCAAATTGATTTATATGCACAAAGCCCTGAGCAAATTCTTGAAGAATTTAGAAAATATACAATGAAAGATTATGACTACAAAACAATTTACTACAAGCAACTCGAATTATATGATGATGAAAGTAAGGAAATAATAAGTGGTTTTTATGAAGAGATGGCCTCGTCAAGTTATACGTCTGTTGATAAATTATTAGAATTCACAGATGCTTTAATGAGAAACGCATCAATTCCAGATGTAAAAAACATAAGTAGTCTTTTGGATTTTCAGGAATCCGGTTGTGGAGTAAGTGACTATGAGCGAACATCAGATGATTATGGAAACCGATATGTGATAAGAGAATCTATCTTATTTGACCCTGAAAAGTTTTTTAATTGTGTCTTTGATTTAGCGGGTACTGGAGATAATATGGAGGAGGTGGCGCAGGCCTTGACTTTGGAGTTTGAAACCTTATCCCAGACTTACAATTTTTATAGAGATGGCCGCTATTATCAGGTAACAAATTTTGTAAAAACCTCGGAGGGTTGGAAAATGTCGCTTACATACGAACAAAAAATGATGTATGGAGTTGATTTTGAGGATGAGGAGGTTTATAATGAAGAAGATGACGAATATGAAAATAATTCATATACGTTAAAAGACCCTAGAGATGGAAATACCTATAAAGCTGTAAGAATTGGGAATCAAATTTGGATGGCGGAAAATTTAAGATTCAAAACAGATGATTCATGGGTTTATGAAGATCGTCGAGAGTTAGAAAAAAGTTATGGAAGACTTTATAACTGGTACGATGCTATGAATCCTACCGATAAAAACTGTCGGGACATATGCCCGCCTGGTTGGCACATCCCAAGTGATGCAGAGTGGAAGACCCTTGAAATAACATTAGGCATGAGCCAAAAGGAAGCCGATGGCTATATTGGCCGTGGAGACGACGAAGGTAAAAAGATGAAATCAACAAACGATTGGACGAACAATGTTAATGTTACAAACTCTAGTGGTTTTAACGCCCTTCCAGGAGGGCAAAATATCAATGCAAATTATTTCGGACATGGATGGGTTGGTAAATGGTGGTCTGCAAGTGAAAAATCAGCTAAAGAAGCATGGATCCGAAGTCTTTATATTGATGACGATCGAATATACCGAGAACACTTTACAAAGAAGTACGGCATTAGTGTTCGTTGTGTTTACGATTTTGGAAGCGATGTATATAATGAAGAAGAAAACTATCAGGAATATGAGAAGGAAAACACCACAAAAGATGACGAGCCAATGAAATTTTCAGTTGATCTTTCAATAAACAAAGCTGAAATAAGCGAAAGCATTGATTCAGATTTGAATGATTGTTTTACCGCCTTGAAGATCAAGTTAAATTATACAGCAGCTCTTTTAGAGAATTCAAAGTTTACGCAGTACCCCAAATCACTAAAAATTCCCTATATAATTTATTTAAGACCAGTTGATCAATCTAGTTTTGAAACCTTTTATAACTCGGAAGCAATATTACGAAACGGTGTACCTAATTCAGAAATTACACTTACGATAGGTGAACCTAATTTCAGTATTCCCGATAATAATTATGAGATTTTTATAGAATTCTTGTCGCCCTATGATAAGTCAAGTATTGTAAGGATGCAACGTAATGATTTCCCCTTTTTTAGAAAGGTTTGTTTTGAAAAGGAAAAGAATGATTCTGAAAAAGCAAGTAGAAATAAAGAATCCTACAGAGAGGAAGAAAAAGCAAATGAACCGAAAATAAACGAAAGCGAAAAATATTTTCAGGAGGCCCAGATAAGTCTGTCGGAAAAAGACTTTGCTGTTGCGTTGAATAAATTTAAAAAAGTTTATGAGGGGGATTCTAAATCGGTTTTAAAAAAGACTGCTTTATTCTCAATGGCAGAATGCAGCTATCAGCTTAAAAAATATGATGCTGCAGACGAATATCTTGAAGAATTTAAAAGCAGGGGTTTTTTGGATAATGACTATGATAAACGGTATTCAGCTTTGAAAGCATTGTCTTCTTTCAGAAAGAAAAAACCGGATTTCATGCAAGGTTTATCACATGCAGGTTCTTATGACATCAATCTACTTCCTGAAATTTATCAGAAAGATCTATTGTATTTTAAAGCTTATGCACTTGAAAAACTAAATAGAACTGAACAAGCAGTTGAGGCATATGAAAAGTATGTTGATAGATACCCAAAAGAAAAAACAGGTAAATTTACCAAACAACTGGACGAATTAAAGTATAAATTATTGATTGACAAAGCCCAACACGTCTCTTATGAAGACGTTTATAAGAGAATAGATTTTAAAGGCGAAGATCAAATAAACAAAATAATCATTTACGAAATAGGCTCAAAATTATTGTTGCCAATTAATCAAAATGTCAATGGTGTGATTTTACCTATCCTGATAAAAAATGCTAATGTTGGTGATAAATACGCGATATATATTGAAAGGCTTCCTATTTATAAGCCTGTTATAGTTTCAAGGCTGCAGATAGAGGCTGATATTCCACGAGCAAAACTGCATATAAAAGATTTTACTATTAACTTGTCATACAAGCTTTTAAAGAAAAAAACTTATTCAGATTTTATTTACTACGATCATAATCAGTCAAGTTTTATTACTGCAATAAATCCAAAAAAAAACAAAATCGAAAAAACTCAAACTGGACAAATTTTTCCGATAGGTTATGACTCTTTTAGTGAATATTATTTAGAAATAAATGTAGAAGTTGAAGATTTAGGGCGTAACCTAAAAAACATAACTGAAATAGGCTCAAAAAAAGAGAGCTCAGATATCTATCTAATATTAACGATTTCGTCAAGTGAATTAAATGCAATTAGAATAATTAACGATGCCAAACAAAAAGCGCAATATATTCAACTGGTTGGTGGTATGGGCATTGAGTAGTAAATAATAAATGAGTTATGATATTTAAATAATGGCATATGTGATTAAATTTGAATTTTAAAAAGCTTATAAATAAAATACACACAAACTATGAAACGTAATAAAGTATTGTTTCAGGGATGGAATCCTGCTCTGTTAAGTCTGTTAATTCTCTTCAACAAAACGTTAGGAAACGCTGAAAATGATACCTATAGCGTAAGCTAAGCACACGGGATAATTTTCCTGGGAAAAAGGCGGAAACTATTTTTAAGTATTCTACAAGTTTATATACTAAAATGGTAGAAGAAAAAAATTAAACACCGTTTCTGAGCTTTGGCAGGATATCTGGCTTTTTTGGCGCGGGGATGTATTTATAAATCGAATTAAAAGATCCATTAAAAAATAAAAATATAGGTTTTAAAAGGGCTGACCACCCCATTGTGACGGGTAAATTAGTACTATCTAAATGAAAAGTGGAGGCTAGAACCCACTCTAAAAAACGGGGCACAACCGAAAAGCCATAAGAGTAGGAAGAAAAAATTAAGCTTATGTTAGTATTACGAATAATAGCATACTTGTTGATTGTTTTTGCAATCATAGATTTTGTCGCAGGTTGGTTTATTGGCATTGATATTACAGGTGTTTCGTGGTCTCCTTTGGTATCAGGAGGACTAGGATCGATGCTGAAAATATATAGTAAACGCGATAATTAGTTATTAACCGTCTCATAATATTGTATATGCGAATGTTGCGAGTTCTTTTGATAAATTAAATCTTTTTATAGGTAAGAACCTGCATTCCCGAAACACCTAACAAGTTGTAGATCCTAAAAATCATGTAAATTCCTGATAATTTGCAAAATAATTCAGATTTTATTTGGGGTTATCATCGTTATGTTATATATTTGCACGCAT
>Ga0265293_10005258_pt1 | contig 21831 bp, 17 predicted proteins | sample Munlanlewell138R_FD_192505 | JGI IMG/M metagenome (GOLD analysis project Ga0265293, IMG submission 192505) | Leachate microbial communities from a municipal landfill in Southern Ontario, Canada - Leachate well 138R | ecosystem: Engineered > Solid waste > Landfill > Unclassified | place: Canada... | reverse complement strand
GCAGAAAGATGCGTTATACGATGTACTGCGATTTCCTCGATTTACACAGTCTGACTGGGCAGCAAACGGTATTAAGCGTCAGTCAGAAGTGTGGCATGATGTGTTAGATACAGAGGACATCAAATTTAACGAAATCATAAAGCGAAATGACTGGGGCGTTTTGAAATTTGATAGGGCAAAATTTGAGGAAATCGTAAAAGATACATTTATTAAAAAAAGACGATATGCGTTTTCTTCAAACAACGCGATAAATTATGGAGCTTTAACGCGCATGAGAGTGCGAACTGCGGTGGAATTTAATAAAGACGGTACGGTAAAAGACGGAAGCGAAAAATATGAGTATAAAGATATGTATCTTGCAGAAGCGATGTTCGGAGATGTAGTGATCGGTTCTATTCGACGTGATTGGTATGCAGGGAAACTAAAGTATAAGGCAGCAGATGAAGATGGAAATGAAAAAGAAAAAAGGGCTTGGACAGGGGATGGTGAGTATAATCCAAAAGAAAAACATGGAACGTTTGCAGGATATCTTAACTCTCAGGATGCGCGAACAAGAATTTTAAAAAATGTCTGCCGGGCCGGGCTTGCAGCGCAGCTCAAGGCGCACCGGAATAGGGCGAGCGTTGATGATCGGTGGGATGCGCATACGATAAGAAAATTTTATCAGGCGCTTCGGTCTATGCCACAATATATAGAGGATCCAGCAACTGGAAAAGAGATTGAAATCCCAAATTCTCAGTTTTTCTCTGAAGAAGATATTGAGTGGATCAGGAAGCACTCAAATACTACGCGGTGGCACTTATTCCGGGAGGATGCGCTTCATAGCATGGGTGACATAGCAGTAGAGGTTCTTCCTGCGGCATTTATGATATTTATCGATGATGTGTTTGATGACCTGTTCGACTAAAAAAGTATTGAACCCTCCGCCAAATCGATTTTCCGCGTTTTCTGTTTGGTCACTAGGCACCTGATCCTCTTTCTTTAGGAGGTTCCACTAGTGTCGTCAGTGTCTGGTCCACGCTTTATTAATTCTTCCCGGATATTTATGCGGAGCTGTGTTTTATCGGTGGCGCTAAGGTATGGTTGACCAGCTGTCCGTTTTTTAAATTCTTCTTCAACTGATCGATCAAGATCTTCCTTATTCCATGCATGTGGTGAGGCGGAAGGTTGATGCCCTGATGGGGGTGGAGCCGTTGTTGTCTCGTCTTCGCCTTGCTGAGCGCCTTCTCCTCTTCTTATGACCTTTCGGAGAGTTCTTCTCACGAGGCTTTTGTTTTTTTGTTCTGCTTGTTCTTTTTTCTCATTCTCACTAACTCTTCGCTCAGCATCTTCTCTTATTTGATCTGTACCCCAGTCTGGATGTTCTGTTTTCAGCCTTTCAGACTCTCTTTCTATTGCCTGGGTTCTTTTTGCTGCTGTATCTGCCCTTGCTTGCTGTCGAGCTTTATATGAAGGAAATCTTTGATTAAACTTATCCTTTACCTTGCGTACGCCGGGAATCTTGTCAGTTCCTGCGCCGAATTGTTCTTTTACTGCGGCCTTAAATCTGCTTGGCTCATTCGTGTACGGATTTGTATGCCAGAGGGCATTCTTGGTTCCGCTCAGTGTCTTACCGACAATCTTTTGTCCTGTTCCGAGCGGCTGTCCGATCGCACCGCCAAACTTGAAGTCTGGAGCCTTAAAGATAGACTTGGTCATATTTACTGCCTCTGGTGCGAGTAAAATAATCCCCAGACCGATGAGTCCTGCAAATATCTTCATGTCTCCTGGGTCTCCGACATAGGGTGGAGTGAATCCGCCAGGACTCTCAATAAATCCATCCTGCAGCGCCTTCCCGAGCGTAAAAAGCATCAGCACAACTGGAAATGCCGCTAAATTTGATACTAATGAGCGGACCCATCCGCCAAATGAGAGCGAGCTTCCGGGGAAGAGCCCAAATAAAATATAAAATGGCGCAAATATAATATTTACAAGAATAAATATGTATGTTTTTATCAGGATAAACCAGAGTCGAAAGAGCGCGGTAAGCATCGCGATGACGATAATAAGCCAGGCAACCCCTCCAATAATAAGCGTGAACGGATCTCCTAAGCCAGGAATAAATCCTAGAAGATTTCCTCCAATGCCGCCTATCAATCCTCCTACGATCATTCCTACGGGACCCCCGACCATGCCGATGGCACCACCCAAAAGCGTTCCGGCGACTGAATTAATAATAAATCGAATCACTTCTGCGAAAGTATTTCCATCAAAAAGGTTGCTCATAACTCCTGCGACTCCTTTTGAGGCGTCCCACGAAATTCCACCGATGCCGCCAACTCCGCCTACTGCTTCCAGTGGATTTCCAGCAAGTGATGCGGTTTTTTCAATGCCATGAGCGCTAAAGATATCAATAATAAGGTAGAGCGAGAGGTACATCATGTCGACAAAAAATCCAGCGATGGCATACGAGAACGTGATTAGAACGAGTGCGATAACAATTTTCGGGATCTGGCTTTGGATAGTCATAACCGCCCGCGGGTCTATTTGAAGGCGGAACATGATTCCCAGTCCGAGGATGATAAATACAATCACAAACATAAGGTAGGTGAGGTTTCTCATGGTGGTCCAGAGTGGCAGGATCGGTCTGAGCTGGTCAAATCCGGCTCCTTTTGTGAGGCCTACTTCCCCTTCAGCTTCCTGGGCGGTTGTGTCTTGTGCGATTCCGAAATTACCCGCAATATATCTCACATAGTCAGACGAAGACGCTGGGATAGAAAATGTATAGGCGATCATGTCTCCCATCATGCCGGTGAGACCTCCGGAATCCTCTACATAGGTAAGTTTTTTTGTCTCAGGATCTATTCCGAGGCATTTCGTGTCTCCATATATAATATTTTTCCCGCCCAAAAAACACGATGCAGTGCCCAGTAGCTCGATAAAAACACTTTGTGTATACGTTGAGAGATTTTGAGGCACATCAGGGTTCGTGTTCAGAGGAAGCGTTTGCGGGCTACCAGTGTTGGAGGATGCTGTCGCAACTTGATCAGCATATGATTGGGCAAAGGAGATATTTCCCCTCGTAAGATAAAAGAGTGCGCTGATAAAAAGCGCGAATAGTATAACCGCCTTTTTCATATAAGCCTATATTTCAGTATGACAATTTATGAGTACGAAAATCAAGTTTTCAGTACATAATTTTCTTGACATTATTTGAAGGTGAGAGTACTATAAGTGAACATGGTTAGGGCTAGTTTTATTTCGTTTCTTACGCTATTATTTTTCTCCTTTTCAGTTGGTTTTGTGTTTTCGCATCCAGGACACGATCATTCAGAGCCCGAAAGTGCCTCAGATTCTGCTGAGATATTTGTACAGTATGAGTTGCCTTATCCGGGCATGCTTCCAGATAATCCGCTTTACTTTTTAAAAACTATAAGAGATAGGGTTGTAAGTTTTTTAATAACTGACCCGATTAAACGCGCCGAATTTAACCTCCTCACTTCTGACAAGCGAATCTATGCAGCAGTACTTTTAGTAGAAAAAGGGAAAGAAGAATTGGCAGTGGATACACTTTCAAAAAGTAATAATTATTTTCACGAGGCGATCTTAGCGCTTGATCGTGCAAAAGAAAAAGGCAGAGATATTCATTCAATGCAAGGATCTCTCCATACTTCTGTGAAAAAGCATCAACAGGTTGTTTCACGACAACTTGTCCCTCACATCTCAGAAAGTTTGGAGAATAGAGTGGATCTTGAGTCGGAGCGCCTCGAAGAGTTTGAGAAATTGGTAAATTAAATTAAGCTATAGAGACAAGGAGATCCGTTTGTTTTGTACAGAAAAAGTACAAGGTTAAGCAGAAAATTTTTTTATAAAATTGCCCACGTTCAAATAATACTTTGCTCAGTTTTGATATAGAAAATAATAGTTGACGGAGCCGATTTAGTGTACTACGATGGATTGCGACACTAAATACAGTTCTTTTACAAGTTGCGGTGAGTAAGAAAGTGGCAGAAGGAATTGCTAGACTTTTATAATATTTCTGCTGCAATTACAACCCTTTTTAATTTTTAATATGCATTGTCCATACTGTAACAGCGATCAAACCGAAGTAGTCGAGACTCGAGTTTCTGATGAACGAAACAATATCCGAAGACGAAGACTTTGTTGTTCGTGTCGGAAGCGTTTTACGACCTATGAGCGCGTGGAGAATGTGACGTTGATTGTGAGGAAGAAAGGCAGTAAGGCTGAACAATTTAATCGTGAAAAGCTAAAAGGAGGGATTTTAAAGTCTGTAGAAAAGACCACCGTAACCCCAGAGCACGTAGAAGATATAGTAGATGCGGTAGAACGAGATTTACGCGGGAGAGAGTCAGTCGAGATAGAAAGTTCAAAAATTGGGCAGGCCGTTGCACAGAGGCTCAAAAAACTTGATAAGGTTGCCTACATTCGATTTGCCAGCGTTTTTAAGCATTTTGTGGATGTTGAAGATTTTGAGAAAGAAGTTAAAAAATTAATCAAAAAATAATATGGATACACAGCTAGACGGAATTCGAAAAAAAGTATTTTTAGATAGATACGCCCTTAAAGATAAGGATGGAAGCTTGCTCGAGACTACTCCTGAACAGATGTGGCGACGCGTTGCTCGAGGTATTGCCAGTCAAGAGAAGGCAAAAGATAGAGAGCGATGGGAGGTAAAGTTTTATGATGTCCTTGCCGATTTTAAATTTGTCCCTGGAGGGCGCATCCTCTCTGGTGCAGGAACTGAGTACGAAGTAACTTATTTTAATTGTTTTGTTATTCCATCCCCGAAAGATTCCCGAGAAGGTATTATTGACAGCCTGAAGCAATTAGTTGAAATTCAGAGTAGGTCTGGTGGAGTTGGACTTAATCTTTCGTCTTTGCGTCCCAGAGGCGCCCGGGTTAAGAAAGTGAATGGCACCTCGTCTGGCCCTGTCACCTGGGCGGGGCTGTTCTCTTATGCAACGCATGACGTGGTGCAACAAGGGGGGACTCGTCGTGGTGCAACGATGCTTATGTTGTGGGATTGGCATCCAGATGTAGAAGAGTTTATTACAGTAAAAGAGGATCTTACAAAGATAAATGGTGCAAATTTATCGGTTTGTGTATCAGATGGATTTATGAAAGCGGTGAAAGAAGATGGTGATTGGGATTTGCTGTATCCAGATCTTACTGATCCGGATTATGATGAGAAGTGGGATGGAGACTTGAGTTCATGGAGAGAGTTGGGAAAAGAAGTAAAAGTATATAAAACAGTAAAAGCTCGTGAGTTGTGGGACAAAATTTGTACAGCAGCGTGGAAGAGTGCCGAACCTGGACTCCACTTTCTCGAGCGCTCAAACAAGCAGTCAAACACATGGTATTTTGAAAAGCTTATTGCAACAAATCCGTGTGGAGAGCAGCCGTTATCAGGATGGGCAGTGTGTAATTTGGGTGCGATGAATTTGTCACAATACGTAAAAGATCGAAAGTTTGATTACGAAAGCTTTTCACAAGACGTAAAAGTTGCTATGAGGCTTTTGGATAATGTTATTGATGATACGTATTATTTTTTCAAAGAGAACGAGAAATGTGCGAAGGAAATTAGGAGAACCGGATTGGGGATCATGGGTCTTGCAGATACACTAATTAAGCTTGAGCTTCGGTATGGGAGCGAAGAGGCGCAGGGGGAGATTGAAAAGATATTTAAAACATTGAGAGATAGTGCGTATGAAGCGTCAAGTGATATTGCAAAAGAAAAGGGCTCGTTCCCAAAATTTGAGAAAGATAAATACCTCCAAGGATATCATATAAAAGCACTCCCGAAGAAAATTAGAGAAAAAATTGAAGCACAAGGAATCCGTAATGCAGTATTGCTTACTATTGCGCCAACTGGCACTACGAGCCTTGTTTCTGGAGTGTCGTCAGGCATTGAACCAGTATATGAATTCGTTTTCAAAAGGAGATGGCGCGGTGGAGAAGAGACAATATATCATCCATTATTTGAGGAGTGGAAAAAGGCAAATCCAGAAAGAGAGATTCCTGAGTACTTCGTTTCTGCAAATGACCTAACGCCAATTGAACATGCAAAGGTGCAGGCTGTCGCGCAAAAATATATCGATTCATCAATCTCAAAAACTGTAAATGCGCCGAATGCCCATACTATTGAAGATGTAAAAACACTCTACATGCTTGCTTATGATATGGGACTGAAAGGAATTACCTATATGCGAGATGGATCTCGCCAAGGAGTCCTGGAGCGTGTTGATGAGAAAAAGCAAGAAGAAGAGGTAAAAAAGCAGCCGATTCTGAAACGACCATCGATGTTGCAGGGGTTTACTGTAGAGAAGAAAACACCACTCGGGAATACTTTTGTAACAATAAATCAGGATGAAAATGGGAATCCATTTGAGCTTTTTATGACAATGGGAAAATCAGGATCTGATGTGTCGGCGATGGCGGAGGCTTTAGGACGCGTAATCTCTCTCGTTCTCCGGATGCAGAGCCCTATCGAGCATCGTGAACGTATGCGGCAAATTGTTGCGCAGCTTATCGGAATAGGTGGGCAGCGAAGTGTAGGGTTTGGAGAAAATAGAGTGAGGTCTCTTCCAGACGCAGTCGCAAAAACTCTTGCTGAAGTGTATGAATTCAAGGTGAATGGAAGAATTGAAGATAAATATCCAGATGGAAAACAGGCAAGTGGGAATGGAAATGGTGCATTAAAAAAACAATCTTCAAACCCAGTAGATATGCCACTTGGAGAATCAGGAGGCATGCAATCTACAGCACAGATGATTTCACCAATTTCTGAAGAAGTTGCTCACGGAGATATTTGTCCGGAGTGTGGATCTGCAAGTTTTGTACATGAAGAAGGCTGTGCCAAATGCTATGCATGTGGTCATGCTGAATGTTAGTTTAGTTAATTTAGGTAAGTAGGGTGACTCGCGTTTTACAATGAAGCGAAAATTCCCTCTCAGTGCCGCTACCGTACAGACGGAAAACTAATTAACTATTTTTGCTCGAGCAAGCACAAATTTTTGTGACCTTCTCGAGTAATGGGGAGGTTTTTTTTATGGCAATTTATACAAAAAAGGGGGACAAAGGCCGGACTTCGTTGGGGAGCGGCGTTCGAATTTGGAAGGACAGTAGGCGGGTGGAAAGTTATGGAACGATTGATGAATTAAATGCGTTACTAGGAGTGATTGCGGCAGAGCTTGGTTTGGTGAATAGAAAATACGCGCGGCATTTTCTGGAGATTATAATAATAATCCAAAATGATTTATTTTGTATCGGATCATATCTTGCAAATCCAGCAAATAAAGAATTAGTGCTGCATTTATCAGAGCACACGATAGATTTAGAGGCCCAAATTGATGAAATGACAGAAAAGCTTCCTGTGTTAGAGAATTTTATTCTCCCGGGCGGATCGCTTGTTGGTGCACATCTACAGCTTGCACGTGCAGTTAGTAGAAGGGCAGAAAGAAAGCTTGTAGCACTTATTAAAAAAGAGAGAGTAGACGGTGACGTGGTGCAATATGTAAACCGATTGTCTGATTTGTTTTTTACGATGAGTAGATATGTCAATCATGGAGAAGATAAGGCAGAGACTATTTGGAAGAAACGATAATGGTAGAAGTATTACGAAACTATGATGTAGCCCTTGATGTAAAAAGAGCTCAAGAGGGCCTTGCAGAGGCTGCTTCGCTTGAAGATTATCAGCGGAAAAAAAATGAATTAGTTTCTTATAACAAAGACCAGATGGTGACGAATCTTTCTGAGCGGTATAACGTGATTTTGAGTACTTATAGTTATGATGTGCGAGATGGGGAATTGTGGGGGAAAGATATGGGTGAGCCATTTATGCAATCTCTGAAGCGCGGCAGAGACTATAGGAGAGAGTATGGGAGTAGCATCGATTATCGAAGAGAGGATGCAGAGGTTATTGGATTTAAAAAGATCCAGGACGTAATGACAGATGAGGATACGCCAATAGGTACTATGATGCTTTCCGTTTCTCCTCCGGGGCTAGAAGGCTCTACGTATAGCCATAATTTTATTGATATTCATACAAAAAAAATACAGGAGAGTGGCGAAGTGTACGTAGAGAGTCAGAGGGTTAGTTCAGGTCTCTCTATTGAAGAATATGGAGAAAAAATTTCTGCATTTGCAGAGATTGCAATAGACTTTGATGATCCTGGTGCATATTTTTTAGAAAATCCTATTGCGATAGAAAACACCTTGACTCCAGACGATTTGAAATTTTATTTATATAAAGAACATGAACACATGGATGAGGAGACGTTTACTCTTATTAAAGAAAACGTTTCTTGTTTAATAGAGAGATATGCAGAAGCTGTCGTGGAACGGCCTGATTTTACTCAAGAGCATCGGATTTTGTATAACGCAGTGCTCAACAAAGCAGATGTGATAGCCAGAGGTATTCAAGGGGATGGTTTAGAAAATTTTAGAGCATCAATAAATTTTTATGACGATTATGATGAGCAGCAAGATATTGAATATTATGGATATCAGGAAGTGAAGGTGGTAAGTGCGGGATGTGGGCTGTCTGGTGGGTATAATGTCTCTAGAGAGGCGAGCAGTTCTCCATTTAGTGTTATTGAATTTGGGGTAGGAAGTGATAAGTACGGTGAAAGAAACTTCAAGTGTCCCTCTTGTAGGAAAGAAAACAAAAGGCCATATAATAAATTGCTTGATCGTTGTCAGTATTGCAAGAGTACAAAAGTTGCGTGTTAAAGCTATGAATGGTTGTAAAGTGTGCTACAAAATAATTTGCAAAAGTTGCCAGTGGGAAGCATCAGAGTCTGATGTTATAAAAATTCAACAAGGAGTTATGAGAGCGTGTCCTATGTGTGAGTGGAAGCCGGGAGAAAACGTGAGAAATGAAGCTAAAACGGTATAGATGTCTTATAGTATAAATACACATTTGTGGATAACATGCAGACAACTTTATATAGCAGGCTCATAGTTTCACCTCAAAAGGTTACTGTTTTTTCAGGCTCTCTTATTTATAATAATCCTAATGAAGGATCTTATTATGTCGTTGTTTTTTCCGAAGCGATGCGTAGGGTGTGGAGAGTTTGGAAAGTATATCTGTGATAATTGTTTTACACACATTCATTTCCTTGAATCTGCAAAGTGTCCGGAATGTATGAGGCCGTGTATAAGTGGCTTAACGCATAAAAAATGCAGAACACGAAATAGTTTAGATGGAATATTTGTGGCAGTAGAGTACACATCGGTAATTAAAAAGGCAATTCACAGTTTTAAATACGAGCCCTATATTTATAATTTGAGTAATACATTGGTGAGGCTTATGTTTGAATCTTACATTCAAAATGAAGTACTGCAAAAAGTAATAGGCGCGTCCGATAATATGTGGATAACTTGTGTGCCACTCCATCCGCTTCGGCTAAATGTAAGAGGATATAATCAGGGAGAACTATTAGGAAGAGGCATTGCACAGGGTTTAGGTATGCGAGCAAATTTTGTATTTATGAGAAGATCTCGAGATACCCGACCTCAATTTGAACTCAAGAAAGAAGAAAGAGAGAAGAATATTCAAGGGGCATTTGAGTTGAAGAAACGATATAGGGATAAAATAAAAGGTAAAGCGATTTTCATTGTGGACGATGTATTTACAAGCGGTGCAACGCTGCGTGAATGTGGGAAGATTTTGAAGGAAGCGGGAGCAACGCAAGTTTTTGGCCTTGCGTTTGCAATGGAAAGATGATGTGGAGATGGCCGAGAGTGACTCGGCGTCCAAAAATTGCCCTTGAAACATCTACAAGCTTAGTCAGTATTTCAGCTCACTTAATTTTGTTCCTACTGACGGGAAAAATTAAGCAAAGGTCTTATACGAAACGGTCTGACCAGCCCCGTTAAGTTTTTCTCGCAGGTTTATGCTCGTTTTCTCGTGCGAGAAGCGGATGAAAACGAACAGGCTTTTATGCGAATGCTGGTGCAAAGCCAACATGAGATGCTGGCATGCGATCAGCAAAAAATCGCTTTACGCCGCTAAATTGAGATTTAGCATGTATTTTTGATCAATTTTAACGACATGTAATCATTGTCGGCTTGCAGTTTTTAAAGTACAAATTCTGTCGAATCAATGCATCCCCTTATGTTGAAACTTGATTATATAACTTTTTATTTCGCTTAAAGTGCGTGATTTATATATCAATTTCCTCCTAATCAAAACTATAAATAGCCTTGAGTGAAGGGTGAGAGTATTATATAAAAATTATCCTATAGAATCAAGTTAATACGTATTTTTGAGTTCACGTTCTGCGACACGCTCAAGCGCAGCTCGTTTACTATCGCGTCTTTTTTCATAAACTTTCTTCCCTTTAGAGAGTGCAATTTCTATTTTAAAATTTCCTTTGCTGAGGAAGATGCTTATTGGAATGAGGGTATAGTTACCAGTCTCAAGCTTACTTTTAAGAGCCTGGATCTCTTTTTTGTGAAGAAGAAGCTTTCGGGATCTGTCTTCTTGGTAGTTCTCAGTTCTCGAAAATTTATAGGGAAAAATCTTTGCATTAATGAGGAATGCTTCTCGTCCTATAATTTTTACATAGGAAGAATTGAGGTCAATATGTCCTAGGCGAATAGCTTTAACTTCGGATCCCACGAGAACAATTCCTGCCATTAGTTTTTCTTCTATAGTGAAGTTTTTAGGTGCCGTTTTGTTATATATTTTTTTAAATTCTTGCATGTCTGATAGATATTATACTGCATAGGACAAGAGCAGAGGGGAGTAGTAGCTGCTAATACGAGGCTGTGATTACTATAGACTATATCAAACTATACATAATATTTCACGAAAATGTGGATAAGTTTTCACGGTAAATAATTATAGGTCAAAAGAATAAACCTGTGAAGGCGTCGCAATAAATGCCTTTGTTTCAGAATCGTTAATTATAAATGATTGAATACTTACAATATTTGTTGTGTATTGTTTTATCACGGTACCAGAAGTATTGAGTTGAGCGAGCGCACCACTTGCTTTATCAAGAATATAAAGATGGTTAAATCCTTCTTGGGAGTACAGAATCGAATTCTGAGAAATATTGAGTGTGTCTTCAGTCTTAAAATCAGTGTCAGGAACGCCACGCGTAAATTTTTTGAGTGTGTTTTTGCTTGCTATGTAGATAGATCCTTCGATTGCAAACGATATTGCATCTTGTGGAGGGGATACGTCATCGGTAAAATAATTTGATCTTCCAAATGAGCTCCCGCTGTATTTCCCCACTACTCCCCTATTTTCCAGAAGATATATGCTTGAACCAAAGAGTGCAATATCTGTCGCTCCCCTACTATTGTCAATAATCTGAGAAGCTCTGCCATTTGATATGGTTACTTGTTCAACGGAATTATTCGTGAGAACGTAGAGTTTGTCTTTGTTGCTAGTAGTGTCTTGAACAGATGCGATATGAGTTCTCTCTTCATTTTGAACTTTGCCGTTTTCATTCAGGACTATATAGCCATTTTCCTCTACTATAATAATATTATTATTGGTGATTGAAAGTGAGTCAATTTTAGATAGTATTTCTGATGAGTTGGTTTCAAAAATTACGGTTCCTGAGATGTCGACGCCTTCACTAAGTGTATCCTGAGTCGATTTTAGCTCTGAGAGGAGAGATGAAAGTTTTTCATATTGGGAGGAGTTATTGTTGAACTTTGTAAGATTTGACTCAATCCTCTGAATTGCGGAGGTTGCTTCTTCGAGCGCGCGTCCTCGATTTATACTTATAAGACTTTTTGCACCTGCTAATTTTTCAGATGATTCTTCGTAAAGTGCTGTAAACTCTTGGGATTTTATTTTATTTGCTTCATTTATCCGCTCTAGAATGAGGCTTCCGATAAAAATCGCGATAACTATAATTGCAATAAGTGCGATCAGCTTTTGTTTTGTAGAGATTTGAGAGAGCTTATTTTTCCAGAAATTTGATAATTGAGGAAGCAATATGGAGAATTTTGAGCGCTTTGCAGGAGGTTCTTTGCGTGAAGGGGCTTCCGGAAGAGTTGAATAGTTATCATGCTGTTCTCGGTGAGCTTTCGGAGAGTTTTGATAATGGATAATAACTGCTGCTTCTTGGCCGCGAGAATCTTCAAGGATGAATGGTGCTACATTTTCTGCAATTTTTTCGCTGTTTCTGAGATTGGTATATTCAGCAAGGAGCTTATGAGAAATTCGTTTCTGGAATCCACCTGTTTCGATAGTGATAATGTCGTCATTTAAAATTTTTCCAGAAAATCCAATAATCTTCCCCACCTCTCCCCTCGCAATTTCTGCAAGATTATTGTTTCGGTCAATATATGCAAATCCTTCCGATGCAGTTATTATGTAGAGCGCGTCATCATGGATGCTTGCAATTACTCCTGAATACTGAATGTCTTGACGAAGGCTTGAAAAAACTTTTTCAACAGCAATTTTTATATCAGAAAGTTTTTTTTCATCAAGTGCAAAAAATTCTCGTTGGATCTGTTCGAGTGTTTCTTTTCCAATTTTTATGATTTCAGAGGATGCATTATCCGTAAAGATACTGAGTGCAATATATAATCTCCCAGTAGAGCTTGCTTGTGACCACGCGAATTCATTTGGTGAGCCGACGATCTTCGAGACAGAAATATCATTCATAACGTAAGCAGTGTGATAATAATGAGTGCAATTGAGATAATTACATTTATATATCCAACAATACTAAATACCGTTGCAAAGCCGTACTGTGTCAGAATTCTATTATAGGAGTTGATCTGAATAGAGAGGACAACTGCAAAAAATCCGTATACAATCAAAAAAACGAGCAATACAAATGATATAAATCGATCTTGACCAAATGCTTGTATTATATCTAGTAATTCCATATGATTTATTGTTTGAGTAAATCGTTAATAATTTGAGCAATTCGTGTTGGCTCCGGTGCTCTATCAAATTCAATGTTTGGATTTGCTCCTGCTGTTTGGACAAAAATATCACCATAGTTAAAAAGTGATGGGATAAATCCGATTTGGGTAAAAGAAACATCTTGTATTTGATCAATGCGTGCTTCTGCGACATCTTTAAACAATACTCCATGAATATCAATATCCTTAATGCGTTTATTAGTAACAAGTCCGACATGGAAATACCAGAGAGTAAATTTCATAATCACAAACCCTAAAATAAGTAAATAATAAAATGCTATAATGGAAAAATTTTGTACGGGGGTAATGGGGTTTATGGGGAGGGAGGCTATGCTCAGAAAGACAATAAACGGTCCGATAATCGCAAGGAGCAATGAAATGGCAATCCAGGGAAGGTTAACGATAAACCTTCTTCTAATGAGGAGAATTATCTCTTCTTCTTTCTCTTGATTTTGGAAGCGTATGTTTTTTGGATAATATCCGAATGAAGAAAAGAAGTGCGAAGTAGACTTTGCATGTTTTTTAGGAGAAATAGTTTTTGATTGAGAGGTTTGTATTATAGTTTTGTCTTTATTTTCAGAAGGATTTACTGTATTTTGAGAAGAAGATTTTCCTCCGAGTTCAAATTCTCCAGAAAGTATTTTTTCAGGCATAAGCAAATTATATCAGAAGTTTTTAGAAATCTTTGAGAATATTATTTTTTCTCGACATTAAAGAATGCGAATGAGCTTTGAGGGATAGAGAGATATCCTGGAGCACGTAAATTAAAAGCCTTTTTAAACTCTGAGCCACTTAATGACACACCATTTATGGTCACTGTGTTGGTGTTTCCGTTTCCTTGAGTGACAGTGACACTTGTTGCAGCAGAGATTCCACCTTTTCCTGCAGTAAGATTTCGTAATTCATCTATGCTGTATGGATTTCCACCCCAGCACTCAGTGGTTGTTGGGGTAATCCGCCCAGTGTCTATTCCACTGCTATCTTTCAAAGCGATTGCTGCATTTACAATATCTGCCATTTCCGTGGGAGAGAGCCAGGGATTTGATCTTCCACATGTGGCGCCGCTATTGCTGTATCCCTGTCTCCACCATGCTTTATAGAGCCAAGGAGACCCGCCAATTTTATCGTATGCTTTATCGATAAAGTTTCCTCCGCCAGATCCATCAGTGGTGTCCCATCCGATAGGATCTGCAAAACCTCCATGCGTTGATGCGTAATATGTTACAACATCTTCTAAGATCATTCCCTCTGTATCTTCTACTGCTTTTTTCCACGAATCAGGTGCATTGTCTGCTTTTCCCGCGTTGAATACTTGGCATGCTTCTGTAGTGCAGATCTCGCTATTTTGTATTTTATATCGATATGCGTAGGTTCTGGCAGCAATTGCCTGGGCCTTTAATGCTTCAGGATGCCATGATGAAGGCATTTCTGCAATTCCAAGGAGGTATCTCCCTTCAAAATCCATCTCGCCATGTCCGGAGACCTTTATTGTTCCGCTAGTATCTTTCTGCACCGGCTCCTTTCCATAGTATGCTTTAAGAATTTGATTTACGTTTTGTCCACTCTGGGCACGACCTCGTGCACCGTACTGACTCATGCCTTTTCTATGCGTATTTGCACCGAATGAGAATATTGCAAAAGAACCAGAAGGTGCGGATTCTCTGAATCCTTTAATAGAAGATAGGTACTCATCAGCGAGCTCCCCACTTCCAATGGTAAAGGTGAATCCTCCTGATCGGGCGTTAATAATTTCAGTTTGTTTGGCAGATAGGTCTGCAATTTTACCAGTTAGTTCTGATTGATAATCTTTTGCACCCAGCACTACTCTTTCAACCTCAGCGCGCTCTCTATCTAAAATCGCTTTCGCATTTGCAAGCGTTTTCTCTTCTTCCTCAAGCTGTAGTTTTTTTCGTTCTAAATCTACGAGCAGCATTGTGATATTAGTAATTTCTTTTTTATCTCGCTCTGCGTCTTGTTTTTGGTATGTAAGAAATTTTATGAAAGCAGATGGATCTTCACTTGAGAAAAATAGCAGGAGCGGCGAGAGCGAGTACGTTTTTATATATGAGTTTTTAACGATTGCATTAAAAGTCCCTTCTTGTTCTTCGAGTTCTTTATAGCCATTTGTAATATATTCTCGCTTTTCTATAATATCTGTTTCTATTGCAGTTACTCGTGCATCGATACCTATTAAGCGAGATTCAAGATTTTTCAATTGTGATTCGAGGGGTCGGGTGGCTTTTTGAGATGCTTCAAGTGCTTCTTGGAGTTCTGCAATTTCTTTTGTTAGTGCATCTAGTTCGTCTGAAAAAACAGGGTGAAGATTATAGAAGAACATAAAAACTGATAGTGTTATCATGCAGGAAAGAAGAAGGATTTTTTTCATAGTCTTGATTATATCAGGTGAATAAAAACAGAGTGGACCTTTGAATCTGTCACCCTCGAAGCCTACTGTATCCAAGTTTCACAAGTGCGTCTGCTTGGATTCGAACCAAGGACATCCATTTTATAAGAATGGCGCTCTACCCCTGAGCTACAGACGCATTCAGCAATCAGAGGTAAAAAATAGCGTGCTTTGTAAGCCAGGCCCCCCCTGAGCTATAAGGTCATCAATAGTCGTTATTATAGCAAAGTTTTTCTCATCTTCGAGAGGGTGAAGGGCCACCACCGGGCGGTTGGGGAAGCGCCAAATCAGACCTACCCTCTATTTCTCGTTCCACAACATCTCGTGCCCTTCCAAATTTCAAGCGTGATAATTCTTTTACTAATTCTGCAACACGAGGATTCTCGAGCCCCTTTTCTTCCTCAATGTTTCTCGTTAAGTCCATAGAAAATGGTGTTGTTGGTTCTCCATCTACCAACGTTTTTACATATGCGTGGAATCGTTCGACATTGATAAGGTCAGCTTCTGAAAAAGTGGGTTGGAATTCATGCTGGAGATAGTTTGCATCATTAACTCCTACACGGAATGATGCAATTGTTCCCACATTTCCAAAAATTGCATTTTTCACTTCCTCGTCAATTTGGCCAATAAATTGATTAGCGACAGTCAGGTTGAGACGATATTTTCGCGCTTCAGATAGAATTTGTGCGAAATCAGGTGTTGCAAAGTTTTGGAACTCATCGACGTAGAGGAAGAAATCTTTCCGTTGATCTTGAGGAATGTCTTGCCTACTCATGGCAGCAACTAAGATTTTAGGAACTAAAATAAGTCCTAAAAAGCTTGAATTCTCTTCTCCAATTCTCCCTTTATTTAAAGACACAAGAAGAATTTTTTGCTCATCCATAACTGTTCGAAAATTAAATGCACTTTCTGATTGTCCAATAATATTTCTGATCATTTTATTCGTTACAAAGCGGCCAAACTTTGAGACGATATAGTCTAATGTTTCTGATTTATGAAAGTCAGAAGTTTGTGCGATTTGATCAGTCCAATAGCGTCTCACAATAGGATCATCAACTTTTGGGAGTAGACGCTGTACATAATTTTGATCAGTAAGTGCGCGCACTAATTCAACAAATGTGCTCCCCTTCTCAGCCATGACAGTAAGCATTGCATTCCTCACAGCATGTTCAAATCGTGGTCCGATAATGCCAGTTTTTTGTGGATCGTAGAGTTTGTACATTAGATTAATAATTGATGAAGTCACAAAATGTTTTTGGTCTTCAGTATCAGCTTCAAGCATATTGAGCCCCATAGGGCGCTCTGTGTCAGAGGGATCAAATAAAATTACGTCCTCTGCACGATTTGGGGGAATGAGCTTTAAAATATCCTCAATCAAATCTCCATGAGGATCGATTACCGCGACTCCTTCGCCATTCCTGATATCTTGAAGAACCATGTCTTTTAGAAATTCTGATTTCCCCACACCAGTTTTTCCGATGATATACATGTGACGCCTTCTGTCATCTTTTCCGATATAGATTTTCCTCTCTTGGCTTCGATAAATACTTTTTCCCAGGTATAGCCCACTGGTCGGGATCTTTCCTGGAGCAGGAGCTGTGCGTGATGCAAGCCAATTGATGTGTGGGTTCTCAATGCTTTTATTTGGGAAATGGAAGAGTGTTGCGAGTTCTTCCGCATTCAGTACTGAACCTTTTGTAAGGAGTGGAACATGACGATAAATAAAGTCGACCATCATCGTGCTCTGCATCAGCCTCTGTTTCTGTTTTGTGAATGCGTTAAAAGAGGAAAATTGAGTAAATGCACCTACGATATTTGAGAGGTGTGCTTTGGCAGCCTCTTTGGTAGATGAGACAGTAACGATTCTAATGTATGTATTAAATCCTGGCTTTGAGATTTTATTTTCTATTGCCTCGAGCTCTTTTTGGTCTAATGAGTAACTTGCTGTTTCCGGATCTGCTTCAGACTTTTTTTCACTTGATATATGGGAGCGTCCTGCCTTACTCCACTTGGAGGTGGCAGGGCTAATAAGGAATTGAACAGCAGCAGCTTCTCCTTCTTGCATTTTCCCCAGAGTGCTGACGATCGTTGCAAGTGGGTCAACTGGCAGGTCTTTGTACATTTTTATAGGTAAGTAATCAGATTTTTTTAGTTTGAGCCCCGTGAATGCGACTTTTCCTTGCTCTGCCTCAAATATATTATAGTCTTCGACTTCTTGGATGTGTGCGTCTGGGTATGCGCCATTAATTTGTTTTTCTACCATATCTTGGAGTTTTCGGGGAACGCCGACATAAAACCTAATATCTCCTGATTTCGCAACAATCTCGAAAGTAATACTATCGGGGACTTTGGAAAACCCTAAAATTCCATCGACACCATCAATAGATGCAAAACTTGAGAAGAGTTGTTCAGCGGCATCAATCTTTATCTCATTATCTCGAGGAATTTTTACCTCGATGAGAACAGAATTGAGAGATCTATTATGTCTATCTCGGGCTCGAAACCATACGCCTGCAATAAAAACAGAGAGCACTCCTCCGCCAATGATAAGTGCAGCAATAAAAATTCCTACAAATAGTGTTGTCATGATTTGCAGAAGTTCTGCAGTAGATATTGGTTCCATAGACAGTCTAAAATATTTTTCTCAGAAAAGAGTTTTTAGGTCGAGGTGGAATGTCTGTGGATAGTTCAAATTGGTTTTCGTGAATCGTGAGATCAGGAGTAAGAAGAACCTGTTCTCCGCAGTGCCTGATTTTTAGATCATTGAGTGACTCAAGAAGGTTATGGGTGTCTAATGTTTCGTGATGTATCGTGATAAATGGATTTAGTTCATCATCGATTTCAAGAAGTGCTGAAGTATTAGAATATTGGATATGTGGAGTAAGTTTTTTAGGCTGGTACATATATATAATGATAGCACAGCAGGCAACCGATGAATAGAGAAGTAGGTTATGAGAATATGCGGAGAGGGGGGGATTCGAACCCCCGAACCTTTCGGTTGGCGGTTTTCAAGACCGCTGCACTAGTCCACTATGCGACCTCTCCGTGGCGGAGGAGACAGGATTCGAACCTGCGCGAGTATTGCTACTCAGGGGATTAGCAATCCCCCGCAATGGGCCAACTATGCGACTCCTCCACAAAAGAATTTTACTAAAAAATATTCAGCTTCTAATTCCGTCCCCATATTATATCTGATGAAGCTTTCTCCAACAAGCAATAGGAGCGATGTGTTTTTTTATAAAACCTGTAAAAACATGTATATATTCAGCATATTATTGAACAGAGATATTTTCACTTTTTTTTTAAACCTGTTATGATTGATTAGTATGGTTCTATCAAATCTTCTCATCTACCTGCTTTCTTTTGTAGGTGTTTGGGTAGGTGCCGGGCTTGCTATTAGTTCTGTTGAGAGGCTTTCAAAAAACCTCAAGCTTTCTTCGTTTGCACTCTCGTTTATAATTCTGGGATTTTTCACCTCGTTAAGCGAGTTTTCCGTGGGAGTAAATGCACTTACTGTAAATGATCCAGAAATATATGTAGGAAATCTTATCGGTGCAACAATTGTAATTTTTATGATGATTGTTCCGTTGCTTGCTATAACGGGAAGTAAAATCAAAATAACAAAAGAATTTGGAGGCGTTTCATTAGTGCTGTCACTTGTCACGATTGCTATGCCCGTACTTCTTTCTATTGACGGAGAAGTCAGTCAGTCAGATGGCATCGTCGCAATGGCGCTATTCGTCATACTTGTAATTATTATTCAAACAAAAAGAGGACTATTTAATGCGAATGATGGTTTAAAAAAACTTTCATCAATTAAAACCGGCCGTGAATTTTTAAAAATCCTCTTAGGAGTAGTTATAATATTTATTGCAAGTAGGTTTGTTGTTGATCAGACAATTTTCTTTTCAGAACTACTCCACGTTTCTCCATTCTTAATTAGCTTATTAATAATTGGGATAGGAACAAATATTCCAGAATTGACGTTAGTTGTTCGATCGATGTTTATGAAAAGTAATCAAGTAGCCTTTGGAGATTATGTAGGTTCAGCAGCATTTAATACATTTATATTCGGACTCCTTACTTTTTTACATGGAAAACCCGTTTACTTATCTAATAGCTATTTAGTAAGCTTGCTTTTTCTTATTGTAGGGCTTATTGTATTTTACTATTTCTCAAGAACCAATAATTCGGTGTCACGACTGGAAGGATTTTTGCTATTGATGCTGTATTTATTATTTGTTTTTGTAGAGATATTGATTCATTAGTCTGCACTTTCTGTAGGGAGTATTTTTGTTGCAAATTTATCTGAAATCATTTATTCTGAGAAGCCTTTTATGCGACTCAATAACCTTGCCGTTGTAGACATAGAGACTACTGGTGGAAGTAGTTCGTTTGATCGAATTATTGAAATTGGCGTATTGCGAATCGAAAAAGGGAGTGTCGTTAAAACATTTGAAACACTTCTGAATCCTGGCGGAGCAATTTCTCCATTTATAGAAAATCTTACTGGAATTTCTTCGGGACAGTTAGTGTCAATGCCTACATTTTCAGATATTGAAGATGAGCTTTTAGAGATGTTGTCTGATGCAATATTTGTAGCGCATAATTCTCGATTTGATTACGCATTTGTTAAGAGTGAATTTAAACGTCATGATAGAGAGTTTCGTGCAAAGCAGTTATGTACAGTAAAACTTTCTCGTACACTTTTCCCCACATATAGAAAACATTCGCTGGATAATATTATTGAGCGATTTGGAATCGAATGTGCACGGCGTCATCGAGCGCTTGATGACGCAAAAGTTGTGTGGGATTTTCTGCAAAAAATACCAGAAAGTGTATCCGAGGAAAAAATCCAGAATGCATATGCTGAAATTCTCAAAAATCCCTCGCTTCCCCCACATTTATTAGTAGGAGAAATTGAAAAACTTCCTGAAGGGCCTGGAGTGTATTTGTTTTTTGGAGATGGAGAGATCCCGTTATATATCGGAAAGAGTGTGAATATAAAAGAACGCGTCCTCTCACACTTTAGTAACGACACCGAGTCTTCTCGAGAACTTGAGATAACGCAGCAAATAAAACGGATCGAGTCAATTAAAACATCAGGAGAATTAGGAGCCCTGCTTTTGGAGTCAGAGCTGATTAAAAAACTGCAGCCTATATATAATAGGAAGCTCAGATACGCGAGGCGACTTACGTATATGGAGCAAATTGAAAAGAATGGATATTTTTCTGTTCTCACAAAAACTACGAATGAAATAGAGGTGGATAATATCGAAAATGTTCTCGCGATAACCAAATCCCAAAAGCAGTCAACTGCTCTCCTGCGAACGCTTTTAAAAGACTACACATTGTGCGAGAAAATGCTCGGGATGAGTAATAATTCCGGTCCTTGTTTTTCCTACCATTTGGGTTGGTGTAAAGGAGCATGTGTAGGAAAAGAAAATCCTGCCATTTATAATGCTCGATTTGTTATGGCGTTTTCCAAAACAAAGCTTACCGCCTGGCCGTTTAACGGGCCTATTATGATAAGAGAACAATATGGAGAATCAACAGAAGGATTGGTTTTTAATAATTGGTGTTATTTGGGAAAATATGAAGAGGTTATGAATGGTGAGAAAAATACCGATCTCGTACTCACAGATTTTGATGTGTATAAGATTCTGAGATCATTTCTGAAAGATGAAAAGAATTATAAAAAGATTGTGTCGCTAGAAAATTTAGAGGAGAAAAATAGTCAGCAAATATTACTCTAAAAATTTATTCTTCAAAAGAAGCGTTCCCGTCTCATTGAGTTTTTCGTAACTTAACAGTTTCCATGAAGATTCAGATAGTTCTTCTCCGATAATGCCATTCCCTACCCCTAATATTTTTGGCTCTAGTGTTTGCCATAGTTCGGTTACAAGTCCCTGCTTAATAAATTCAGTATTGGTATGAGCGCCTCCCACGAGATATCCTTCTATGTAGCCCTTTTTTTCCAGTCGCTCTATCAAATCACGAGGATCTTCACTTGAAAATTCAAGCTTGCCAGGGATTTTTTCACTCGCGTATTTCTCAGGATTTCTCGTGATAACTACCCTCAATTTTTCTGGAGCGTGTGTCATGGATTTCTTTACTGCCTCATAAGTCTTGCTTCCCATAATGAGAAGTGACGCGTTGTCGCGGATGGTAAGAAAGTGTTTCTGATCTTCAGGAGATGTCCAGACATGCGTGTCTGAAACAGTGCCTTTCGTGGATCTCCCATCCAGAGAGGTTACCATCACAAGAATAAGTTTCATATATATAGTTTACACTTTTTTAGTGAGTTGTTAAGGGGTTCATTTGAAGTTTGAGCCTATTCTGTAAAGGGGAATGCGATAAAACTATTTGAAATAATTATTATACTTTTTTAGCAATGACTATGATGTTGTTTGGCTTCCAACGATTAGGAAAGATGTGCATGAGTATTTTCTTAAAGCGATAAAGAGTTTGAAAAGCTACATGAGTTTTGATATTTAGAATCTCGAATCTATTTAATTCAAATTCTG
>Ga0265293_10005255_pt1 | contig 21840 bp, 21 predicted proteins | sample Munlanlewell138R_FD_192505 | JGI IMG/M metagenome (GOLD analysis project Ga0265293, IMG submission 192505) | Leachate microbial communities from a municipal landfill in Southern Ontario, Canada - Leachate well 138R | ecosystem: Engineered > Solid waste > Landfill > Unclassified | place: Canada... | reverse complement strand
GTTAAGTAAAGCATTCAGCAGATTTACGGAAACCTGATTAGGATGAAGAAAAGAGGGGAACATTTGATGCGTCCGGCAGAAAAAAACAGTTTGGCAAACAAACTTCAAGTTTACCTTTTTTTGTCATCGCCCTGCCATAAACCTTAGCCGAACAAACAATACAACCGTGCAAGGCACTGACAAAAAACAGCAAAGGCGCCTGGTATAAAGGCGCCTTTATGAATCTCAGCCTGCTGATTTAATGGAAAAAGCAGGCAGCCTGATCAGATGGCATCAAGAGGCATACTCAACCGGAATTTGCTGGATGCCGGCTAACAGCCAACCACCCTGCTCGGGTTTGTACAGGTTCCATACTTCCTCAAAACGGAATGCCGCAGTATTGACTTCTTCACGCAACATACCTGAGAAACGTACACTGGCTAAATAGCCGTCACTGACCTGTTCGATACCCAGCAGCTCTGCATTGAGCAGTACCACTTCAGTAACGCTTTGACCGGCACGGGCCGTAATTTGAGGACTAAGTTCGGCAATCAGGTCATCGGTCAGGTATTCTTTAAGGGCGGCAATATCACCTTTATCCCAAATACCCTGGATAGCCTTGAATTGTTGCTTGGCATTTTGCAGGAAGGCAGGCGTATCAAAGTCGGCTGGCACAAACCAGGATTTATCCGCATTGGGATTTTCACCAGCAACCACCTCAGGGACGGCCGCAGAGACCGGAGCCGCTGCTGGTGCCGGCGTAGCAGGCATGGCCGGTTTTTGGCCAAACATGGGCTGTTGCCCGTTTTGACGATACATATTGTTGTTGCCACCGGCCCCTTGCATTGCAGGCTTTGCTGCACCACCACGCAAGCGACGCACAATAAACATAATGGCAAAAATAACGATACCAATCAGGATGGCACTGGACAGAAACTCAAGAAAAGCCCCCCCCAACCCCATGCTGGACAACAAAGCAGCGATACCCAAACCAGCGGCTATACCTGCGATAGGCCCCAGAAATCGGGAAAAACCGCTTTTTTGTGCAGCAGCACCTGTTGCTGCCGCTGAACTGCTGGCAGCGGTAGAGCGCTGAGTGGTATTGGCGGCTGCAGGAGGAGTCGTTGCCGCACGATTTTGAGTAACATTACTGGACTGACGGCCAAAGCTGCTGCCGCCACCCATGCGACGCGCTTCCGCATCGAAAGAAACCGTGAGCATGGCTGAGGTTGAGACCACCACCAATGCCGCGGCTAAAAATTTAGACCATTTCTTAGTCATTAAAACGAGCTCCTTGTATGAATCAAGCCTGCCTATACAGGCGTACCGACTAATCTTACAAAAAGCTGAACGTTTTAACAAGTAAAAAAAACCAAAAAAAGCAAGGCTATTGTTTCAAAACACTACATTTCAAACATGTCTGCCCTGTTTCAGGATAACAGCCAGTCCTGGCTTCAGCCCAGCTTGATTCCCTCGTGCACGGCAGCAATACCGGCAGTCAGATTGAAATACTGCACACGCTCAAAACCCACCCCACGCATCATGCCAGCCAGTGTTTCCTGATCGGGGTGCATGCGAATGGATTCAGCCAGATAACGATAACTGTCTTCATCGCTGGCAATTTTCTTGCCCAACCAGGGCAATATATTGAACGAATACCAGTCATAGGCGGGCTCGAGAGGCTTGTAAACCCTGGAAAACTCAAGCACCAGTAGTTTACCGCCTGGCTTGAGCACCCTGAACATTTCAGCCAGCGCCTGGTCTTTATGCGTCATATTGCGCAAGCCAAATGCGACGGTCACACAATCAAAATAATTATCGGGAAACGGCAAATATTCAGCATCGCAAACCGCAGTAGGCAAAACCACGCCTTTGTCGATAAGACGGTCACGGCCCACACTTAACATGGAGCTGTTGATATCGGTATGCCAGACTTCTCCGGTTTCACCCACTTTTTTACCAAACGCCAAGGCAAGGTCTCCGGTACCGCCGGCAATATCAAGCACTTTCATGCCACGGCGGACATTGGCCCGGCCAATGGTGAATACTTTCCAGACACGATGCAATCCTACCGACATAAGATCATTCATGACATCATAACGGGAAGCCACCGAATGAAAAACTTCTGCCACCTTGCCCGCCTTTTCAGTTTCACTGACGGTTTTAAAGCCGAAATGGGTGGTTGAATTTTCGCTGCTTTCTTGGTTCGTATCAGGTTTCATACAATAATCTTATTTAAACGGAGAGTTGTCACAAACATGACATAATTAGGCAATACCATAAGTATCATACATAAATATTGCATTTTAACATTGGTACTATCTTAAATTTTACTTCATTATGGCAAGCACGATCCTCGTAGTAGAAGATGAACCCGCAATTCAGGAACTCATTTCCGTCAATTTATCCTTTGCGGGTCATAAAGTTTTACGCGCACTTGACGCTGAACAGGCAAAAATCCTGATTAACGCCGAGCTCCCGGACCTGATCCTACTGGACTGGATGCTGCCCGGCGCATCGGGCCTAAGCATGGCCAGAAGCCTGCGGGCCGATGAGCGGACCAAAGACATTCCCATCATTATGCTAACCGCAAAAAGTGCCGAGGAAGATAAAGTGGAAGGTCTTGAGAGCGGTGCCGATGACTATATTACCAAACCCTTCTCGCCAAAAGAGCTGATGGCGCGCATCAAGGCGGTTTTACGTCGACGGGCACCACAACTCACCGATGACGAAATAGAAATTGCCGGCCTGAAACTGGATCCGGTTTCTCACCGTATTACCGGAAATGGCAGCAATCTGCCTCTGGGTCCCACCGAATTCCGCCTTTTGCATTTTTTCATGACACATCCAGAACGTGTCTTTACCCGCAGCCAATTGCTTGATCAGGTCTGGGGCGATCATGTGTTTCTTGAAGAAAGAACGGTTGATGTCCATATCCGCCGTTTGCGCAAGGCGCTTGAACCATCCGAGCATCACGGCCTGATTGAGACCGTGCGTGGCAGCGGCTACCGGTTTACGACCCGCCTTCCACAATAAACGACCGCATAATGCGATAAAATCCTTTTGGCAGTCCAAAGGGCCTGTTCTTTACCCTTCATTTACGTTATTTTGGGCACACAGGCCCGGTGGTTGATTATCATGAGATGGATAAAACCCTTGCTATGGCTTTGTTTCGCAATATTGTTATGCATTGGCATTCAATATCTGGCGCAGGGTTATTGGGGTATCGTTGCCCTTGGACTCATCTTTGCGGTTTATTACTACCTTGAAGACAGGCACTTTCAACTTACCGTTAAATGGGCTCGGGATGTTGAAAGCCCGCCCTCTCCTGATCTTGGCAAATATGACGACATTGTCAGCCCGATTTACAAGCTGCTGCGTTTTCGTGGCAATGAACTGAAAGCACTTAAACACCTGTCCCACAGTGTTTTATCCGCCGCCCAGGCCTTGCCTGCCGCTGCCATCACGCTTGACCGAAGTTTCCATATTGAATGGTGTAATGGTCTGGCAGAAAAGATGTTGGGCCTGAGTTACGAACAAGACAAAGGCTATAACATTTTCAACCTGGTCCGTTTACCCGAATTTTTTGAATATGCACAAAACGGTGACTGGAGCCATTCTTTTGTCACCCATATGGAATCTGACGGCCAGTTCCGTTGCCTTAAATTTGACCTGAACCAATATTCGGAAGAAGGTATCCTGATGCTTTGCCAGGATATCACGCAGCTCGAAAAGCTGCGCACCACGCAACAAGACTTCGTGGCCAATGTCTCGCACGAAATCCGCACCCCACTGACCGTTCTGATCGGTTTTCTGGAAACCTTGCAAGACTTGCCTCCGGAAGCGGTTTCTCCCGAGCAGCGCAAACAATATGAAACGCTCATGCATGAGCAGGCCCAACGCATGCTGGCCATTGTTGCCGATTTGCTCACCCTGTCCACCCTGGAGTCCACACAGGCAAGTGGCGGGCAAAAGCTGGTGCTGGCCCAACTTATTGAGTCCGCCGGCCAACTGGCCCATTCATTATCAAAAGGCAAGCATAAATTCATTTTTGAAATAGACGAGAAACTGGCTATTCATGGCCAGCAAACTGAAATATCTTCGGCCATCAGCAACCTGATGACCAATGCCGTTCGATATACCCCTGCCGATGGAACCATTACCGTCAGCTGGCATAAGGACAACAAAGGCAATGCCGTTTTCAGTGTCCAAGACACCGGACTGGGCATTTCCAAACAGGATATCCCACGCATCACCGAGCGTTTCTACCGGGTCGACAAAAGCCGCTCACGGGCATCGGGCGGCACCGGTCTGGGCTTGGCCATTACAAAACACATCGTAATACGGCATAATGCCAAATTGGTCATAGACAGCGAAATCAACAAGGGAAGTACGTTCAGCATCATCTTCCCCCCCGATAGCATTATTAATGAGCCCAATATCCGTTCCTCAAAAAAAATGGCGGTTCACGCCTGAAGGTGATGCCTGCATTATTATCCGCTTCACACATGAAGGCCTTAGCACCCAGGTAAGCCAGCTTTGCCTGCAAGCGGCCCAAAGCATTGCCAATGCTGGTCTGCCCGGCATTAACGACATTGTTCCCGCCTTCAACTGCGTGGGGGTACATTACCGGGCTTCCTGCTGGGGCAAGGCTCCTTTTCACACGCTTTGCCAGACCCTGGATTTACTGCTGGCCCAACCATACTTCCCGCCCAATGCCGCACCGGAACAAACCATTGACATCCCGGTTTGTTATGATCCTGAATATGGCATTGATCTTGAGCCGCTGGCCAGAACACTCAAATGCAGCACTGAACAGCTCATTGCCATGCATACATCACGGGCCGTTCGGGTTTTCATGCTGGGTTTTGCGCCAGGCATGCCCTATATGGGCTTACTGGATACAAAAATGGATGTGCCCCGCCTGGCCACCCCACGCCTGGCGATCGCAGCCGGTTCAGTGGCCATCGCCAACCGGCAAACCATCATTTATCCACAGGCGTCTCCGGGTGGCTGGCACATTATTGGCCGAACACCAATTGCGCTTTTCAATCCGGAACGCGCCCCCCATACATTGCTGACACCGGGCGATACGGTCCGTTTCAAGGCTATCAGCAAGGAAACATTTACTTATTTAAAGAACAATCGTCATGAGCATCCAGGTTATTAGTCCAGGCCTGCTGTCCACTTTTCAGGATGAAGGCAGGCACCGGTTTCAATCACTTGGGGTACCGGTTGGCGGTGCCATGAACCCAAGCAACCTGCGGCTGGCCAATTTACTGGTGGGTAACCCGCCTTCAGAACCCGTGCTGGAAATGACCCTGACCGGTCCTGGATTATTGTTTGAAGAAGATGCCTGCATCGCTTTAAGCGGTGCTCCCATTCATGCCTTTGCCGATGACACACCCATACCGGTCAATCGGCCCTTTTTGATACAAGCCGGACAACCCCTGCATTTCAGGCAAGGCCAATTTCCGCCCATGACCCGCAGCTATCTGGCCGTGCATGGCGGATTTGAACTGCCTGCTGTGATGGGTAGTTGCAGCACCGACCTCAAAAACCGGCTGGGCGGCCATCACGGGCGGGCACTGCAAAAGCAAGACCACATTCCAATCAGAAAACCCCTTGACTCACGCCACCGGCAAACCCTGCAGGATTTTTTCAAGCAGCTTGAAATTTATCTTCCCGCCAATCTGGGGTTGCAGAAAAAAAACAGCATCAGGGTCATCAAAGGCCATCACTGGAATCACTTTACCCAGGAATCCCATGAACGGTTTTTTGACACACCATTCAGGATCACCCCCCAATCCGAGCGCATGGGATACCGTCTGCAAGGACCTGTCCTTGCCTTGCAATCGCCTTCGCAAATCCTGTCTGAGCCCACGGCGTTCGGCACCATTCAGGTACCCCCTGACGGCAATCCCATTATCCTGATGGCTGACCGGCAAACCACAGGCGGCTATCCCAAAATAGCCAATGTTATTTCAGCCGACCTGCCAGTGCTGGCACAATTGCTGCCCGGGGAGCACATTTCATTTTCCCTGATGGAACTGGAGAAAGCGCAAGCATTAATACTTGATAGGGAAGAAAAATTCATGACTTTACAAAACCGGCTGGCAATAATTGCACTGCGATTGTCAGAATGTTACCTTTAACCATCCATCTGCGCCTAAAGCACGTTTATAGATGGATAGTTTCACACAATTAGCCAAACCCCCAAATGAAGGAGCCATAACGGTGAAAAAACTGGATTTCAATTGTGATATGGGTGAAAGTTATGGCGCCTGGACGATGGGCAACGATGAAGCTGTCATGCCCTATGTCACTTCCGTCAATATTGCCTGCGGATTTCATGGCGGCGATGCACACATCATGCGCAAGACGGTAGCCAATGCCATTAAGCACCATGTGCATATTGGCGCACACCCTGGCCTGGACGACCTGCCCGGCTTTGGGCGCCGGCCTTTGCCCGTCTCTGCCGACCAGGCCTATGACCTGGTAGTAGTGCAAGTTGGAGCGCTGGCAGCGGTTGCCAAAACCCAGGGTGCCCGCCTGCATCACGTCAAGACCCATGGTGCCCTTTACAACATGGCCGCCAATAACGACACCCTTTCACAGGCGATTGCTCAAGCGGTGCTGGATGTGGATGATTCTTTGATTTTATATGCCCTGGCCAACAGCCGGCAGGCGTTCATTGCACAGGAAATGGGTCTGCAGGTTGCGCACGAGGTATTTGCCGATCGCCGCTATCAGGATGACGGCACCCTTACCCCCCGTAGCACGCCCGGCGCTATTATCAGCGATCCCGTACTGGCCATACAACAAGTCATTTCCATGCTGGAAAAAGGCCATGTGACTGCACTTTCCGGCAAACAGATTCCCATACAGGCGGATACCCTGTGCATTCACGGTGACCAGCCTGATGCTGCCGACTTTGCACAGCAAATACACGAGGCGTTAAAAAGGCAAGGGCTGTTATAACCCTTGCCTTGCACATACCTGATGGTTTGGTGCTATTTACACCAGTACGCGCTCAATGCCACCTGTATTGGCGTTTTTCACATAATCGGCCATCCAGTTTTCACCCAGCATGTGGCGGGCCATTTCCACCACAATATAATCGGCATCAATGGCTATATCGCCCTGATAACGCGCCAGCCCCTGTAAGCAGGAAGGGCAGGAGGTTAACAGCTTGACCTCGCCGGCAAAACCATCAGCACGCATTGCGGCTGAGTTCTTGCGCAGCTCCTCTTCCTTGCGGTAACGGATTTGGGTGGAAATATCGGGACGGCTAACCGCCAATGTGCCAGACTCACCACAGCAGCGATCCGCCTTGATGGTGGTATCACCCACCAGGGATTTCACCGTTTTCATGGGATCCTGTTGCTTGAGGGGTGTATGGCAAGGATCATGGTACATATACCGCTTGCCAGTGGCGCCATCCAGTTTCAAGCCTTTTTCAAGCAGGTACTCATGAATATCAATCAGGCGGCAGCCCGGAAATATCTTTTCAAACTCATAGCCTGCAAGCTGGTCGTAACAGGTGCCACAACTGACGACAACCGTTTTGATATCAAGATAGTTCAGGGTGGTGGCCATCCGGTGGAACAGGACACGGTTATCGGTAATGATCTGTTCGGCCTTGTCCAGTTGGCCGTTACCGCGTTGTGGATAGCCACAGCACAGATAGCCCGGCGGCAGTACGGTTTGTACCCCGGCATGCCACAACATGGCCTGGGTAGCCAACCCTACCTGAGAAAAAAGGCGCTCTGACCCGCAACCCGGGAAATAGAACACCGCTTCGGTATCGGCACTGGTTTTATGCGGATCACGAATAATCGGCACAAAATTCTTGTCTTCGATATCCAGCAATTTACGGGCGCTTTGCTTGGGTAAGCCACCTGGCATTTTCTTGTTCACGAAGTGAATGATTTCTTCGCGCAGGGAAGCACGCCCAATTGTTGCTGGCGGATGGGCCGTTTGTTTTTTGGCTACCGAACTCAGGACCTCATTACCCAGACGCTGCGCCTTGTAACCGATGTCCATCACCTTGCGGGTCACATTGATCGTGGTGGGATCAGTAGCATTCAGGAAAAACATGGCGGCCGTTTTGCCTGGACGAACCGATTGCTTGCCCATACGATTGAGCACCGTCCGCATGGCCATGCTAACGTCCCCAAAATCAATATCCACCGGACAGGGGTTATAACATTTGTGACATAAGGTACAGTGTTCGGCAACATCCTCAAACTCGGACCAATGCTTGAGGCTGATGCCCCGACGCGTTTGCTCTTCATACAGGAATGCTTCAACCAGCAGGGAAGTAGCCAAAATCTTGTTGCGGGGCGAATAAAGCAGATTGGCGCGTGGCACATGCGTGGCACAAACCGGCTTGCATTTGCCGCAACGCAGGCAATCCTTGATAGAGGTAGAGATGGCACCAATATCACTTTGCTTCATGATCAGGGACTCATGACCCAACAGGTTGAAACTGGGGGTCCAGGCATTGCGCAGGTCGGAACCCGCAAACAGCTTGCCTGCATTGAAACGCCCTTCAGGGTCAATTTCCTGCTTATACTGGCGGAACGGAGCCAGTTCGGCTTCAGTCAGGAATTCCAGCTTGGTCAGGCCAATGCCATGCTCACCGGAAATCACCCCGTTCAGATCGCGGGCAATTTGCATGATACGCACAACGGTTTCATTGGCCTCACGCAGCATTTCGTAGTTGTCCGAGTTAACCGGAATATTGGTATGCACGTTACCGTCGCCGGCATGCATATGCAATGCAACAAACACCCGTCCTTTCAGGACGCGATCATGAATCGCCTGCATTTCGGTAAGGACCGCGGCCCTGTCTGCACCTGAAAAAATCACTTCCATTTTGGCCAGGATTTCTTTTTTCCACGAAATGCGAATTGTGCGATCCTGCAATACCTCAAAGATGCGGCAGTCAGGCTGATCCTGCAAACGCTGTTTCAGGACCCCCATGAGCTCATCCATGCCTAGCAGAGACAATTTATCAAGGCTGCCAGCCAGTGAGTCATCCATATTGTTCAGCAACCAGGACCAGCGCGCAGCCGTCAGGCCCAGCACCTCACGGGCTTCCTCAATGCGACTGCCAATCACTTCTTCCCGGGTCAGTTCCTCATCAAGAAAATCTTCCGACTTGTGTACCGGCAATTCGGTTTCAAGAAAAGCCTCAAGCGCTTCGACCAGCTTGAGCTTGTTACGGGTGGATAATTCTATATTGATACGTTCAATTTCTTCGGTGTATTCACCCATGCGATCAAGGGGAATCACAACGTCTTCATTAATTTTAAACGCATTGGTATGGCGTGCGATCGCGGCAGTACGGGCACGGTCGGCCCAGAATTTCTTGCGCGCTTCGGCGCTGACGGCAACGAACCCCTCGCCGCTACGGCCATTGGCCAGGCGCACCACCTGGCTGGTAGCGGCAGCCACCGCATTTTCATCATCACCGACAATGTCGCCAATCAGGACCATTTTGGGAAAAGCCTCGCGCTTGCTTTTGGTGGCATAGCCAACCGCTCGCAGATAACGCTCGTCCAGATGTTCAAGGCCCGCAAGAATGGCGCCTGTTTTACGGCCTTCGGTATCCAGGTAGTCCTTGATTTCCACAATCGAGGGCACGGCATCGCGGGCCTGTCCAAAAAATTCCAGACAAACAGTACGGGTATGCTTGGGCATGCGGTGCAACACCCAGCGTGCCGAGGTGATCAGGCCATCACAGCCCTCTTTCTGGACACCGGGCAAGCCAGCCAGGAACTTGTCAGTAACGTCTTTGCCCAGACCCACCTTACGGAACGCGCTACCCTCGATATCAATAATTTTTGTACGCAGTTCTTTTTTGCCCGGTTCGTAACGGCCATCAAACCATTTCACTTCAAAACGAACTTGCCCGGCATCATGGATTTTGCCCATATTGTGTTCAAGACGGGTCACTTCCAGCCAGTTGCCATCGGGGTCAACCATGCGCCACCAGGCCAGGTTATCCAGGGCGGTTCCCCATAACACGGCTTTCTTGCCACCGGCATTCACGGCTACGTTGCCGCCAATACAGGACGCTTCCGCCGAGGTTGGGTCTACCGCAAACACAAACCCGGCTGCCTCAGCCGCCTCGGATACCCGTTTGGTAACCACACCGGCACCAGACAAAATAGTGGCCACCGGTTCGTGCAGCCCTGGCAGTACAAGAGATTCAACTGCCGAGAGTGAATCAAGTTTTTCGGTGTTGATGACAGCAGAACGCCATGACAGGGGAATGGCGCCACCGGTGTAACCCGTACCACCCCCACGAGGAATGATGGTTAGCTTAAGCTCGAAACAGGCACGCACCAGGGCCGCCATTTCGAGCTCGGAATCGGGTGTCAGGACAACGAACGGGTATTCGACACGCCAGTCGGTAGCATCGGTAACATGGGAAACACGTGACAGGCCGTCAAACTTGATATTGTCCTTCTGGGTGATACGCCCCATTTCCTGCATAACTTCTGCACGCAGGGTTTCGGTATATTCAAACTCGGCTTCAAATTCTATCACCGCTTTGTGGGCCCGCCTGAGCAGCTCCTGGACCTTGCTGTCACTTTCCTTGTTTGAAGGCTCCCGGCGACGGTTGATTTCGTTCAGCCGGTGGTTAAGCGCTTCTATCAGCAAGCCCCGCCGTTTCGGGTTGGATAACAGGTCATCCTGAAGATAAGGATTGCGCCTGACGACCCAGATATCACCCAAAACTTCGTACAGCATGCGCGCGGAACGACCCGTTTTGCGAACGCCCCTAAGGTCGGACAACAGATCCCAGGCATCGCTGCCCAACAAACGGGCAACGACTTCCTTGTCTGAAAAGGACGTGTAGTTATAAGGTATCTCACGCAAACGCCGGACAGGGCCGGTTTGCTCTGCTTCTGACAAAATCTGGGTATCAATAGGTGCGTTCATACTAATAAATGGCTGGATGAATTTGAAATTTATCTGAGGATAACCATCATTTTACGCGGAGAACCCGAAATTTATTACGCTAAACCGGCTTTATCCTAAAACAGACGCAATAAAACCGCAGTCATGAGTACATATCGGGCAAATTTGCCAATAGCCATATAAAAAATACACGGCAACAGACGCAGTTTCATCCAGCCGGCGACACTGCATAAAGGGTCTCCTACAATAGGCAACCAGGAAAAAAGCAAAGCCCAGGGCCCCATTTTCCTTAAATACACCGCCAGTTTCCTGAAATGGGTCCCCCCCAGTTTTTGTTGCTTGCGACGCCTTTCCTGCACACCTGCCGTTGCATTCTGCCCATCAGCGGCCTGATGCGTTTTTTTCCAGTGATCCACCCCTTTTTTGGCCCAATATCCCATGTAGTAGGACACCACACCACCTATCGTATTGCCTGCCGTTGCCACCAAAACGGCTGCCCAGAACATATCAGGCGACAACTTGAGGTAAGCAAATACCGCCGGCTCGGAGCCCAGTGGCAACAAGGTCGCCGACACCAGGGCAATCAAAAAAATGGCCGGCAAACCTACTGCTGGCAAAGCCAATGTAAGCAGCAGCCATTGCACGGCCCCCATCATTTCATTTTCCATACTACCTGTAACCCGCGTAAATTTTTTATGCTTCAGCCCGGATGCAAATCGGGGCAAATCAGAATGTGCTATGTTAATCTGTAATATATTGTTTGAATCCTATCTCCCCCAACATGTCCACAGATTATCTAAAACGTATTTTGACATCAAAAGTTTATGATGTCGCCACCGAGACCCCACTGGAACCTGCAAAACTGCTTTCTGCCCGTATCCAGAATACTATTTTGCTTAAACGTGAGGACACGCAATCCGTTTTCAGCTTCAAGATCCGTGGGGCCTACAACAAAATGGCCAATATATCAGCCGAAGCACGCGCTCGCGGTGTAATTTGTGCATCTGCCGGCAACCATGCCCAAGGCGTTGCCCTCTCGGCCAAAAAACTGGGATGCCGTGCCGTTATTGCAATGCCCACTTCAACGCCCAAGGTAAAAATAGATGCGGTCAAACGTTTGGGTGGGGAAGTCGTCTTGCATGGCGACAGTTTTACCGATGCCTACGAGCATGCACTGATCCTTGAAAAAGAACAAAACCTCACCTTCGTCCACCCCTTTGATGACCCGTTTGTGATTGCCGGACAAGGCACTATTGCCATGGAAATACTGCGCCAGAACCCCGGTTCCCTGGACGCCATTTTCGTTAGCATTGGCGGTGGCGGCCTCATTGCAGGCATTGCCGCCTATATCAAGCAGCTGCGTCCCGAAATCAAAATCATCGGTGTCCAAACCGAAGATTCTGATGCCATGATTCGCAGCGTCCGGGCCGGTCGACGCATTTCCCTGCCCGATGTCGGGCTGTTTTCCGATGGTACGGCGGTCAAACAGGTTGGCATTGAAACATTCAGGCTGGTCAAGGAATATGTTGATGACTTCATTGCCGTTGATACCGATGCCATTTGCGCGGCCCTGAAAGATGTGTTCCAGGACACCCGCAGCGTACTGGAACCGGCCGGCGCCCTGGCCCTGGCGGGCGCCAAACGTTATATTGCCGAACACAAATGGAAAAACAAAACCGTAGCGGTCATTACGTCCGGTGCCAACATGAACTTCGACCGCCTGCGTTTTGTGGCCGAACGTGCCGATGTCGGCGAAGCCAAGGAAGCCATTTTTGCCGTCACCATGCCCGAAGTCAAGGGCAGTTTCAGGCAATTATGCACCGCGCTGGGCGCACGCAACGTGACCGAATTCAATTACCGGATTTCAGACTCCAATAAGGCCCACGTATTTGTTGGGGTTCAGATCAATTCACTGGAAGAAGCAGAAAAAGTGGCCGACCGGCTACGCCGCAAGAAATTCGATGTCCTTGACCTGACCGCCGATGACCTGGCCAAGTCACACCTGCGTTACATGGTAGGTGGGCATTCACCCCTTGCTGAAAACGAAGTACTGTATCGCTTTGAATTCCCCGAGCGTCCCGGAGCCTTGATGAAATTTCTCAATACCATGAATCCGGAATGGAATATCAGCCTGTTCCATTACCGCAATCAAGGCGCCGATTACGGTCGTGTCCTGGTCGGCATCCAGGTGCCGCCCGCCGACAAAAAAGCCTTCAAGGACTTCCTTTCAACCATCGGTTATCCGTTCATCAAGGAAACCGACAACCCCGCCTACAAACTGTTTTTATAAACGGTTGCAGCAACAAAAAAACGGGGTGATTGAAGTTACTCCGTTTTTTGTTGCACCCGTTAAAATTTACAAACTGTAAAAACCGGCAAACCGCTTTCCCGTATCAACCGGGAGCCACCCAGGTCGGGCAAATCGATAATCGCAGCGGCCTCGACCACATTGGCACCCAAACGCTGCAACAAACGACTGGCGGCAACCATCGTGCCCCCTGTGGCAATCAGATCGTCTACCAACAAGACACGCTGCCCTGGCAGTACAGCATCAGTGTGCATCTCGACACTGGCATTGCCATACTCCAGCTTATATTCTTCAGCAACGGTATTAAAGGGCAACTTGCCACTTTTACGCACCGGTACAAAACCCAGGTTCAGCTCATAAGCCAGCACGCTGCCAATAATGAATCCACGTGCATCCACGCCCGCCACCAGGTCCATTCGCTGGCGCATGTAACGGTAAACAAAAATATCAATCAAGGCACGAAAGCTTCGCGGATCCTGAAGCACGGGCGTAATATCCCGAAATGTAACGCCTTCCTTGGGCCAGTCAGGCACACTTCGTATCGCATTACGAACAAGCTCATTGGGATCGGTCATCATGGTCTCTCAAGGTAAATGAATGAAAATAACGAAAAAACATAGGCGGTGGTCGTGCCAGACCTTAGCTTGCCGCTGAAATAACGACAGTCGAGGAAACGCGCCTGGCTTTTTCACGCGCCTGCTGCACGTCTGCCGCCGATGCCAGGGCCACGCCCATGCGTCGTTTCACAAAAGACTCGGGTTTGCCAAACAGGCGAATATCGGTTCCTTCTTCCGCCAGTGCCTGCGCCACATTGGCAATTTTTACGGCTTTGGCCTGAACGCCGCCATAAATCACACTGCTCGCCCCCGGTTGACGCAATTGCGTATTGACCGGCAAGCCCAACAGGGCACGGGCATGCAGTTCAAACTCGCTTTGTTCCTGGCTGATCATGGTTACCATACCGGTGTCATGAGGTCGCGGACTGACTTCAGAAAACCAGACCTGCTCACCCGCCACAAACAACTCCACGCCAAACACGCCCATGCCACCCAGACTGCCTGTCACGGTTTTGGCAATATCCCGGGCCTTTTCCAGGGCCTGCGGATTCATGGGGTGCGGCTGCCAGCTTTCAATATAATCACCATCAAGCTGATGATGGCCAATCGGCTCACAAAAAGCGGTCTCGACCTGTCCGCTATGGGGATCACGATAACGAACGGTTAACAGGGTTATCTCATAATCGAAATTGATAAATCCTTCAACAATCACCCTGCCCTTACCTGTACGCCCCCCTTCCTGGGCATACGTCCATGCTTTTTCCAGATCGGCGGCAGACTTGAGCACCGACTGCCCCTTGCCGGAAGAGGACATGACCGGCTTGATCACACAAGGGTAACCAATTTCATTATTGATAGCCTGCCTGAGCGCATCAAGAGAATCGACGAACTGATAAGGTGACACCGGCAAGCCCAGGGTTTCAGCCGCCAACCTGCGGATGCCTTCACGGTTCATGGTAAGCTGGGCGGCCCGCGCGGTGGGTATGACCCTTGCCACACCGGCATCTTCCAGCTCAACCAGCAGATCGGTGGCAATGGCCTCAATTTCGGGAACGATGACATCCGGCTTTTCTGCCAGTATGATTCGCCTTAACGCTTCCTTGTCGGTCATGGAGACCACATGCGAACGATGGGCCACCTGATGGGCAGGTGCGTTTTCATAGCGATCAACGGCAATCACTTCCACACCAAACCGTTGCAAGGCAATAGTCACTTCTTTACCCAACTCTCCGGAACCCAATAACATCACCTTGAGTGCCACTTCTGACAAGGGTGTCCCCAAAAGAGGGGCTGACGAGTCTTTCATAATCAACTACACTTCCAAAAAATTGATACATAAGCTACTGATTTTCACCACATTATAGGGCCATGCCTGAATGGAAGACGGTTTTTTCAGTGAAATTGGCAAATCCATGTTTTAGTATTCCCGATATGATTAAAATCACGTGATGATGAAGAATATTGAATACGCTCCCGAAAAAGCCCTTAACTCAGGACGCCGCACCATTCAGGCCGAAGCACAGGCACTGATGGATCTTCACGACCGTCTTGACAAAAACTTCAGTAACGCCATAGCCCTGCTCCTTGATTGCCAGGGACGTGTGGTTGTCATGGGTCTGGGTAAATCCGGGCATATCGGCCGCAAGATTTCCGCCACCCTGGCCTCCACCGGCACACCCAGTTTTTTTGTTCACTCCGGTGAGGCCGTGCACGGTGACCTGGGCATGGTCACTGGCAGGGATATTGTGATTGCCATTTCCTATTCCGGCAACTCCAACGAACTGTCAACCGTCTTGCCTGTTGTGCGCAGGCTGGGCACCAAGGTGATTGCCATTTGCGGTCACCCCCAATCTGACCTGGCCAAATTATGTGATGTGTTTCTGGATGCCAGCATCCAGAAAGAGGCGTGCCCCCTGAACCTTGCCCCCACCACCAGCACAACGGTTGCCCTGGCCCTGGGAGACGCCCTGGCGGTTACCTGCCTCGAGGCCCGCAATTTTGGCGAATCCGATTTTGCCCGCTCCCACCCGGGGGGTGCACTGGGACGTCGTCTGCTGACTTACGTCAGGGATGTCATGCGACAGGGTGATGACCTGCCTCTGGTCTCCCCAGACATCCCCTTGCCACAAGCCCTGAAAGAAATGTCTCTCAAACGCATGGGCATGACCGCGGTTGTCAATGACAACCATGAACCCGTTGGTATTTTTACCGATGGTGACCTGCGACGCCTTATTGTCCGCCATGGCGATATCCGTCATTTCACCATGCATGAGGTCATGTCCTCCCACCCCAAAAGCATTGCGCCCGATGAGCTTGCCGTCGAAGCCGCTTCACTGATGGAAAAAAACAAACTCAGCCATATGCTGGTCGTTGACAAACAGGGTACCCTGGTGGGTGCCATGCACATGCACGACCTGATGGTTGCAAAGGTTATTTAAAGACTTATGAAACCCACCTTATCCATTCCCCATCCCGCCGAATCCCTGGTGCTTTCCAAAGTGCCTGCCCATATTCGTGAAATAGCGGCCACCATCAAACTGGTTGCCTTTGATGTTGACGGCGTGCTGACAGACGGCAGCCTGTGGTACGGCGAAAACGGTGAACAGCTTAAACGCTTTCATTCACTTGATGGCCACGGCCTTAAAATGTTGCAGCAAAGCGGGATTATGGTTGCCCTGGTTACCGGACGCGAAGGCCCGGTTGTGCCACGCCGCGCGGCAGAACTGGGCATAGGCGAACTGTATCAGAATGTCCGGGATAAAAGTCAGCTAATTGAAGAACTGGCCAGCCGTCATGGCATAGGGCTGGAACAAATTGCCTTTATGGGTGATGACATCATCGACTTGCCCGCCATGCACAAATCAGGCTTGTCCATTAGTGTTCCCAACGCCCCTTCGTATATTATTCAGGCAGCACAATGGGTTACCTCATTGCCAGGCGGTTCCGGCGCAGCAAGAGAGTGTTGCGACATGATCCTGGCGTCACAAGGCGCTTTAAGCCAGTATTTGCACTCAACCCGCCTGACCGGACCTGTTATTCAATAAAACATGAAAGAACGTCTGCCAGCCCTGATTGCCCTGTTCATGCTACTTTGCCTGGTTATTACCACCTGGTGGGCGGCCGATTATGCGCAGCGATCCATTCCACTGGATCCGCCTGCCCGCATCTCGCATGAACCCGACGCCTGGTCAGACCGTTTCATCATGCTCAGCTCCGACCCGGATGGGGTTCCCAAAAACCGTCTCGAAGGAGACTCCATGCAGCATTTCCCCCATAATGACTCGTATGAAATTGTCAACGCCATTTCTACCGGACAGCGCCCCGGTTCGGCGATCACTACCGGACGGGCAGACCATGCCACCATGTTCAATAACGATAAAACCATCTTAATGCGGGGTAACGCCCATTTGCACCGCTTTCCATCTGAAGACACTTCAGCCCTGGACATCACCAGCAGTGAACTGATTATCTACCCCGAGAAAGATATTATCGAGACAGACAAGCCTGCTACGGTCATCCAGGGAAATTCCCGCATGAATGGCAAGGGAATGACCTACAATAACAAAACTCGCGAGCTGGAGGTTTATTCCAATACCGATGTTTCCATCTCGAATAAAGACCTGCCCTCCAAATCGTCAAATACCGACCAAGCCCCTGAAGAGAATACCCGGCCATGAAACCGTTATTGATAAAACTGATCTTCCCCTTGCTGATTTTAAATGCGCCAGCACTGGCACAAACAACTACGCCCGCAGCCAGCGCACAAGCCGAGCCGGAAACCCTGGTACTGTCGGACACGCTGAATTACGATGACAAAACCAAAACCAGCATTTTCAATGGCAATGTCATTCTTACCCGTGGCCAAATGAGGCTGACTTCCGACACCCTGAAGATCCAGGAAGATGCCAAGGGTTTTCAGCATGGGACAGCCACCGTCAACAATGGCAAAGTACATATCTTTGAAGAGCGTCCGGAAACTTATGAAACCATCCGCTCGGAAGGTGACCGTGCTGAATATAACGGCAAGGACGACACCGTCAAAATGATTGGTCATGCCATTGTCAACCGTTATATTTGCGGCAAATTAATTGACACGGTCAGAGGCGAGGTGGTGATCTATAACAACAAGAACAATACCTATTCCGCACAGGGCGGCCCGCAGGCCGTCGAACCCGGCAGAGTGCGCTCCATTGTGAAGCCTCAATCGGCAGCCGACGAAGCCACCGAGGCCTGCCGCAAACAATACAATAACAAACCCATGCCCAGCACACTTAACTAAATCATTTTTCCTGCATGAACACGTCCGCCAGCTCCAGCCTGAATACCCTTTCCTCCAGCTCCAAAGGCCTGCTCCAGGCAATTGGCCTGCGTAAAACCTACAGCGGCAGAACGGTTGTCCAAGATGTTTCCCTGTCGGTTTCAAGCGGAGAGGTTGTAGGCTTGCTGGGCCCTAACGGCGCAGGCAAAACCACCAGTTTCTACATGATTGTCGGCCTGGTACCTGCCGATTTCGGACGCATCGAAATTGACGGCAAAAACATCACCGGCCTGCCTATCCATCAACGGGCCCGAATCGGATTGTCCTATCTGCCCCAGGATGCCTCGGTTTTCCGTCGTTTGACGGTAGAGGAAAACATCAAGGCCGTTCTTGAATTGCAATATGACCCGGAAACCGGCAAACCCCTAGACCGGACACAGGTTAAAGATCAACTGGAAAACCTGCTGGTTGAGCTGCAAATTACCCATATTCGCAATAATGCCGCGCTTTCGCTTTCAGGTGGTGAACGTCGCCGGGTGGAAATCGCCAGGGCCCTGGCTACCCACCCTCGCTTCATCTTGCTTGATGAGCCCTTTGCCGGTGTGGATCCCATCGCAGTCATTGAAATCCAGCGCATTATCCGCTTCCTTAAAAACCGCAATATCGGTGTCCTGATTACCGATCATAACGTACGTGAAACGTTGGGTATCTGTGATCGTGCCTACATTATCAGCGAAGGCAAAGTGCTTACCGATGGCGCCCCGGCATCCATCATCCAGGACCCTGAAGTACGCAAGGTTTATCTGGGCGAACACTTCAAAATGTAAATGTGAAATGTTTGATTTAAGGCACTTGCTTTAAAAAAAATAATCTATAAACTAGAGCTGTGACTAACTTAAAGTGAGAGGGATCTTCTAAAAACTCAGGTGCCTTAAGTTTTTCTGCGCATGCACAATGCGATTTAAATTATTCAATGGAGCAATTATATGAATATAAATATCAGCGGCCATCATTTAGAAATCACGCCAGCCATCAAAGAATATGTCGAGAGCAAAATCGGACGTGTACTCAAGCATTTTGACCACGTTATTGATGCCCAGGTTATCCTGTCGCTTGAGCCTCTTAAGCATATTGCCGAGATTACCCTACGTGTTCCTGGCAAAGATATTCACTGCGCAGCCGAAGAAGAAAACCTTTATGCAGCCATTGATCTGCTAAGTGACAAAGCAGACCGACTGGTCATCAAACACAAATCCAAACTGCAAGATCATTCAAATGACTCCACAAAACGCATGACTATCGCATAAACTTAATGCAATATCAATATCTTGCAGCCACCCAGCCATCAGGCTGGGTTTTTAGTGCACAAAACATATTAAAGAAATTGCTACTTTCTGCAAGATAATCATATAATCCGGTGTATGAATCAATTAACGCAAATTTTAACTCCCGAAAATACGCTTCTTGACGTCAATGCAACCAGTAAAAAGCGCGCATTTGAACAAGCCGCCCTGTTGTTTGAAAACAATCAGGGCATTGCACGCTCGGTTGTATTCGACAGCCTGTTTTCAAGAGAAAGATTAGGGTCTACCGCGCTTGGGCATGGCGTTGCCGTCCCACATGGACGCATTTCAAAACTGAAACAGGCAACCGCTGCATTCATGCGTCTGGCAAACCCCATTCCTTTCGATTCCCCCGATGGGCAGAATGTGCAGTTGCTGATTATTTTGCTCGTTCCCGAAAGTGCAACCCAGCAGCATCTTGAAATTCTGGCAGAAGTCGCCCGAATCCTGTCCAATGACACGATTCGTCATCAGTTACTGTCCGAGAGCGATCCTGCAAAAATTTACGATCTGCTGACACAATCTTCCTGAATATGACCATGTTAAGCATCCAAGAACTTGTTGATGAAAACAGCGAAGCGCTGGGCTTGGCCTGGATTGCGGGCATGGATGCCGGTAACCGGCATTTACCCGCCTCCAACACGGCTGCTGCTGATCTGCTTGGGCACCTTAATGTTGTCCATCCTTCACGCATACAGGTTTTTGGCAAGGAAGAACTGGTTTTCTATAAAAAACTCAAAGAAACCGCACGGGAAAAACTGCTCATTGAACTGGCCGAAGGAGGCGTTCCCGCTGTCATTATTGCAGAAGGTCTTGAAACGCCCGTTGAACTGACCTCCTTTTGCTCACAAAATCAAATCCCGCTGCTTTCCAGCCAGCATGACGCCGCCCATCTTATCGATGTCCTGCGCATTTATCTTGGCAAGCGTTTTGCACCCACCACAACTGTTCACGGCGTCTTCATGGATGTCCTGGGAATGGGGGTCCTCATTACCGGGGAATCCGGCCTGGGTAAAAGCGAGCTGGCGCTCGAACTTATTTCCCGCGGCCATGGCCTGGTCGCCGATGATGCCGTCGAGTTTTCACGCACCAATCCAACCATGATAGAAGGGCAATGCCCCGATCTGTTACGCAACCTGCTTGAAGTCAGGGGGCTTGGCCTGCTGGATATCCGCACCATTTTTGGCGAAACGGCAGTGCGACGCAAAATGCGGCTCAAGCTGATTGTGCATCTGGTGCGTGCCAACAGTGAAAAGTTTGAACGTCTGCCCATTCAGGATCAAACCCAGGAACTGCTGGGCCTGCCCATCCGGCGTGTCATGCTACAAGTGGCTGCCGGCCGCAATCTGGCAGTCCTGGTCGAGGCAGCAGCACGCAATACCATTCTCAAACTAAGAGGGATAGATACCCTGGGTGAGTTCATGGAAAGACAGGCACAGGCCATTATGGAAAACAGCAACCTCCAGTAACAAAAAACGGGTAAATGTTATCAATTTATACATTCCTCAATCCTTATTGTAAATGTAATAAATTTTGTTTATCCTGTATGAAGTTCAACTAATTGATTTCATACAAAAAACATGTTTCATGTCGTTCTCATTACCGGTATTTCCGGCTCGGGCAAATCAGTGGCTATTCGCCAGCTTGAAGACCAAGGTTATACCTGCATCGATAATCTTCCCGTTAAATTCCTGCATGACTTTATTGCCAGCGCACGTGAAGACGGCCTTGAAAAAGTAGCCGTTGCGATTGATGTGCGCTCGCCCGGCGAATTGGCCAATTTGCCCGATGTCATTAGCGCAATACGCGCCATGGGCACACCACTGCAGGTCATATTTCTTGAAGCCGATGACCGGACATTGAAACAACGCTACTCTGAATCCCGTCGCAGACATCCACTGGCCTATCGGTTACAGCTTAAAAATGGCATCGCCCCTTCACTGGGAGAATGCATTGCCCATGAACGCGAGCTGCTGGCCCCACTGCGCGATCATGAACATGTTATTGACACTTCCGACTTGCCCCCCATCCAATTACGCTCATGGATCAAGGACTTGGTGGTACCGGATAACAACAATGTGTTACTGACTTTTGAATCTTTTGCATTTAAAAAGGGAGTTCCTAGTGACGCGGACCTGGTTTTTGATGTAAGATTCTTGCCTAATCCTCATTACGACAAGGACTTACGTCCCCTTACTGGTCGTGATGAGCCCGTAGCAACATGGCTATCGCAGTTTGATAGCGTGTCTGAAATCATTAACGATATCACTGCATACATCCAAAAATGGTTGCCGTATTACATGCAGGATACGCGTAGTTACCTTACCGTCGCCATAGGTTGTACCGGCGGACAGCATCGATCTGTATACGTAGCAGAAGAACTGGCGAAGCGCTTCAGTTCACATCGACCCATACGCGTTCGACATCGTTCACAAGTACCAAAGAACCTTACATGAAGAC
>Ga0265293_10005254_pt1 | contig 21841 bp, 27 predicted proteins | sample Munlanlewell138R_FD_192505 | JGI IMG/M metagenome (GOLD analysis project Ga0265293, IMG submission 192505) | Leachate microbial communities from a municipal landfill in Southern Ontario, Canada - Leachate well 138R | ecosystem: Engineered > Solid waste > Landfill > Unclassified | place: Canada... | reverse complement strand
AAGTGGTTATTTACATTTTTACCAACAATTCCACCAGCAACATTATGTCCAATAACATCAGCTTCAACAGTACAGTTTTCAATGCCACCAAATGTATTTAAAGTTTCATTGAAACCAACAATCCCGCCAACACAGTCATCAATAGAACTAAACTTAGTTGTTTTTACTATTCCTTCAAATGTAGAGTTAAGAATATAACTTCTATAATTATGTGAAGTTATTCCTCCAGCGGTTGATTGTCCTATTATCACACCATCTACTACACAATTTCTTATAAAACTATTATAAGTATAAAAAGCAATTCCTCCTGCAGATGCTTGGTATAGGCCATCATAATCACTTACATCAATATAAACATTTTCTAAAATGATTCCATCTATATAAGCATTTCTGATTGCACTAAATAATCCACTATAAGGAATATGAGAATAACCCTTTGTATTTATAATTGAAAGATTACTGATTTTATAACCATCAGGATTTATAAACATCCCTTGGAAATGACCATCATAACTATTATTACAAAGCGGTTCCCAGTTACCTTGATCCTTTAAATCAAGATTGCTTTTTAAAATATATTTACCTGTTTTTTGAATATTTTTTAAATCCTCTACTGTTTTTATTTCTGTCATTTCAGAAGTATCATAAACAACAACTTCTGCTACTCTAACACTATAAATAGTATCTGTTTTTCTTTCATATAGTTTTGCAAATATAGTTGCAAATCCCGCTTTTTTCCCGGTAATATTAATAGCATCAATACTAATAATATCTTGATAATACTCGTTAGAAATTTCATACTTACTTATATTTATCTCTAACTTTTTAAATTGTTCTTCTATATCTAACTCGTATTCCTCACCAACTTGAAGAAAGATCTTCTCTACATCATTTTCATTCAAAAATTCATATTCATAGTCTCCACATGAAACTAAGCATAATGCCATAACAAATAAAACAGAAAAAATTAATACTTTTTTCACCACTTAGTTACCTCCTTGAATGGGTTTAATAAACCTTTACACTATTAATATATCAATTTATTAAGAATAATACAACATTTTTTTTGACAACTCCCCTTTTATTCTATATAATTATTATATGAAAAAGAGGTATTTATGCAAGGTTATAATGTAATTATAATATTTAATAACAATAAAGATAAAATATTATTATGCGAAAGAAAAAAAGATCCCTATCAAGGATTAAGTAATTTTGTTGGTGGTAAAATTGAAAAAAATGAAGATTCATTAACCGCAGTTTATCGAGAACTTTTTGAAGAAACAGCAATCACAAAAGCTGATATAAAATTAGTCCACTTAATGGATTTCACATATCACCTCGATAACATTTATGTGGAAGTATGGGTTGGTAATTTAATTAAAGATTTTGAAGTAAAAGGTGAAGAAAACAAATTGTTTTGGTCAACACTAGAGCATAACTTCTTTGACCTGAATCTTTATGCAGGAGAAGGCAATATTGGTCATATGTTAGAGCATGTGAAAATGAATAAAGATAAAATATTTAAATAAATAAAATCCTGATATTTAATCAGGATTTTTTTGTATTAAAGTAATGTAATATTATACTACCAGCTACTGCAACATTAAGCGATTCAAGAAGCGGATTAGTATTTATAAAAATATTTTTTGATGTTATTTCTAGCAATTCTCTTTTTACACCATTTCCTTCATTTCCTAATATAATTGCATATTTTTCTGGAACCGTGATTTTAGTTAAATCAACTCCATTAATGAGCGATGTTCCAAAGACACTTATATTATTTCCCTTAAGTTCTACAATTTTATCATATAAATTTGCAACCTCAATATCTACATGAAAAATTGCTCCACCAGATGATCTAATAAATTTATCATTATATAAATCAACACTACTACTAGAAAGATATATCTTATCTATATTAAATCCTAAACAACTTCTAACTAATGTTCCTAAATTTCCAGGATCTTGAATATCATCTAGAATAAGTATTTTTGATGGGTTTGATTCCTTAGGATCTATATATTTGCATACTCCAATATATTTTTGTGGTGATTTTGTATAAGCAAGTTTTTGAATAATTGCATCAGTTACTAATACAGTTTCAATTCCATCTAATTCAAACTCTATATCAGTTGTAAGAATTGTTTGTAAATTGTTAGTAACATATGCTTCTTGAATTAATTTTTTACCTTCTATTAAAAACTTCTTATCTATTTCACGGTATTTCTTATCATGCAGTTTATATAAATCTTTAATATATTGATTATTAACTGATTCTATTTTTTTCATTTTATCTCACTTAAGTTAACATAATTAGTAAAGCAATTACTGTTTCAAGAAATTGAATAGCCAGTACAACTGCAAGAAACTTTTTTCTTGCTTTATTTTTAAAGATGATTAATATTAATGTTGTTATAATAACACTAATAATAGGTATCATTAAAAACGAAAATGTTACCCAAAATTCTGTACTTTTTTCAATTACACCGAGGAACCATGTTGTAAATTCCATACTTACTTTTACTAAAACAACAAATGATGAAAATATAATTTGGAAAATACCATATAAAAATAACCAAACTGGTATTTGATCCCATTTACCTCTTAATTGTTTACTTAAAAGTCTTTTTTCTTTTCTTAATCTCTTATATTCTTCAGTTAATTCAATTAGCTTTTCACTTGATATTTCTTCCTCGTTTGAATTATATAGAGAATCTTCATATTGTTCAATTTGTACATCAAGTTCTTGCATTCTAATTTCTAGTTCGTAAATTTGTTCTTGAATTGATAATTTATTATCTACAGTTAGTTCGGTATCTATTTCAACTTCATAATCATTTTTAAAATCTTTTTCTTGATTATCCATTTTCTTGCCTCCAATTATTTACTTTAACTATAATAACATAAAAGATTAAAAAATTCTATAAAAAAATAAAAAGCACTCATTATAATGAGTACCTTTATAACAATTTAATTATTTTCCTTGACCAGCGCCCAATCCTGATTGAGCCATCTTAACTAAACGTTTAGTGATTTCTCCACCTACAGAACCGTTTTGACGAGCTGTAGCATCTGGACCTAAATTAACACCAAATTCGCTAGCGATTTCATACTTCATTTGATCAACAGCGTTTTGTGCACCAGGAACCACTAATTTGTTTCTACTATTACTATTATTAGTACCAAAAGATGAATTATTCATTCTTTTCACCTCCGTTCGATAATATTATTTGCATTTATTTGCATAATAACCAAAATCGTAATATGTAATTCTTACCAATTAAGATTACAAATTATTTTTTTAGTAATAGTAGTTTTTGTTTTGTTCGACAAATTTATACTTTAAATTTCAAATTTGTCATGGTTTTCTTTAGTAAATAAATTTGTTTTTTTATAATGTGTTAAGTTGTAAATATCAAGATTATTTATTCCTTCTTCAATTAAATCATCTAAATTGCATTTATTTTCTTCAATTAAAACCTTATCTAATTTGGGCTTTATTACCGGATGCTCTGGAACAAAAATTGTACAACAATCTTCATATGGTTTAATTGAAATTTCATAAGTATTAATTTTTCTTGAAATTTTGATTACTTCATCTTTATCAAATGTTGCAAGTGGTCTAATAATTGGATAATTAGTTACTTCATTAATAACTCTCATACTTTCTAGTGTTTGCGATGCAACTTGCCCAATACTTTCTCCATTTACAATAACATCGTAATTAAACTTTTGTGCTAATTTTTCTGCTATTTTATACATAGCTCTTCTCATAATAGTTATGTTATATATTGGATTAACACTTTGATAGATTTTCTCTTGAATTTTTGTGAAAGGAAAAACAATCAAATCTATTTTTTCATCCAAAGTATATTTACTTATCTCTTCAGTTAAGTCTATTACTTTTTGTAATGACATATCAGACGTATAAGGTGGAGATGCAAAATGAAGTGCTGTTAAATTCACACCTTTTTTGATTGTTAGAAAGCCAGCAACTGGACTATCTATTCCTCCACTCATCATTAATAGTCCACTTCCTGCCATACCACTAGGATAGCCTCCAAGACCACTAATTGAATTTACAAATATATATGTTCCTTCACTTCTTAAATCAATATTTAAAGTTAATTGAGGATTTCTAACATCTACACTAAGTCCTTCTACATTTGGTAGAATTCTTCTTGCAACTTCCCTTGAGATGTCAATAGATGTTGCAGGAAAGTTTTTATCACCACGATTTGTTTCTACCTTGAAACTCATTTGTCTATCTTGCTTTATTTCACTTATTAATTCACTTGCACTCTTTGCAATCTTATCATAGTCAGGTTCTACTAATCTACATAAGCTATACGAATGAAGACCAACAACCGTGTTAAGTATATCTATAACTTCATTAAAATCTTCATTGTTTAAGTATATATAAAATCTATAACTTGTATAAGAAAATTTAAGATTTGAAAACTTGGCTAATTTTCTTTTTATATTTTTATTTATTTTATCTTGAAATTGTTTATAGTTCTTTTTCTTAAGAGTCATTTCTCCATAGCGAACTAAAATTAAATCATACATTTATAACTTCTCCAATACTTCTACTAATTTATCAATTTCTTTGAATGTTGTTAAATGGGATAAACTAATTCTTGCAGCTGTTGTTGCATGCTCATAAGAATTAGTCATAGCATAAATTGTTTTTTCAGGCTTTTTAAATTTTGATGCACAAGCACTTCCTGTACTAATATAAATTTCTGCTTCTTCTAAATAATGTAGTAATGTTTCACCTTGAATTTCTAAAACAGAAATATTCATAATATAAGGACTAGCATTAATAGGGCTATTAATTTCTATCTTTTTGATTTTTTCTAGCCTTTCTCTTAGATACTTGCTTAGTTGTTTTACATAGTTTAAATGTTCTTCTATTTGCGGATAAAATATTTTTACTGCCTTACAAAGAGCAACAACTAAAGCTAAATCTAGCGTCCCAGGTTTAATTTTAAATTGATTATTTGCTCCAAAAATTCTTGCTTCAATATCGAGATTATTTTTTATTGCAAGAACACCAATGCCTTTTGGTGCATAAATTTTATGTCCACTTAATGTTAGTAAATCAATATCATTAAAACTAAAATCAGGAATAAATTTACATATACCTTGTACTATATCAACATGCAATTTAATTTTTGGATTCTTTTTAACCAAATCAATAACTTTCTTAATCGGTTGAATAGATCCAACTATATTATTTACCCACATTATTGAAACGAGTAAGACATCTTTATCTAATTCTTTTTCTAATTGATCTAGATTAATTATTCCTTCTTTATCTACATCTAGATATACAACATCATAACCCTTGCTTTCTAATACTTTAAATACTTCAAATACAGAAGGGTGTTCTATTTTGCTAGTTATAACTTTTCCACTTTTATACTTTTCTACATATCCAAATATACCCAAATTATTAGCCTCTGTCGCATTTGATGTATAAACTATATTATGGTTTTCTAAACCTACTACTTCTTTAAACTCATTTGTTGCTTTTTCAAACATAAAATTACTCATTTGACCAAGTTTATGCAAAGAGTTAGTATTTGCATAAAAATTAGTTTGAGTTTTAATATAAGTATTTAAAACTTCTGGATTAATTGGGGTAGTTGCAGTATAGTCAAAATAAATCATTGTTATTTCCTTCCTAAATAATTATTTAACTTTTATTTTTAAGCAAAATTTGGTACAATATATCATATTAATATTGTGAGGTTATTATGGAAAATATTAATTATGATGATAATTTATCTATATCATTACATTCTTTACTGTGTGAAGACTATTTTGAAATGTCAATTTTAGCTAACACTTCAGCTTTTTTAAATCAAGTACTTCATGACATAAATTGGGTTGGTTTTTATATATTAAAAGATGATTATCTATATCTTGGCCCATTCCAAGGTAAAGTTGCTTGTACAAAAATAAAAATGGGTAATGGTGTATGTGGAAGTGCAGCAAAAAACAAAAAGACAATTGTTGTTCAAGATGTACATACATTCCCAGGACATATCGCTTGTGATGCAGCATCTAATTCAGAAATAGTTATTCCTATATTTGTAAAAGGAAAATTATATGGTGTATTAGATATTGATAGTCCAACTAAAGGCAGATTTTCAAATATTGATAAACTAATCCTTGAAGAATTAGTTAAGACATTAGAAAAGCAGCTCGAAAAAATCTTTTAATCATAAATATTATACCACAATTAGATTATTTTTAATATAAAGAAAAAAGGTGATTGTTCACCTTTTTTTCTATTTTTTACTTAACGGTTGTAGAACTCAACAATTAGATTTTCATGAATTTCTGGTAAGAATTCGCTTCTTTCAGGAAGGCGAACAAATTCACCAGTCATTGTCGACTCATCAAATGTTACGTATTCTTTTCTTGATACTAATGCTGCTAATGCATCTTGAATTATTGTTAATCTACGTGAAGATTCTTTCACACTAATTTTTTGTCCTGGTTTTACGATAAATGATGGAATATCAACTTTTTTGCCATCAACTTCAATATGTCCATGAGTAACTAATTGACGTGATTGACGTCTAGTAGCTGCTAAACCTAAACGATAAACTAAGTTATCTAATCTAGATTCAAGTAAAGTTAAGAAGTTTTCACCATGAATACCTTTCATTTTACTTGCTAGAACGAAGAACTTATGAAATTGCTTTTCAGTCATTCCATATGTATAACGTACTTTTTGCTTTTCTTGTAATTGTAAACTATATTCAGATAGTTTTGCACGACGTTGTCCATGTTGTCCTGGAGCATAAGGTCGTTTCTTTAATTCTTTCCCGTTTTCAAGAACTGAATATTTTAATCTTCTTGAAATTTTCCAAGCGGGTCCTGTATAACGTGCCATAATTTTTCCTCCTTATTATTATTTAGTAAAGGACTTGAATCCAATAAAAAGATAGATTGAAATTGGCTTTCATCTAGCAGCTGACTACTAACCCCTCTACAGGTATCATCTATTTATTTTTACACTTCAAGTGCTGCTTTTACTGCACCTTATATATTATACACGAAAATCTATGAAAGTCAAGATTTTTTATTTTCTCATAAATATAATATGAATAAAACCGAAGACTATACTTCGGTTTTATTATTTCTCTATTTAACTGCAGCATTAACTAATTTAATAAAATCTTCTGCAACAAGGCTCGCTCCACCAATAAGCGCACCATCAATATGAGGCATACTCATTAGCTCTTCAATATTATTTAGTTTTACACTACCACCATATTGAATTCTCACTTCATTAGCTACTTCTTGTGAATATAAACTTGCAACTTTTTCTCTTACAAATTGGCAAGTTTCATTCGCAACTTCACTAGTTGCTGTTTTTCCTGTCCCAATTGCCCAAATAGGTTCATAAGCAATTACAATACTCTTTACTTGTTCTTCTGTTAAGTTTGCAAGACCAATTTCAATTTGTTTGCTTAAATGTTCTTTTGTTAAATTATTTTCTCTTTGTTCTAATGATTCACCAACACAAACTATTGGTGTAATATCATATTTTAATGCTTGATGGACTTTTTTATTAACAGTTTCATCAGTTTCATTAAACATAGCTCTTCTTTCACTATGACCAATTACAACATAACTTACATTAATATCCTTAAGCATTGGTGCGGAGATCTCACCTGTAAAAGCACCTTGATCTTCAAAATGAACATTTTGTGCTCCTATTCTTAAGTTTTCTCCTTGACGCTTAACTAAGCATCTTAATACAGTAGATTGTGCACAAATAACACTATCCACTTTATCTTGACTTGGAACTTGGTCACTAACAGCATAAATAAATTGTAACGCTTCTGTTCTAGTTTTAAACATTTTCCAGTTTCCAGCAATTATAGGTTTTCTCATAACAAACTCCTTTTTTATATTATATTATTATGTTTATTTATCGTTAATTATAGCAACTCCTGGTAATTCTTTACCTTCTAGATATTCTAGACTAGCTCCACCACCAGTAGAAATATGAGTTATTTTATTTTCAAATCCTAATTGTATCGCTGCTGCAGCTGAATCACCACCACCAATAATAGTAGTAGCACCTTCTAATTCAGCAAGAGCTTTACATATTTCTAATGTACCTGATGCAAATTTAGAAAATTCAAATACTCCTGCAGGACCATTCCATACAACAGTTTTTGCACCTTTTAACTCTTCTTTAAATAATTCAATAGATTTAGGTCCAATATCTAATCCCATTTGATCACTTGCTAATTTATCTGCATCAACAATTTCACTATCTGCATCTTCAGAAAATTCTTTTGTAGCAACAACATCAGTAGGAAGAACAATTTTGCCATTTGCTTTATCTAATAAAGACTTCGCAAATTCAACAAAATCATTCTCGCATTTACTAGCTCCTGTTTCATAACCTAAAGCTTTATAAAATGTAAATGCCATTGCACCACCAATTAAGATTTTATCAGCTTTCGTTAATAAGTTTTCAATAACAGAGATCTTATCACTTACCTTTGCGCCACCTAAGATTGCAACAAATGGTCTTTCAGGTTTATCAACTGCTTCACCAATAAATGTGATTTCTTTTTCCATTAAGAATCCTGCAACAACATCATCGATATTTGCTGCAATTCCAGCGTTTGAAGCATGAGCGCGGTGTGCTGTACCAAATGCATCATTTACAAATACATCACCTAAACTAGCCCAATATTTACCAAGTTCAGGATTGTTTTTAGACTCTGCTTTATTGTTTAAATCTTCAAATCTAGTGTTTTCAAGCATAACAACATCGCCATTTTTCATATTAGCAATAACTTGTTCAACTTTATCCCCTCGTGTATCAGGAATAAAAGTAACATTTTTTTCTAATAATTCACTAAGTCTAGTTGCAACAACTTCAAGTGAATTGCTGGCCTTATCTGATTCATCTTTAATTCTTCCTAAATGAGAAAGTAATATAAGTTTACCTCCATTTTCAATTCCATAAGTAATAGTTGGTAAAGCCTGAACTATTCTGTTGTCATCAGTGATAACTCCATCCTTCATTGGAACATTAAAATCAACACGCATAATAACCTTTTTGCCAGTTAAATCAACATCTCTAATCGTTTTTTTACTCATATTTTAAACTCCTTTTCTGTCAAAATATTCTTTTATATTATTTACATTATATCACAATTTTACTATTTTGTAAGATGTTATATACAATAAAAAACGTTTTTATTCATACAAAAGAATAAAAGTGAGAAATAATTTTCTCACCAACATCTGCTTTTTAGATATAATAACCAAATCAATTTATAAACCTAAAAATACACCGAGTTAAATTAGTAATTTTTTAAGTAATCTTTACAAATTTAACTCTATTTTTATCTTAAAAAAATGAAATCTCTCTATTTGAATACTCAAAGTTTTTTATCAACCTAAACGCATGAAATATATCTGGTAAGTTGACTTAAACCTCTTTTAGTTATTATTTAAGTTTATTAAACTAGAAATTTTTCAACAAGTTTTTTCTAAAATATCTCTACCTTTAACATTTAGTCAAACCAAATTAAATTTTGTTCTCTAGCATATATTGAAAAATAATATCCATCATATGTTTCTTCTTTTTTATTACTAAAATAATTTTTTGGCTGATACTCTAATGGTACTACAATTTCTCGAAAATGCTTTTTTAAATACCATTTTCGTCCTGGGCAATATAAATAAATATACACAAGTCTGTGATTTGATTCATCAACGATTATATATTCATATTTTTGAAAACCAAAGCCACGAGCATAATATGTGCAAATATAAGTTGGATAATTAAATAAAACACAATCTAGATCAAACCATAATTCTCTATTGCCATCAAAATTTGTTAATCTTTCAATTTCTAAATTAAATTCTTCTTCAGAGTATGTAATATCAAGAAATATCTCCCACCCACGATGTAGTACCAAACGGAGGGAAGTTAGCAACAAAATAATAATTGTTTATAACTTTTACATTATCGAGGTTTTCAGGAAAAGTATAAATCCTTGCATACCCACCATCATCAGGAACACCAAAATTTCGATATGTTGAAATATCATTACTTTCATAAAAACCAACTCCAGCATCACAGCTAGTTAAAAATAATATACAAACACATATAATAAGCATTTTAAATATCAATGTGCTTTTTTTTACCATTAATCACACCACCTACTATTAGAATTATATCTCAAAGATAGAAACATTAAAAGAATGAATTTATACACAATTATAAACTACCTAAAACCATTAATCCAACGGTTTCAATCATATAAACAAATCTAGGATCCATTGAATTTAAATCAATGTCTGGGTCATTTGTTGGGGAAAAAATAATATGCCCTCTCCATTCTGCTGACATAGAATAAATTGAATTACTTCCTCCATATTTGCTTTTAACTGCTGTCAATACTCTTATTGTTATAATCTTGAATCAAGACAACCCTAAGTTGATGATTAATGTATGCACAGTAATAATAATATTCATTCCTAACACCATTATTACTTAATTCTTTAGGAAAATAATAAATTCCCTGATTCGATACATATTAAATCTATCCATTTAAATAACATTATTATCAAATACCATATATTTGTAATATCAGTAGTTTTGCTTTCAAAAAATATTTTCATCCCAAATATTTTTATCAGTTAATCTCCCATGAAAATAAAAAGAACATTGAAATATATTATTTTCATAATATGTATGCACATAATATCCATCATATGGTTCTTTATGATAATAATATGATTTAGAGATTCCATTATCTTCAAGCATTTCATTAAATAAATTAATATATGTATCTACATCTCCGTGCAAGTTGTACGTAGAGAATTGATTGATTTTATGCATTATCTTAAAATAATTATAATTAATTTTATTTAATTCCTCAAACTCATCTGCATCGGTCATTAATATTTGAACAATATAACCCTTTTTATAATCATGATGTCCAAAAACTATATGTAACTGATAACTGTCTTCAAATTCAAAAACAATCTGAAAGTACTGAATTTCTATATGTCGATTGATAGGCTCTACTAATTCAATTGTATATTCATACTCTAAATCATAACTATCAACTACTTCAATAGCATAATCGATATATTTTTGGTAATATTCTTTAAATAATTCTTCATTTGTAATCCGCCAATCTTCATCAGGATATCTAGTGCAACTGCTTAAAACAAATGATGTAAAGATAATTGTAAATATAAATATTATTTTTTTCATCATTACTTCCTTTCTACCAAAACATCATATTTCCAATAGTTCTATAGAAGTATGTGCAAGGTTTTTGGTCCTCTTCAAAATCAACTTTTTCAAATCTATTTGTAAAACCAAAGGGATTACCGAATATACTAGTCAATGCATAGCCTCGATCATGATATTCAAATTCTCTCATCATTTGTGCTTCTGTCCAGTTTCTATAATTATACGGTTCCTTTTCTTTTAGATATCTAATATATAATAACTTCTCATCTCTAGACATACCAACTGTTCCATCAATATATGTAAAGGTAAGATTTATAATCCCTCTAGCAATATCGTTATTAAATAATGCTGAAGCACCATAAACAAAAATATCATCTTTATTACCATTTACATATACTTCTTGAGATACAGAACCATTTTTTAACTTCAAATATTTATTTCCCATAATATTTGAATCAAATATATCTGAATCATTATTTACTATATAGTTAGCACTATTTATCCAACCTAGACTACCGTTTTCAAAAGATGAGTTATTTAAATAATTATTTCTTAAATCAATTGTGTTCATATTCATTTGGATCATGAACAAAAGTGAAAAATAAATTTTTCACCTACATCAGCTTTTAGCTGATGTTTTTGGTTTTCTATCGATATATAGTATAATAACCTTAATAAGGGGGGGCTTTATGGCTACATTAGTTTCAACTATAAATCCTTATCCATATTCAAAGCCTAAAATCGAGTATCATAATAACCCTATGTTTGAATAGCAAATTAGAGCTGCTTTTGCTCATAGTCAAGCAACTGGAAGAAATGAAATTCTTAAAATTGAGAATTCTAAAGAGGCAAGAAGACTTAAAGGTAAACATTCTATCCAAAAAATATTCCAAATATATTGGGATGACTTTTATCAGTTAAATAAACATAGAATAACAAGACCTGCAATTGTTTCAAACATTAATAAAGTTATATCTTGTAAAGATATTTCAAGGGGGTTTCTTTTTTATGATTGTCCTAATTGTGAAAATTATCATATAACAGGTTTAACTTGTAAAACAAGATTTTGTACTTCTTGTGGTAAAAAATATGCAGATGCTAGAGGTACTGCTATTAATAAAAAGTGTATTAATGCACCTCATAGACATATGGTGTTTACTGTTCCTTATGAACTATTAAGAAAAACTTATCAAAGATGTTTGTTGGATCAAATACATAAATACTTTGGTAATTCCTTTAAAAAAGATAAATCTAGATATTATAGAAAATATAAGAAGGGTTTTTATGTTTATGCTCCTAGACTTCAATCCAATAGATTTAAAGGTGGATTAAAAGACTTAGTTAAATACATTACTAGATATGCAGGTCATCCTCCAATGAGTAAATCAAGAATTATTAATGTAGATTATAAAAATGATAAAATCACTTATTATTATGATCCACATGAAGATGACAATAAATTTGATCCCACTAAACCTAAAGGTAGACAATATATTACAGAAGACATTTTTGATTTTATATCTAAGTTAATAGTACATATTCCAGATACATCAAAACACAATGTTAGATATTATGGATTCTATTCAAATAAAACTAATATAGATTCTTCTAAAGATGTCTCAAAGTTATTTACAAAGTATGATATACTAAATATGAGGAAAATGCAACGTTATAGTTATAGATTATATAAATCATATGGCTATGAAATTTATCTCTAACAATCGTTGTAGTTGTGGACACTTGATGACTTTAGATTTGGAAGGATATTATATTCCATAGCATGATAGGTAAAACATGAGAAAATTAGTACTATTAAAAGATTATTAACTTTAGAAGAAAAACAAGAAAGAATAGACTTCGCTAAAGAATGGGGATAACTTGATATAAATGAAGAAGAATTCTTAAAAAGTGAAATTTATAATTAACATGTGCTAATGAAATGTAACGGTTGTGACTATGAAGAAAAAGTAGAAATCGATATCATAGATGAATTAGCAGATATGTATGGAGTGGATTATCCAGAGCTAGAGTGTCCAAACTGTAATAAAAGAAAAGTAAGGATGATTCCATTAGATATTTATAATGAGGAAAAGAATAATAAATAGATAAACTAAGAATTTTAAAAATTACATTTAGAATTTATTTTTAATCATGCGCAGGGAAGATTTAGATATCTTCTTTTTTTTATTTCTTTAGTTGATTATAGACTTAAAAAAATAGAATTTCCTAATAAACAAAAACGAGGTATATCTACCTCTCTAAAACAGCTATATGTATGTGGTAATTTTAGTATAAAATTTAGGATATAACCAAAATGATCCAGCTTTATAATGAAGAATCTTAATTTTATTTTTAGCTCTGTTACAAAAGATAAATAATACATTATCAAATGGATTAAGTTTTAATTTACCATCAGCAATAGAAGCATAACCATCAATGTCTTTTCTTAAATCAGTATATCCACATGCAACATGTATATTTTTCACACTATTTAAATCAATCATATTTTTTTACCTGTTCTAATTATCTTTAATAATAATTCTTCATTATAATAACCAGTAAAAGTTATTTTAGTTTTATCAATAGTTGAACTTATTGAATTAGAATTATTATTTAGAGTTTCAACAGCTTGGATGAAACCATTAAATCCAGTATTATACTTCCTATACCAATAACCTAAAGAATAAGACTTTAGGTTGATTTTGATGCATATTCTATTTGAGATAACCCAGAAGCAATAAAATCAGTTACAACATCTGTCCAATATTCATTTAACTTTAGTTTTTGTTCATTCATTTTATAAACACCTCTATAAAAGTATATAAAAATAAGACATCTTATTCAAGACATCTTATTTGACACGCTTACTTAACAAAAAGAAAAACCAATTAATCCTTACACAAAGTGTGCTAAAATTGGTTTTTCCTTTGTATTTGGCTATATTAAAATTTGTTTGCGTAGCTTCTTTCGATATGGATTATTTAAGGAGTTTTTCTTAAATAAATCCTTTTTAATTATAATAAATTATTAATTAATTCATCGAATTTTTCATAATCCGAATCAATTCTATAATCCTTCTTAAGCCTTCCATCTTTATTGTAATATTCCATATGGGTTTTTGTGATAAGATAATAACTTGAATCTTTATATAGTAATTTAATACAATAACCCTCAAGATTTCCTGGTGCTCCAAAAGTTATTGTTAGCTGTAATTTTGAAAATTCTTTTAAGAACTCATCTAAATCATCACTTTCTTCAATAGATACTAATATATCATTATCTATTGGGTCATTGTAATATAATATTTCTACCTTCATAATATTATCTTTTAATTCAATTAATTCAAAGGATAATGATTTTGAGCAACCCGTTAAGAGTAACATAATATATATGATTATATTTAATAATACAAAATTTTTATTCATAAACTCTCCTTTAATTTACTAAATAATATGGTAATAAAGTAGCAGGGCCTGTAATAAAATATGCAATTCCCCATTCTAATGAACCACTATCATAAGTCCCTCTATTTACACCACCAAACACATCAGCAGTTCTCTCATATGGCTTTGAATAATAATCTCCAGAGCCAAAATGATAATTTAGGACTGACGGTATAGCTATCTTTGTTAAATATACAGGTCCCAAAATTCTTTCTTGTATTGAATGACCCCACTTATGATTTATATCATCAGTATTATAAGCCATGTCACTACTTAAATATATAGTCCCTCCAATTGAAAAAAAACTATCAAACAATCCTTGCCTTACGACTAAGCTTCCTTTATAAAATGATAGAACTTTAGAATCTATAGCTACTTATTCACTTTGATTGAACGGAAAAATATTTACTAATTTCTTTATATAAATAAAATAGTATATTGACAATTTACCTAATGATAACGTGGCTTATACTAATGGCCACGTTATCACACATTCTTACTATATTTTTAAGTTTCTAATTTCTTTATATCATTTTAACTAAGGCCTAGTATAGGTCCATCATAATATTGTCGAATCGCCTTATAAATACATTTTGATATTGTACAATTAATAGTATCTTTTCTTTTTACTAATCTCGTATAGTTTAGGTTTGCCATATCAACTTCTGATATGAATAACCACCATGAAACTCTATATATAATACGCATTTCTTTTATGTTTTCCCATTTAATTTGTTTTTTATGAAAAACCTTAAATAAGGATTTTCTAATTCCAAACTCATTAATTTCTATTATAGATAATCCACGGTGTAATAAAAAGACAAAACAAAGAATAGGTAATATAAAAAATAAAAATATTGTAATAATTTTTTCAATTGTATCTAATTCATTTCCTGGGTTAGCTGGATATAAAAGCATAAATATTCCCATAAGTATTCCCAAAATAAGTAAAAGAAATAGTCCAAAAGTTATAAAAGGAGATTCTATAAATTTTGTCTTTATTTTATTACTTTTCATAAGACTCTCCTCCTTAGAATGCAGTATCTTGTTTTTGTTTTACATTATTATAGTGTTTCCAAACTTCATATGATGTTTGTGCAACAGATACAGGAACACTAAAGAATAATGTGTTCATTGCTGGTATAACACCTATTTCTAAATTATTTATTAATCTTGTTCCAAAGCTATGTGTTTTATCAACGCAATTCTCTAACCCAACCGAATTATTCATAATAAAACTTGTTGCACCATAGGTTACCATTGAAAATGCTGCAAAGGAATAAAATCCAGCATCAAGATCTAATCCAACCAGGGCCGCACGTCAATATGGCTCCATTATTAAAAAGAATTTATTATTAATCGTACCTTCTATATGATTTTGCAATATTATCCAGAACAGTTGAATCAACCATGCTATCTATTATTATAATTCGTATTGCATAATCATAGTACGATTCTTTACCGAAAATCCATAGATATAAAAACTCGTTTTGTCCATTTTCAATTTCTAGGGTATAAATTCCCCATTGACCCCCATTAGAATTCCCGCTCTTTAATTGACTTTCAGTAAAATTATAATTTTTAAAATATGGATTATATACTCTAGTATCGTATTCATTCAAACCTTTCTGATAATACTCACCATAATAATACTGTACACCAACCAATGAGTTTGTATCACTATCTATTATATTAATCCAGCCATCATCATCTATAATGGTTTTCCAATTATCAGGAATCTTTATGCTTCCTGTTTTACTATCCGGAAGATCAACTTGTTTATACCCTTTGTATTTACTACTACAACCATTAACTAATAATACTATAGCAATAATAACAAACACAATACTCATTTTTTTCATTTTCATAATAACCTCTAATATGGTAATAGTGGATTAGGCATTATCCTTGGCATAGCTATAATTTCAGCAAAAGCCGCTGTCCAGTCACCACTAAAATCTGGGACACCTAGCATTGCAGGATTACCATTTGGTATCCCAACCTTATATGCTAAATAATGTGCTTGTAACTCTATGTACATACCCCTTTTTGTTCTTCCTTCAACAGGGTAGTTTTCATATATATGTTAGGAATACAATCTTGCAGTGTAAATACTATAGTACTCATTATTAGTGAACTTAAAATCAATAATACCGTTTTGATATCCAGGATCAATATCTCTAGATATTTGAACCCAATTATTCTTCACCGGCAAATAATCCCCCATTATTAACCCTGAAGTAGTATAACCTGCCAACTCCCAATCAGTAGAGCCCAGCTCAGAAGCACTATTATACGCTTTGACAGCACCTGTTAACATATATGACACAACAATAACACCTAATATTATAAGCCACGGAAAATCACCTTCTGGATCAACATGCATTACAGGATTATTATCACAATAAGCGTATAGATTTAATTCTCCATCAGCTAATACTCCAATATCATCCGCATTAATAAACCTACCAATGAAAGGATCATAATATCTAGAATTCAAATAATAAAACTTAGTTTCTTCATCAAAGTAGTAACTCTTAAACCTAAATGGATTTATTTTACCTAAATTAATTCCACTTGTATCAGTAATAGATACAATACTACCATATGCATCATATACATATGTAACTATTAAATTCCCATTACTATTAGTTATACCTATTATATCATTTTGTAAGTTTTTTATATAGAAATAATTATTACTATTATATTTAAATCCTATTATAGAACCACTTTGATCATAAAAGTAGTTTAATACTTTACCATCAGTTCTTGTTTCTTTTAGGACTTTTGTTCCCTCTAATATATAATCTACTGTTAATCCATTAAGATTTTTCCCAGTTCTTATACCACTGGCATTATACTTATATGTATAATAATCTCCATCTTGAGCCTGTTCAATATAAGTTATTGATCTTTGATCATAATAAATCTCATTTCCCATATAGAATGTTGGGTTTCCAATAATACTTTAATTACTGATATTGTCGTGAGTCACTCCATTAATAGTTACTGAAATTAACTGGTCTTTCCAACCACTCAATGAATAGTTAAGTGTTATATTAGTATTACTTGTTAGATAACCATTTTGTAATACTATTTTAAATATTGAAGTAATACTCCCTCTTATATCATAGGAATATGTATTAATCATTTCAATATAGCATATTGTTTGAGAATGAAATATTAAATGATTATACTGATTATAACTTAGAAAACGACTATATCTATAAATTTTGTTTAGTAGACATAGTCGTTCTTATGCTGTTTTTCAAATATCCAAAAAATCTTTTTTTATACAACAGTTTTTAAAGGTAACGATAAAGGTTCTCCCTAAAAAGTTAAGAATATTTTTTTAATTATCAATTAATAATTCAGATACCCATAAAAGTTCATAATCATAATCTACTTGGTAAATATACATAATCTTATTATCTTTATCATTTATAGCAATTAAGTTGTATTCTGCAAACTCACTAGTAGGGAAGTTAATGCTTTGGTTTATTACTAATATCTCCCAATCATCCTTTTCTTTTATTTCACTATATTCATTATTTATTAACTTATTCTTTTCTAGCTCATACTTAATATTACAATTATAATATTCAATTAAAACAACTCTAAGTTGATGATTAATGTATGCACAGTAATAATAATAATAATAATATTCATTCCTAACACCGTTATTACTTAATTCTTTAGGGAAGTAATCAATTCCCTGATCCGATACATATTAAATCTAGCCATTTTAATAACATTATTATCAAATACCATATAATTTGTAATATCAGTAGTTTTGCTTTCAAAAAATATTTTCATCCCAAATATTTTTATCAGTTAGTGTTCCATAAAAGTCAAACCCAAATGTTAATTTATCTTTTTCATAATTTGAATGCACATAATATCCATCATATGGTTCCTTATGATAATAATATGATTTAGAGTTTCCATTATCTTCAAGCATATCGTTAAATAAATTAATATATGTGTCTACATCTCCGTGCAAGTTGTACGTAGAGAATTGATTGATTTTATGCATTATCTCAAAATAATTATAATTAATCTTTTTTAATTCTTCTAACTTATCTACTTCTGTCATTAATCTTTGAATAATATAACCACTTTCATAATCATGATGGCCAAAAACTATACGTAACTGATAACTATCTTCAAATTCAAAAATAATTCGATAATACTGTATTTTTATATGTCGATCGCTAGGCTCTACTAATTCAATTGTATATTCATACTCAAAATCATAACTATCAACTACTTCAATAGCATAATCGATATATTTTTGGTAATATTCTTTAAATAATTCTTCATTTGTAATCCGCCAATCTTCATCAGGATATCTAGTGCAACTGCTTAAAACAAATGATGTAAAGATAATTGTAAATATAAATATTATTTTTTTCATCATTACTTCCTTTCTACCAAAACATCATATTTCCAATAGTTCTATAGAAGTATGTGCAAGGTTTTTGGTCCTCTTCAAAATCAACTTTTTCAAATCTATTTGTAAAACCAAAGGGATTACCGAATATACTAGTCAATGCATAGCCTCGATCATGATATTCAAATTCTCTCATCATTTGTGCTTCTGTCCAGTTTCTATAATTATACGGTTCCTTTTCTTTTAGATATCTAATATATGATAACTTCTCATCTCTAGACATACCAACTGTTTTCATATTTTCAACTATTTCATTATACCTATCTTTAGGCATTGATGCTATATCGTTGTGTTTCACATAATGCTTAGATTCTACAACCGTTGCGATATTAGAACCTACAGCATATCCTGCTATACCAGCACCAATAGATAATAACGTAAGAGCTGTTCCTCCGGTTGCAACAACTAATGTAACTGCAATTGCTGCTCCAGCAACTCCACCAGTTATTTTCCAAAATCTTCCCCAATTCCAAGTACCCATTGGATCATAGCCAGTAACTGGATTATTATCACAATATTTAAATAAATTAAGTTCCCCTTCTGCTAGCATTCCTATATCATCAGCATTAATAAATCTACCAATTAAAGGATCATAATATCTAGAATTTAAATAATAAAACTTAGTTTCTTCATCAAAGTAGTAACTCTTAAACCTAAATGGATTTATTACACCTAAATTAATTCCACTTGTATCATTAATAGATACAATACTACCATATGCATCATATACATATGTAACTATTAAATTCCCATTACTATTAGTTATACCTATTATATCATTTTGTAAGTCTTTTATATAGAAATAATTATTACTATTATATTTAAATCCTATTATAGAACCACTTTGATCATAAAAATAATTTAATACTTTACCATCAGTTCTTGATTCTTTTAATATCCTAGTACCTTCTAAAGTATAACTTGTAGTAACTCCCTTTACATTATTAATTTTTTCAGTTCTAATACCGTTGGCATTATAACTAAAATATAACTCTATAAAATTATCATTTGATACAATTGATGCAATTGACCTTTGCTCATACATTATATTGTAATTAAAATAACTATTAGGATTTCCTACATCATATCCATCAATATAGTGAGTTACCCCATTAATAGTAACCGATTTTAGTTTGTCTAACCAACCGCTTACTTCATATGTTAATGTAATATATGAGTAACTAGTTTGTCTACCGTTTTGTAGTTCAACCTTATAAATAGTTTTTATATTTCCTCTTAGGTCATAAGAGTAAGTATTAATTCTCTCAATACCACCTATTATTTGTGCATGATATGTTAATTCATTATATTCATTATAATCAAAATAATCATAATAAGAATAATATGAACTGCCATTATCATATCTTAAGATTGTTTTAATATTATCATAGTTATCATAACTATAAACAAATCTCATTAAACTTACATCATTCTTCTTTATATCTAACTCTTTTATTCTTAATGTTTCGTAAAACCTTACATTTCCATCAACTGTTTTTTGAAATGAATCATATGTATATTTAGATGTAAGAGTTGATGCACTAGTAATTATTGCAGTATTATCTAATTTTCTTAAACCAGAATCTTGATAGTTATACTCTTTTGAAAAAGCATCATTAATAAATGATTCACTAGAGATTACTTTGTTTTTATCTTTTCCTTCTGGTTCTGTATCTGGATCAAGACTAATATAATTATAATCAACTTTTCCATTAATTGTTGTTTTACTACTTAAGAAGCCATCATCCTCAGGCGCATAATCATAAGTAACTTTGTTTCCATCTGTAGAGGTAATAGTTACTAATCTATTTTCTTCATCAAAATTGTAGTAATATGTAACACTTGGATCTACTTTATGATCTATGACTTCGCTAATATTTCCTAAACTATCATAGAAATACTCTATTTGCATATCTCCATTTACATAAACTTCTTTAATTCTATTTTCCTTATCATAAATAAACTCTAATAAGTCACCACCATAAGATGAAGCTTCAATTAAGCCAGAATATTTACTTGTGTTTTCATCTTTATAATTATTTTCTATAACTGTAGTTCCTGCGATCTTTATTGATGTTACATCTTTATAATTATTATAGCCAAATTCATATATAAGACCATCAACCTTAATCTCTTTTAATAGCTTCTTTTCATATACATATTCAACTGATCTTGCTCCTTGGGTAACCTTCGTTAGATTTTGAAGAGAATCATATTCTCTACTTGTAGTTTTTCCATTAAAAGTTGTATCTTTTAATAACCCAGTTAAATAATCAAATGTAAAGTCTGTTACTCTACCATATTCATCAGTTTTTTGATCAATATATAGCTTATCTGCAGTATAGATTGTTGAAGTGGAATTTAAATAAATATCTGGTATGTATTTATTTGGGTCGCTTGGATCTATCTTTTTTGAAGCTAAAGACAATTCTTCTAAATTACCATTTACATCATAACTAAAGCTTTGAATTATATTATTAGTAACTACATAATTTATCCATTTAGTATTATCAACTCTTTTTACTTCAGTTTTGATATTATCTTCTTTTATAGTTTTTATAAAACCATCTTCATATTCATATTCTGTATTTGTATTTGTTATTTCATTTATTGCTGCTTCGATATCACCATCTTCATTATATGTTAATTGAAGACCATATCCTTCTTTATATAAAGCAA
>Ga0265293_10005253_pt1 | contig 21850 bp, 15 predicted proteins | sample Munlanlewell138R_FD_192505 | JGI IMG/M metagenome (GOLD analysis project Ga0265293, IMG submission 192505) | Leachate microbial communities from a municipal landfill in Southern Ontario, Canada - Leachate well 138R | ecosystem: Engineered > Solid waste > Landfill > Unclassified | place: Canada... | reverse complement strand
TTTTATGAAAACCGAGTATCTGAGCTATTTGTCGGTTGCTCAATCCTTGGCTTTTAAGTGTTTCTAGTTTTATACGGTCATCTCGTGTAAAATGGTGGTGGGACATTATGGACTCCTTCGGGTGTTTGGTTAGAACTATTGTACCGAAGATCTCTGTGATGTCCTCTTTTTTTGCACCGGTTGCATTTCAACCTTGAATCCGCCGCCTGCATGAGTACATGGGATTCACCCTAAAAATACAAGCTCTTTTTCATCAAAATAATCCATTAACATGGTCAAGGTCGATAATGTTAAAATTACGGTTGCTTAAAGATCGGCGCACTGAATAACTGTGGCATTGTCAAAAACGTGACGCCTCCATTAAATACGGATTATTTGATGTCGACACACTACAGGGATTCCCCTGTGTCGCGCGCTTCATTAGATCACAACCCGGTCTTGTGGGGATCGTGATTATCCGATTTTGTTGTCCTTCCGAAAACAAAGGATCTGCGATCCACAATTCCCTCGTAAGTCGATTTTTCCCGGCGCCCTAAAAAATGCGCTAAGGCGCCGATAACACAGCGTAAAAGTAATTATTGGACATGAATGATGCAAGACTATGAAATAATCGTCGTAGGCGGCGGCCATGCCGGCATTGAGGCGGCACTGGCTTGTGCGCGGACAGGTCATAGCGTCCTGCTGATCAGCATGAACTTGGATGACATCGGGCGCTTGTCGTGCAATCCGTCCATCGGCGGCGTTGCTAAAGGACAGCTGTGCCGTGAAATCGATGCGCTTGGTGGTGAAATGGCGTTGGGTATCGACAAAACAGGTATCCAGTTTAAAATGCTCAACCTCAGCAAGGGCCCGGCCGTCCACTCGCCGCGGGCACAAGCGGACCGCTTTCTCTATCAGCAGTACATGAAACAGGTGTGCGAATCCACCGACACCCTTTTCTTAAAACAGGCGGAAGTCACTGCGTTACGGGTTGACAAGGAACGTGTTGTCGGCGTGACCACCTCCTTTGGAGAAGAAATCAACAGCAGCATAGTCATCGTATGTACCGGTACTTTTCTGCGCGGCACGCTGCACTACGGTATGAGATCTATTTCCGGCGGTCGCAGCGGCTCCTCTTCGGCAGATTCGCTGAGCGCATGCTATCGGCAGCTCGGCTTTCCCGTGGGCCGGCTCAAAACCGGAACCTGCGCCCGAATCCATAAACGCAGCATTCGTTTTGATAAACTGCATGAACAGCCGGGCGATGAATTACCCCGTCCCTTCTCTTTTTCCACGCCTGTTGAGGGCTTCGATCGCAACCTCGTTTCCTGCTGGCTCACCCATACTACCGAGAAGACGCGGGACATCATTAATGCCAATATGGACCGCAGCCCCCTTTATTCCGGGCGTATTGAAGGCATCGGTATCCGATATTGTCCGAGCATTGAAGATAAAATCGTTAAATTTCCGGATAAACTTCGGCATCATTTATTTTTGGAACCGGAAGGTTTGGAGACCGCCGAATTCTATGTGAACGGTTTGTCGACCAGTCTTCCCGAGGACGTTCAACGGGATATGCTGCACAGCTGTCCGGGCTTGGAAGAGGCTGAGATCATTCGCCCCGGCTATGCCGTAGAATACGATTATATTCCGCCCACCCAACTGAAACTGACCTTGGAGACCAAAAAGATCGCGGGCCTTTTTCATGCGGGGCAGATCAACGGCACCTCCGGCTATGAAGAGGCGGCGGCGCAGGGGCTTTATGCCGCCTTCAACGCCATACGCCTGTTGGAAAATAAAGCGCCTCTTATCATTGGCCGAAATGAAGCCTATCTCGGTGTGATGGTGGATGATATTGTTACGCGGGGTGTCCTTGAGCCTTACCGTCTCTTTACCTCCAGGGCGGAATACCGGCTCCATTTACGGCATGACAACGCTGACCTGCGTTTGGCGAAATACGGCATTCGCAATGAGGGACTCCGCGCCCGTGTTGAAGAGCGTGAGCAGCGGATTGAGCAAGAGATCCAACGACTGGAAAGCGTGGTGTTAGCGCCGGACAGTGCGTTGAACACCTTTCTCCGTGAGGCGGGAGAAACGGAAGCGCTCAGTCCCTTGTCCGCCAAACAGATTTTGAAACGGCCGGGCATAACGCTTAAACAACTTTGGGAATTCTGTGCGCCCCCTGCATATTTGGATTTTGAGACGCAGGAACAAATAGAAATTCGCGTCAAATATGGGGGCTACCTCGACAGAGAAAAGAAGACCATCGAACGTTTCGAAAAGGCGGAGCGATTGACCATTCCAGAGAATCTGGACTATGATCATATTTCCGGATTGCCTTTAGAGAGTCGGCAGCGGCTCAAAGAGGTGAAGCCCTTGACCTTTGGTCAGGCGTCACGTGTTCCCGGCGTACGTTCCAGTGATATTGCCGTGTTGCACATTCACCTTACAAAAATGCACAAATCAAAACAGAAAGGCGACAGGGCAGAAGAATAGAATAGCTCCCATCAATGTTAGGTTAATATATAGGGTGTGAAGTGCTTTGGGAAAGAAGGGTACAATGAACAGCGTATGCAGGGGAGCAACAGACAAAAGGAATAGTACATTGACAGATGCAAACAACGCTATCAAACCAAGCCGCCGCAGTTTCTTACGTACTGCCGCGCTGGGCGCAACGGCAGCGACCAGTCTGTTTTATATTGGTAAATCCCATGCACAGCAGCGCGGCCGCGTCATCATGCTTGGCTATGACGGGATGGAGCCTTCCATCGTAGATGAAATGTTGGCGCAGGGTGACCTTCCCAACTTGCAGCGCCTTCGTGATATGGGCGGCTATTCGCGCCTTCAATCGACCATACCGCCCCAATCTCCTGTGGCTTGGAATAGCTATGCCACTTGTAAAAATCCCGGTGGTCACAATATTTTTGATTTTATCCGCCGTGATCCGGCGGGACAAAACGGTCCCCTGCCGCTGGTGGGTACGGGCAAGCTGAACCCGTACAAGTTGACGCCGGACGGTTCGCTGATAGAAGCGGCGGACTGCGTTAACTACCGTAAAGGAACCCCCTTTTGGTCTGTTGCGGATCAACAGGGCATGAAAGGCAAAGTCCTGAATATTCCTTTTGCTTTTCCGCCCGACCCTTTGGAAAATGGGATCATGATCAGCGCCTTAGGTGTGCCCGATTTGCGCGGCACCACAAGCACGTATTTTTCTTTGTCGGACAGCTTTACCCCTGAAGCGCTCAAAGAGGATCTCGGCGGCGGGCAGCGTATCAGCCTGCGTTTTGACGGTATGGACGAGGCGTTATTGCCCATACCCGGCCCACGGGATAATCGCTATCCTTTCAGCTCTCCCCAAGCCTATGTGAAATCTCCCTTACGTTTCCAAGTGAATCGAAAAGATCGCCGCGGTACCGTCACTGCAGATACCGTGTCCATTGAACTCGAAGAGGGTCAATGGTCGCCTTGGCTGGAACTGCATTTTAAGATGACGCCGGAGGTGGATATTCTGGGAATGACCCGATTCTACCCGATGGAAATTGGCGACTGTGTCCGCATCTACATGTCATGCGTCCAATACCATCCGGATGCGCCCTATACGACACTGAGCTCGCCCGCTTCTTACAGCGCCGAGTTGAAGGGCCGCTTTGGATTGTACAAGACTATCGGCTGGGCTTATGACACCCACGCCGTGCGCCAAAACGACTTGGAAGAGGATGCCTTTCTCAAAGATTTCGATACGACCATGTCGTTTCGCGATCAGCTGACCTTGGATGAATTGAAACGGGGCGACTTTGATTTCCTGTTAAGTGCCTGGACTGCTACGGACCGTGCGGGACACATGTTCTGGCGGTATCGTGATGAGAAGCATCCTTATTACAGTGCCGATGCGCCGGAACACTGGAAGACGGCGCTGGAATACACCTATAAACGGGCAGATGCACAAGCAGGAGCGGTACTCAAAGAACTGCGTGATGAAGACACGCTCTTTGTATTTTCCGACCATGGCTTCGGATCTTGGCGGCAAGGCTTCAACCTTAACACGTGGCTGCGCGATGAAGGCTATCTGGCTGTTAAAGATCCGGCGTTGGCCGATCGCGGATTCTTGATGGGAGTCGATTGGAGTAAAACCAAGGCGTATTCTGTGGGCTTAAGCTCGCTCTATTTGAATGTGAAAGGCAGAGAGACAGGGGGTATTGTAGAGCGGGCTGATGCGGAGGCATTGATTGCAGAATTGCAAGACAAGCTCGCTGAGGTCAAAGACCCGCAAACAGGTGCGAAGATTTTCTCCAAACTCTATCCCCATACGGTATACACCGGTGAAACTGCAGCACAAGCGCCCGATATCTCTTTGGGATATGCTCCCTATTATCAAAGCGGCCGTCAGACATCCCGCGGCGGCGTGGGCGAAGCCGTGATGGAACCGGTGATGGACAAGTGGAGCGGCGAACACGCTTCCACGGATTATATGAATTGTCCCGGCATTTTGTTTTCCAACAAGCCCTTGGCTGCGGAAACGCCGCATATTCAGGATTTGGGTGTCACTGCCTTGGCACAGCTGGGCGTAGATATTCCCGCTGATTATGATGGCGAAACAATCGTATAAAAGGCCGGAGCCCGCTAAAGCTTATTCCGCCCAGATGACACGATCAATCAAAGGCAGATATTCAGACCAAGCCATTCCCTTCTCTTTGGTTTCACGGATTATTCGGGTAAAGGCTGCTGCTTGCGCATCGAGATTATCAATGTGATGCAATACAATTGCTTCGAGTGTGCGCGGCGTAACGGGTGAACCGTTCATCAATTCACCATGATGAGACAGGATGCAATGGAGTATTTCGAGGCGCAGCTTGTCGGGAAAGTCGGCTATGGCGTCCATCTTCTGCTGCACCATGACAGAGCCAATATGCAGATGTCCCAACAGTTTCCCTTCGGTCGTATATTCTGAGGTCAACCCGTGGCTCATCTCATATATCTTGCCTATATCATGGAGGAAAATAACGGTCATCAAAAGGTCGCGGTTCATTTCAGGGAAGAGGGTACACATGGTTTCGCCGATCACCATCATTTCATAACAATGACGTATCAACCCGCCTTTAAAGGCATGATGCCATTTTTTCCCGGCCGCCGCCGAGATGTATTTTTCATGGAAGTCTTTATCTTTCCAAAAGGACAGCACTAAATTACGGCAATGGCTGTTTTGCAGCCCTTCCAAGATTTGCTCAAATTTTTTGACCGTATCGTTTTGATTCTCCGGTTGGACAATAAGATCGTCAAGACTGTAATCGCTCTCGCGTAAGGGGAAAATTTGTTCCACCCGCAGTTGCAGCCGGTCTTGGAAAGAGCCTACCATGCCGCGCACGTTGACAACATCGCCCAATTCAAACAATTTGACCGTATCCATGACATTGTTCCACATGATACCGCCAATTTCGCCGGTTTTATCTTTGAATACAAGACCGAGAAATTTTCCTCCATCCTGTTTGGTACGCAGATCTTTACGCGCGACAATAAAATAGTCATTGACTCTGTCGCCTTCTTGTAATTTATTTACATATTGATTTTTCATATATAAAAAGACTCCCTTTTCAACCTTAGTGGCAGTTGTGTCCAAGACCCGGAGACTTCCTCGCGCCCTCTTATCAGAGATGGACAGCCTAAGTGAGTATCTGTTTCACACTAACAATATCGACACCATTTATATGCGCCCTATGGTAGCATATTGCATCCGAAAGAGCCCATTATGCCATTCCCTTGATACTGTCCAGACGTGGCACGGCGTAGGTGCCCATACGCATTTGATCAAAGATACTGACGTCAGTACAGGAACTTCGGGCTTTTTCGAGATCGATGATACCGTTCTTAAACATCTTGTAAAGATAGTTCTCGAAGAGCATCGAATGGCCAACCGTCTGCTGCATCCCTATGCGGATAAGATCCGTATCTCCCTTAAGAATGGCATCGGCAATGGGTTTGATATCATTAAACAAGAATTCTAAAGCGGGCAGACGGCCGCCCCCGATTTTGGGGACGAGACGCTGGCAAATCACCCCTTTCAAACAGTCGCGGAGCTGGAGCCGCACCAAATCACGTTCAATGGGATCAAAGAAGCTTACAATTCGGTTGATCACTTCATAGGCGGTGTTCGAGTGCAGTGTTGTGATCACAAGGTGCCCCGTTGCTGCTGCATTAATGGCGGCGCGGATCGTGTCCGGGTCACGCATTTCACCGATCAAGATCACGTCGGGATCATGGCGTAGTGCGCCGGTCACTGCTTCACTGAAAGAACCCACGTCCGTACCGATGCTGCGTTGCGAAATAATCGATTTTTTGTTGTAATGAACGTATTCAATGGGGTTTTCGATGGTGAGAATATGCAGTGATTTGTGGGTGTTGATCCAATCCACAAGGGCCGCCATGGTCGTCGTCTTGCCGCTGCCTGTCATGCCGCTTACGATAATCAAACCGCGGGGTGTCTCAGCGATAGACTGCATCTGTTCGGGCGGCACATTCAAATCTTCAAAACTGGGAATTTTTTCGGGAAGATACCGGAAGGTGCAATGGGGGGTCCCATGTTTGATAAAAGCGGAAACGCGGGCGTAGCCGACGCCGGCCTGATGATAACTGAAACTGGTCTGTTTGTAATTCTCGAATTCCGCCCAAAATTCCAAGGGCGCAATGCGTTTGATCAAATCCAAAATCTGCATACTGGATAAGGGCGACATCAGCTCGGAGTAGCGCGTATCGTTATCGATGCGGAAGACGGGGCTCAGTCCTGCAGTCAAGTGGACATCACTGGCGTGATACTGGACCATGGCATGAAAGAGCATTTCAATATTGACGGGGTCAATCCGAAAGTCGAAACCTTCCGCACGCCAGATCTCCGGAAAATGAACCATGCCGCTCAGCTTATTGAGCGCGTCCAAGACTCTTTGCGAAAAGGACTGGGTTTCAGCGGGACAGACAATGTGCCATAGCCTCGTGTCTTCCTCTAAAGAAAATTCGTTTGGATATTCCGCGGCTAGGCTTTTTAAGGAAGATTCATCGATGTCTTCTTTAGGTATTCGAAGATCGTAATGCTCGTAATCTCCTTTAAATTGGGTTCGCCGTACTTCGATGGAATAATCATCGGTCCAAAGCGAAATCCGACGGGGAGCGCCCTCCGTTTTTACGATACGGGACTCGATAAGACGAACGATATTGCGCAGCGTCTGTTTCTGACCGATACCCAATACAAAAGATGCCATACGCCGCCTCCCATTGATAAAGTCGATTCCATCAACTTCAAACTTGACTATACGTCACGCACGCATTCAAAATATATTGTACACATTCTATCTGTCCGCATCAATAAAAACTGTGCTCATGTTAAAGAGGAAGCGTCTCGTTATGGAGGAAAAGGTCTAGCGCGTTTTTTCCCGCAGCGCACAGCGTTGGGGATGAGTCATTTTTAAGGCAAAGGATTAGCAACAGAATAGCGATAATTCCAGCGTCGGTTTGGGGCACTGTCCCCATTCACACCGAATTCGGAAATATCGCTAAAGCCGCTGATATTATCGGCCCAATGGAAATCGAAATAAGGCGTGTCTCCCTCTTGCTTGACCAATGGACGGGGCACACGTAGTTCCATGCCATTCCCATTAACCCGGTAATTTCCTCTACCCACAGTTTCCCAACGGTCCTTATGCCAGCTTTTGACGACGGTCTCTGTCTCATTCACGGTCTCGAGATTGATGAGGTAGTCGTAACCCAGCCATCCCGTCTGTGCGTCACAATCACTGTCGATAAACAGCAGCATCCAATAGGGGTCGGTGTGCGGTGTAATGGGCGCATCGGTCTGGGCATAAAAATAGAGATATTCCGCATCGTAAGCCGCCTTCAAAATAACAAAATCATTACGGCCTGATTCATTTTTATAGGGGATCTCGCCGTAACCCAAATGATCTCTATGGGCAACATCGCCAATGGTATCGCGATATTCGGGCAGAACCTCCTTCCAATCATCAAAGTATCCGTCAACGACGATCGCTGTAGGAGCTGTTGCTTCGGGACGGGGGCGAACGCCTTTGTATTTTCTCACCGACGACGCCAGCTGATAGTAATAGCTATCGGTATGTCCGCCGCGCATGGGTTCACAATCTCGGCTGTATTCCTGGTTATATTGATCTACAAAAAGCCCGCCTTTGTAATAACTGGTCTCATCGGTGTAAATGTGCCACGATTCAAAGCGGAGCGCGGTCCATTCATTCCAACCGGTAACAAAAATGAAACTGGGATCCACTTCCAAAGCGCGCTTCCATTGTTCTTCAAAATTCAGGCCGAGATTAACAGCGCCTTCCCGCGTATCTTTGCTGCCCCCGTGCCAACTTCTGCCCATGGCACCCCGTGCATCACTCATGGGAGCGGGACCCGGTGTATCAGGCAGCGCATTCTGTGCGACACCCACGCTCATCTGTTCTGCTTCCCCTTTGCTATTGCGAAAGACATGTTGGGGATAGACTTCCAGCCAGCTCCACTGATCAGTGTCGCTCGGACCATCCCAATAATCGGGCATAGGCCGGCGGAAGGTGAAAAAGTCTGACGCTTCGGGAATTTCCACTTGATCAGGATCGCTAAGCAACAGAGGTTTCCCTTCCCATTGAAACCACAGCTCTTTCCATAATCCGGGTTTATACAAGTCGTTCCAAAGGCGTTTGACTACTTCGGAAGGGTTCCAGAAAGGGGTTATAAAGGCTATGTAAGGCGTACGGACTCCTTCCTGTCTCATGGCTTCGTATTCGCGACAAAGTGCCTCATATTCATTTTTCCACGTATGGGGCGGGTTCGTTGTATCAAAAAGAATGACGTCAATACCGGCGTCTGCCAACATACTTGCATGTTTGCGAATGACAAAGGGATCGGTCATCCGATAGTAGCCCAGTTCCGGTTCACCCCAATGATTGGGTGTGCCGTTGGAAGGCCAATCAATCTCCTTGCTTGTTCCGGCGGCTTCAATAATCTTGGTGTTATCATTGGGCCCATTCTTATAGGGGAAGTGCCAAGTCCAATAAAAAATACCCACCCATTTGTTTTGTCGAGGCAGGCCTACCTCAGATGCATCCGGTTGGGTTCTTCCCAAGGCGTCGCAGGCAACCCACGTATCGGCGAAAATATCATTGCCCTCGTAGCGGCTGCCTTGGTAAAGGTCTTCATCCGCCTGCACCATGGCGGGAATGAGTCCTACGGACAAGCATAAAACCAACGCGAGAGGCTTGCACCACATAGGCAAGGAAAATTGTCTCATGATCTGTCTATCCTTATTCAGTTACTACCTTGAATTTATGAACAAAATGGTCTTTATGTTCCCGATCGTGACAATACACCAACGCCAAGCCCTATAGGATCGATACTATCTTCCCGTCCCCTTATCCGAGTATAGGCTGGATGATTACTTTCATGGCGGTCATCGATTTGTTTTGCATGGAGTGGATTGTATCGCAGGCATTGGCAAGGGTAACGCGATGGCTAATGAGCGGTTCTAAGAGGAGGTGTCCCGCATTAATGGAGCGAAGGACAGCCTGCCAATCATCGCGGTTACCTGAAGTTCTGAAGACGGAATTCCAGCTGCCTATAATAGAAATTTCGCGATGGATCACCTGGGTCAGCGTGGCGGGGGTAGCGGGTATCTCCGCAGTGGGAAGGGCCAATAATATGGCGCAGCCGCCTATACCCACGGCATTGATACATCCTGACATCGATGTTACCGTCCCTTCTGTATCAATGGCAATGTCCATCCCCAAACCATGGGTCAAGTCCTTTATGATCTCAAAAATATCTCGGTCTGCGCTGTTAAAGCTGTATCGGAATCCCAGTTCGCGTGCCAATGCACATTTCTTGGGATCTTCATCAAAAAGGATGACGTTGCCTGCTCCGGAAATCTCTGCCCACTGTGCGGCCATGAGCCCGATGGGACCTGTTCCGAAGACAGCAACCGTTTCGCCGGCACGTACGCCGCCGGCGCGATGGAGCGCGTGCAAGGCGATTGCCGCAGGATCAATCATAGCGGCAACTTCCAAGGGCACACTGTCCGGAATACGAATAATATTGCGCCGCGGCATTTTCACATATTCGGCGAAGGCGCCATGGCAATCGACACCGAGATATTGACTGTCAAAACATTGGGCGTACTTGCCCTGTTCACAAGCAGGACATTTCCCACACCACAAAAGGGGATAGGCGGCAACACGGGCGTCCTTCTCCAGATCGGTCACTTGGTCGCCGCAATCCGCAACGAGTCCGGCAAATTCATGACCGCAGACTAAAGGATATTTTGATACGCCTTGCGAAAAAATGCGGGGCAAATCGCCATCACAGACGCCGCACGCCACAACGCGGATGAGAACATCTTCAGGACCAAGCTCCGGAATAGGAACTTCTTCCATCTGAAGATAGCCGATACCGTGTAATACCAATGCTTTCATCTGAGTAGTCTCCATAGGTCACCTGCAGCGCGCGGCGTCGCGTTTCTCTAAGCCCAGCCGGATCGCCTCGTTGATTCGCAGCATATTTTCTTGCAAGGTCGCGCCGGCGCGAAAAAGACTGCTTGATCCGGTCACCAGACAATCAGCGCCTGCTGCTATCATATCAGGGATCGTTGAAAAACTCACGTGTCCATCCACCTCAATCGGGATCCATATGCCCCGTGCTGTCAGATAGGCGCGGCATTCCTCTATCTTTCGCAGGGCAGAGGGCACCAGATCCTGACCTGCGAATCCGGGGTTAACGGTCATGATCATGACAAAATCAAGGCGCTCCAACAAATAATCAAGCATGCACAGGGGAGTCCCCGGATTTAGAGCAATGCCTGCTTGAACGCCGGCATCGCGAAGAAAGGCCAAGGCACGGTCGGGATGGGGGCAGGCTTCAAGATGAAGGGATATCCGTTCCACGCCAATCTTCAGGAGTTCACCCATGAAGAAATCTTGATCTTTTACCATCAAATGGGCGTCGAATGGCAAGCGTGTTTTGGGGCGCAGCTGTCGCAGCACTTCAAAGCCAATGGGCATGTTCGGCGTGAAATAACCATCCATAATGTCCAGATGCAGCCAATCAGCGCCCAGCGCCTCCAATTCCCGTATAGACGCTTCCAGGTTACAAAAATCGGCGCACATCAGGGACGGCGCTGTTTCGATAGAAGGCGCCGCCGCGGCGCGGTCTTGAAGGGTCGTCGAGACAGAAGGGACTGTTGTAAGCTGTGCCGCCTGTGGCAGTGTCGCTTTTGTGCAGCGGATCATCTTTCGCATTGACGCTTCAATCCCTGTCGGTTGTCCGGCATCTCCGAGCGGCTGTAGACAGTTGTCAATCCATAGCCTTTCTATGTGTGCAAATCCTTGCGCTTCCCAAGGGGATGACAATGGCGCTGTTGGCGCGCATTCTTCATTGGTGCCCGGGGAATCAATAGTCTTGTATTGCATATCAGTTATATCCACGTACGTCAAACATAACGCTTGCAGCAAAGGGACTATTTCTTCTTGTGAAGCCGACGGTGGATCCAGAACGATTTTTTCTGCCTTGGTACACCGGGCATTCACCGTTGCTTCATAGCCAACAGCGGCAGTATTCGGATGCGCCCGGTGATAGTGTGTCAAGCTGTCATAGAGACTGCGGAGCAATTCCTGGGCCGGCAGATTCTTGAGTTTCGGGGAAAAGGCTTCCAGAAGGAGCTGCGAGACACCCCTTTCAAACGCACGATGCATATGGGACTGCATTGTTTTCAAGAATCGCTCACGATTCGTGCTGTTCAGGAGTGACGCGAATCCGTGCAGGAGATCGGGGCAAAGGGTTGCCGAGGTCGCGCCCAGCAGCTGTGCAACTTTCCATTTCCGTGTCTCCTCGTCGTGCTCATTTCCTAGCTGAGGCGTATAAATCGGATCGGAAGATGAACTGATACTTATTATGGTCAGCCCCGCCTTTTCGGCTCGTTGCCGTAAGGCTCTAAACACGGAATCAGGCAGCAGGAAACATTCTTTAAAGAGATGGAGTCTAAGGCTATGAATGGACGCGTCGGCTAGTACTTGAAAGAGTGACGGACAGGCATGACAGCAGGACAGAAAATCTGTCTTAACACCAAGTTTCGGTTGAAATACCTTTTCCAATATTGCGCATCCTATTCTAATTGACAGGCGAATTTTTCCTTGTTGCCATTGTATAACGAAGTCCTTTATGAATAGAAATATTTTTTCAGCCTTGGCCGCCCTTTTATTTGCAAGGTTTGCATGAACACCAAAAGGTATGTTATAAAATTAAATTACGCAGGAATTTCTCTAAAGGGGAAAGCGTATATACGATAACGTAAAAATATAAAGTTATTTTATAAATAATAGAAAGAATAGTAACGAATAAATCACCGGTGTAACCACTGTTGGGCATAGCTTATGCCGCCCCTTACACATACGAACACACCCGGTACCCATACATATTGATTCGAGGGGGAATCATTATCGCGATTGATCATCGCATCACCTTGTTTTTAAGCACACAGAATAGGTGTTTTTGTGTCGTTCGAATCGAGATCAACCAATAAGGAGAATTATTATGCATCGATTCAACAAATTTCTGTTAAGTGCTGTTGTCTGCACCCTTTGGGTAGCTGCTGCATTTGCCGCCCCCATTGCAGAACATGTCGTCCTCGTCAGTATTGACGGAGCGAGCCCCCGTGTCATGTTGGAAAGCGATATGCCTGTTCTTATGGAGATGGCAAAAGAAGGCGCCCATACTTGGGAAGCCCAAACCATTATGCCAAGTGTGACCTTGATTGCCCACACCTCTATGATGACCGGTGTTTCCCCCGCCAAGCATAAGACCACAAAGAATGACTGGAAACCGGACCAGGATCCTGTCAGTGTGACGACCATGTTTGCGGAAGCCAAAAAGCTGGAATGGAACACGGCCTTTTTCTCCGGAAAAGGGAAGTTAGAGTATTTGAATATTCCCGGCTCTTTGGATCATTGCGTTACCCCCGCTTATGAATCCCAGACCGTAGCGGATGCTGCTGCTGCCTATATCGTGGAAAAGAAACCCAATCTTACCTTTGTCCACTTTGCAGAACCCGATGGCGCCGGCCACAAACACAAATGGGGATCCGATGAACAAAAGGCTTCCCTCGCTGATGCCGATAAAGCGCTTGCCACAGTTAAAAAAGCTGTTGAAGATGCCGGCATCGCAGACACGACGGTCTTTATCGTTACGGCTGATCATGGCGGCCATGAAAACACGCACGGAACCAACAGTCCTGAAGACATGACGATTCCTTGGGTTGTTTGGGGCAAAGGCGTCAAAGCCGGTTTTGATATTACCGAAGATGTGACGGTTTATGATTCCGCCGCGACAGCGCTGTACATTTTGGACGTGCCCATTCCCAAAGAATGGGACGGCAAAGCCATTGAATCCGCCTTTGCGGAAGCGCCTGTTGCTGTTGGTGTCAACTAAGTAGTCAATGACCGTTCGGGCAGCAGTCCCCTTAGGGGTGGTCGTGCTGCCCGACTTTTTCGCCAAACATTGAATTCCTTTTATGTTGCCGTGGGGACAGGTTCCCGATCTTGCGGCGCAGTCGCTTCTATCGCGACTTCGCCTATTCACAAGAAACTCCCTGTTCCCACGTTTTTTTTATTGTCGTCCCGCCGCAGGGGTTTAGAGAAGATATTGATAAGGATTTGACCGAATTATATAGGTGTTGACAAGAGAGGCGCGGGATATTAAGGAATTATAAGCAGTGGCATGTTATGGTAGAATTAAATAGGTAAGCAGATTGTTGAAGTTGAAAAGATCTGTTGATAGGGATTAAGATGATTGTGGTTGATTCAACTAAAGAGTAGTGAATTTCGTGTGTTGCATACCAACTACCATAGAAGGTGAGGGGATAAAGCGTTGGCGCGTCTTTTATTTATAGACACAGATGAAAAATACGCCCGTTTCTTATGCAGTAAATTGGTTGAAGCGGGGCATCATTGTATACATCGTAGTTCCGGTGCAGATATCATCAACTTATTGGATCGTCATGAGATTGACTTGGTCATTTCCGAGGCGATGCTTCCCGATCTCAGTGGTTTTGGTATTTGCCGCCGTATTAGAAGCCATGAACAGCATTTCCTGACGCCCCTCATTATTTTATCGACTATGGCGGAAGAAGCTGAATTGGCCCATGGCTATGCACAAGGCGTGGATATCTACCTTGCCAAGCCGGTGGATCCTCGGATTCTGATTGAATCGGTTAATTCAAAACTTGCGGAAGTGACCAGTGATGAAATCGATCATCTGACCGGACTCTTTAATGCAAAAAGAATTAAGTCCACCATGCAGCGCGCCCATTTAAAACGAGATCTTTTCGCGATACTTTATATTGAGATGTTGTCTTTGGTGCAATTCACTCAAAGCTACGGTCAAGAGGCGCGGGATAAAGCGCTGCGCGGCATGGCGCGATTGTTAAAGCATCTGGGCGAAAAGACAGGTGATCTTATGTTTGAGGCAGGTCACATGGGCGGGGGTCACTTTATCTGCCTTGTCTCCCAATCCGAAGCGGTTAAATTTTCTAAGACGATCGTTGATGAATGGGACAAGCATCTTCCGAAATTGATAACGCGGGTACTCGGTAAAAACGCTTCCGCCGCCAATGGAGCCAACAGCGCCGCGTTGAGTCTAATCGTTTGTGTCACCGGCGGCGGCAGAGACGGCGTCTATTCGATCCAAGACTATTTTGAGACCCTTGCCCATTTGCGTAGTAAAGCTCAGGAAGCGGGGAAAGGCGGTATTTTCCTTGATCTTCGCCGTCAATTTTAAGAAGCTTTTTTCGCCTATTTTAACCGGATAACTTGCGTGTAGAGCAGCTATGACCCAACCGGATCCGAACAAACTAAAGGCGTTGGTGCGCGCCATGAGTCTTGCCGGCAACTTCGGCCTTTCTGTTGGTGTGGTTACTTTCTTGGGCGTCCTTGCGGGAAATTATCTTGATGAACGTTTCGGAAAAGGGAAGGGCTTTATTTTCGCAGGCGTATTGCTTCTTGCTGTTGGGGTGGGCTTATATAGTGCCATTCACAGGCTTTCACAAGCGCTCAAAAATCCGGAAACCAAGAGGGAAGGGCGCTGAAGCTTCCTTTCTTTGAAAGACGGCGGCGTCAAGGTTGAAATGCAACCGGCCCAAAAATAGGGTGCTTGACACCGGTATGAAGGATTGTTGATGACCTAAACAATAGACCCAGGAAAACACTTCATTCCAGAATTCCTGGCGAAGTCTTTTTTCAGGAAAAGCATGCAGTTTGACTTTGACCTGCGGATCCTTATTTAAACCTTGAATCCATCTGTCCTCATGTGTTCTGATGATAGGACATTTTTTGATTGGCTATGAACATTGACCCTTAGGAGATTCCCATGAAAGCGCGTGTTTTTGTGTCGATTTTTACCCTTTGTTTGTTGGTCTTTTTTTGCTGTCCCCCAAGTGCCTTCAGCCAGCCAATGGCAGAGCCCGTGAAATGTTTGTGGATCGGTACGGAGTCTCACGATGAAGTGACTATGGATGATGTGATCCGAGAACTGGAAGAAAGCTATTCGAATATAGCCTTGACGGTGACGGAAGATTATGAGGACTTGCGTATAGACAATTTGAAGAACTACGATGTTTTGGTTGCCGTGCAAATCAAAGCGGAGAAAGGCAATCTGCCGGATGAGGTGAAGTCGGGCATCATCGAATTTCTACAGGGCGGGGGCGGTCTTGTTGCCGTACATTTCGTGGTTGCCAATGTGCAGGAGTGGCGCGATTCCATCGATATTTTTGGAGCCATGTGGGTGAACGGAAAATCCACCCATGATCCCTATCATGAATTCAGTGTAGACATGGCCGATGAAACCCACCCCATCGTCGCAGGGGTAAAGCCCTTTGTCACCAACGATGAGCTGTATTTCAATTTGCTCATGCGCCCCGATATGCATGTGATTATGACAGCCGATCAAGAGCGGATGGGACACAGGATTCCTGAGCCCATGCTTGCGACGCACTATTGTTATAATGCACGCTGTGTCTATTTTGCCCTCGGCCATGATGTGCAATCGACGGCTATCCCCGAGTATCGAAAAATCATGGCACAGTCCATTGAATGGGCGGCTTGCAGACGCTAGTTTTTGTGTGAAGCTTGGTGTCAGCAATTATGACCGTGTTGAAAAAAATCGTTGTTGCATGCGGCATTCTCGGCATGGCGGATACTGCCTTTATTCTCGCTATCGACGGTGGTGACCATATAGGCGTTATGCTGCCCGGTGCCGTGGGGCTTGTCTTGACGGCGTGGGCAGTGTGGACACGGCATCATCCTTTCAAAGTTCCTGCGCTGCAAGGACATCCCATGACGGCATGTATACTGATCCTCTTCGGTTTTGGATTGGCATCATTTCTGGTTGTGCAATCCTTTATTTTGTACTACGCGATTCCCGGTGAGACCATAGAGACAGACTGGTGCGTCGTGTTGGGCGCCGGGGTACGTAAAGAAGAGCCGACCAAAACGCTGCAGCGGCGCATCGACGCGACCGCAGCATATTTGAAGCGTTATGACGCGGTCCGTGTTATTGTTTCCGGCGGTCTTGGTGCGAAAGGTACCATCAGTGAAGCGGAAGCAATGGAACGCGGTCTTGTGGAGGCGGGCATTGATCGCGCCCGTATTATTTTGGAGCCGTCGGCATCCAGTACGTGGGAGAATCTGCGTTATGCTCTTGCGCTTATAGAAGCCGAAGATCCTGCTGCGGACAAATCCGGCGAAAAGCTCCGTGTCGCCGTGGTCACCAGCAATTTCCACTTTTTTAGAGTGCAGCTCCTTGCTGCCCGTCTTGATATGACCGTATGTCCTGTTGTTGCGTCAACCCCTTGGTATCTGCTGCCCAATGCCTGTCTGCGCGAGTATTTCGCTGTTGTGAAATCTTGGGTTATTGACCGTTAATTGCTTCGCTTCTGCCCGGCAGAAGCATGAAAAACAGGTGAGGGATAGCTTGCACTCTTTCCGGGATAAGGTTATACTGTATCCTGTCAATTTTTTGGAAAATACGCCTGAAAGGAAGTTGTTTATGCGTTTCAGCTATCTGTTGGTTATTTTTTGTTTGAGTACCCTTGCCGTTTTTGGCCAATGTCCGCCTGAAGGGGATCAGGTTTACCGTGAATTGTCGGCCGATGCCTATAAAGATCGGATGACGGCAGCATGGATTGGTCAGATGGCCGGTGTCGGCTGGGGTGTCCCTACGGAGTTTAAATTTAACGGCCGCATCATTCCGGAAGCGGATGTACCCGCTTGGGCCCCTGAAATGGTCAATCAATTTGAAGAAGACGATCTCTATGTAGAAATGACCTTCATTCGCAGTTTAGAAGAGTACGGATGGTCGGTGAGCCTTCGCCAAGCGGGCATCGACTTTGCCAACAGCAAATATCAACTGTGGCACGCCAACAAATTTGGCCGCCGCAATTTGCGTGAAGGTATTGCGCCGCCCGATTCGGGACATCCCCAATTTAATAGTCATGCCGATGATATCGACTATCAGATTGAAGCTGACTTCAGCGGGATTTTGACGCCCGGCCTGCCTGCCGCCGCCGTAGAATTGGGAGAGCGTTTCGGTCGGTTGATGAATTACGGTGACGGACTTTATGGCGGTCAGTTTATCGGCGCCATGTATAGTGAAGCCTTTTTCGAACAGGATCCGAAAAAGCTGGTGGAAGTGGGCTTGCGCGCCATCCCCGAAGACAGCCAATATCATGAGTGCATCAGCGACGTGCTTCGTTGGTATGGGGAAGAGCCCAAGGATTGGCAGGCGGTCTGGCATCGAATCAACGAAAAATATCATCTGAACCCGGATTATCGCCGCAGCTCGTGCAGCACGGATAACGAATTCAATATAGACGCCAAAATTAACGGTGCCTATGTGGTGATGGGCTTACTTTACGGTGATAAGGATCCCGATAAGACCATAGAAATTGCCATGCGCTGCGGTCAAGATTCCGATTGTAATCCCTCCAGTGCCGCGGGCATTTTGTTTGCAACGCTGGGCTGTGACGGGATCCCGGAGAAATATACGCAGGCACTTAAGCGTGATGTGAGGTTCAGTTATACCTCCTACAGTTTTGATGAGCTCATCGCTGTGTGCGAAAAGCTGTGCCGTGAGGCGATTTTGCATCATGGAGGAACGATCAAGACCGATGATTCCGGAAAAGAATTGTTCTGCATCCCTGAGATTGCACTGACACCGGGCAAGGCAGAACAATGCCACACACCCGGTCCTATTGCCAATTCTCGTTTCAGCGAATCCGAAATGGCACAGATCACGGAAAAGGACTAAGCGCCGGTCTAGCCCGGCGGCGATGACATCGGTTCTTGCGGCTTACGCCTCGTCGAAAGTGTAGGGCGCACGCATGCTCCGTTGGAGATGGCTGTTCGCTTCGTCGTCGGTGAAACGCTCCGTCTTCGGATCCCACTCCAGCTTGCGGCCGACCCAGCGCGTGATGTTGATCAAGTGGCACAGGGTTGTGGTGCTGTGCCCGATCCGCACGTCGGTGATGGGTCTCTGTCGGGATCGGATACAATCGAGCCAGTTCTGCATGTGGTCTTTGCTGACTTCGAGATGGACGTCCGTATCCGCCAGTTTTTCACGAACCAAGCGTTTAGGTCGTGAACTGTATTTGCCTCGGTCGACTAAGATTTCTCCTTCGTCACCTTGGAAAACACCGCCGCCCATGGGGCCTTTGTTGTCTAGGTGTACGGTGATGCCGTTTGCGTAACGGAAGGATACGGGCGCTTTGCCGCCTTCTCCCTCAATCCATAGCTCCACCGGTCCGTCATGATCCATGCCCAAGGCCCACTGGATAATATCAAGGCCGTGCGGGCCCCATCCGGTCACTTCGCCGCCTGAATAGGGGCGGTATGAAATCCAGCCCAAGGGACCGCGTTCGTCCGTTTTGTTGTTGCCCCGCGGCGCGTAGAGCAGTTCGTGGTACGGGCGCGGTTCGGTCTGTCCGCACCAAAAATCCCAGTCTAAGCCTTCGGGAACAGGTTGCTCGGGAAGCGTACATTCCCAGGGGCTGGGGTAATTGTTGGTGTGCACGGTGTGTATGGTTCCTGCCCGTCCGTTGCGAACCATTTCGCAGCCGACGCGGCAGGCTTCCATGGAACGCTGCATGCTGCCTGTGGTTACGATACGCCCGTATTTTTCGGCGGCATCCACCATATACTGTCCCTCACGGACGGTGAGGTTCATGGGTTTTTCCACGTACACATCTTTGCCCGCCTCACAGGCATGAACCGTATTGAGGGCATGCCAATGGTCAGGGGTGGCAACGATGACAGCGTCTACATTGGGATCTTGCAGCAGGTCACGGTAATGATGGTATGTTTTGGCTTGTGGGAAACGTTCCAGGGCACGATCCAGCCGAGCACTGTAACAATCGGCGAAAGCGACGAGTTCGGCTCCTTCCCTTGGGAATTGTTTCATCAGATCGGAGCCTTGCCGACCGGGTCCGATTACACCGACGCCGATGCGGTCATTGGCGGCGGCTTGCCCATTTCTGCCCAGGACACCGCTGCGAAGGATGAGGGGCGCAGCGCCCAACGCAGTACCGTAACGCAAACTTCTTTCCAAAAAAGAGCGTCTGCTCCATGATTTTTTAGGGTTCATCTCGAAGCCTCCTGTTTATTCTTTAATTGATGATTTATTATTGAAGAAAGAACGCCCAGAATACAAGCATCTGAGCGCGTTTTGTGGTGGAGCGGTTGTTTTAAACCGACGATTATTGTATAGTATGCCAAGGTTTATGGGTATAATTTTTAATTTTCAAAGGATGTTTTTTTATGAAGAAACCGTTACGCATTATCCTTATTTTAGCTGTTATCGGCGTTATTTGTGGTTTGGCGATACCACTGTTAAATCTGGTGATCCCGCTGCCTGCCAGTAAACTGGCAACGCTGAAGCGTAAAGATCCGATACTGTCCGATGCGCTCTATGTACTTGAAAAAAAATGCGTCCATTGCCATACGAGCGAGATGAAATTGCCTTGGTACGCCCATCTTCCTGTTGCCAAGCAATTGATGACCCATGATGTTAAAGTGGGTACGATGCACAGCGATTTTATCAAGGATTTTTTTCCGGAAGACGGCGGCCCCGTATCGGAGGTATTACTCTCCAAGATTGAATATACAACCTTGAATCGCAGCATGCCGCCTCCGCCTTTCTTGCTCATGCACTGGGACATGTTTATGAATGATGATGATGATGATTCCTTGCTGAAATGGATTCGTCGCGAACGTGTACGTCATCATGCGACACCGGGCAACTCGGAAGAAGTGATGGAAGGGGCGCTGCAGCCGCTGCCTGCCAAGATGAATGTGGATGCCAAAAAAGTGGCGTTGGGCGAAGAACTCTTTTTCGATGTGCGCCTCTCCAAAGACAATTCGGTGTCTTGCGCCAGTTGTCACGCACTGGATAAAGGCGGGACCGATCAACTGGCCTTTTCCGTTGGCGTAGACGGTTTGCTCGGCGATATCAACTCGCCGACGGTCTTCAATTCCGCTTTCCAATTCAAACATTTTTGGGATGGCCGTGCCGCTGATTTAGAAGAGCAAGCCGATGGCCCCGTTAATAATCCCGTTGAAATGGCTTCCAATTGGGAGGAAGTCCTTGGGAAGCTGAATGAAGATACTGCCTTTGAAAAGCGTTTCACCGCTGTTTATAAAAGCGGCTATTCCATGGAAAATATTGTGGATGCCATTGCCGCTTATGAACGAACCCTGCTTACACCGGCGCCCTTTGATGCTTTCTTGAAAGGGGATGAATCGGCACTTAATGAACAGCAGCAAAAAGGCTATGCCTTGTTTAATGATTTGGGCTGCTACACCTGTCATACCGGGGTCATCTTGGGCGGGAAATCTTTTGAACGCATGGGATTACGTAAAGAATACTTTGGTACCCGCGGCGAAATACTGGAACGGGATTACGGACGCTTTAACTTTACCGGTGATGAATACGACCGTTTCCGTATTAAAACGCCTACGCTGCGTAATATTGCAGAAACCTTCCCGTATATGCATGACAGCACCGTGGCGACGCTGGAAGAAGCCGTTGATATCATGGCGGAACACCAGGTCGGGAAAAAGATTAGTGCTGAAGAAAATCAAGATATTGTTGCCTTCCTGCATTCTCTAACAGGTAAATATACGCCCGGTGCCGCCGTTCCTACCCGTTGGGACAAAGTCATACAATTTATGGAATCCTTCAGCTGATCCTTTTCTGATCTTAATATCTGTGCTCGTTTTAAGGAGTGGCGATAAGTTCGCTGCCGTTGTCGGCCGTGCAAAAACATTGTATAGTGTCGGGAGTGCGATTTTATTTTCTCCTTTAATGTATTACGTTTGCCCTGACGCAGGTGCCACGAAGGTATCATCATGTGGTGAACTTGTCATTTATGACGCACCCACAGCGTCTTTGGATGCAGGTGAACATATTTTTTCTCTGTGTATTACTGCAAATAGTTTCTTTTAGTAAATGGCGGATTCAAGGTTGAAATACAACCGGCCCAAAAAAAGAGGACATTGTCCCGCCTCAGTAGAAATAGGACTTCTCAACCAGTCCCAATGTGTAGACTAGAAAGGAGAAGTCATGAAGAAAAGCCGCAGACATTTTACCGCCGAGGAGAAGGTGGCGCTGTTACGCCGTCACCTTGTTGAAAAGAAGTCCGTGTCGGAGATATGCCGGGAGCACCATCTCCAGCCCACCGTTTTCTACCGCTGGCAGCAGGAATTCTTCGAGAACGGCCCTGCCGTCTTTCAGCGAAACAAGGATGCAGAGGAACGCCGCACCCAGGAGCGCATTGCCTATCTCG
>Ga0265293_10005251_pt1 | contig 21861 bp, 21 predicted proteins | sample Munlanlewell138R_FD_192505 | JGI IMG/M metagenome (GOLD analysis project Ga0265293, IMG submission 192505) | Leachate microbial communities from a municipal landfill in Southern Ontario, Canada - Leachate well 138R | ecosystem: Engineered > Solid waste > Landfill > Unclassified | place: Canada... | reverse complement strand
AACAACATGTTAGCAATCAACACCCACAGACAACTAGGTATATCCACAACAGCAGGGGCAAAGTCCATGGAGAAACTATCTTCAGGCTACAGGATTAACCGTGCAGGAGACGACGCAGCAGGACTATCCATATCTGAGAAGATGAGGGGCCAAATCAGGGGTCTTACCCAAGCTTCTAGGAACTCACAAGACGGTATCTCAATGATACAAACAGCAGAAGGTGCACTAAACGAAGTACACGCAATCCTTCAAAGAATGAGAGAACTGGCAGTACAAGCATCTAACGACACTAACGTAACTACTGATAGGAATGCTATAGGTAGTGAGCTCGAGGAATTGGGAAAAGAAATAGAAAGAATAAAAGACAATACTGAGTTCAATACCCAAAAACTTCTTAACGGTAAGGCAGGCTCAGGTGGAACAGTAAATCTTCAGGTTGGAGCCAATAGTGGACAAAAAATGGTATTAAACTTTAAAACGGCAGGAATCAATCTAAGTGGAGTTGTCGGAAAGGTTGGTAAGTTATCTGGAGGATCTGTAAAAAGTTTTTCGGAAGCTACAAAAACTATTTCTACAATAAACAAAGAACTTGAAAATGTATCTAAGGGTAGGTCACTACTAGGTGCATACCAAAATAGGTTAGAGCATACAATCAAGAACCTAGACAACACTGCCGAGAATCTACAAGCATCTGAATCCAGAATCAGAGACGTAGATATGGCAAAAGAAATGTCGGAGCAAACAAAACAGCAAATATTACAACAAGCTTCAACAGCAATGCTGGCTCAAGCTAACCAAAATCCAAACACAGTTTTACAACTGTTAAGATAATTGGTTAGAGGGTCCCTCGAAGAGTAATCTTTGAGTGTAAATCGGGTGAATTGCTGGAAACTCCTTAAGCTAACTAAACCACAACGCAATCTGAAAGGATAATCGTGAAGGTTTTAAAATTAGTTAGATTGGACAATCAGCAGCCAAGCTCCTGTACCGAAAGGTTGGAGAAGGTTCAACGACTAGGATATACCACCGCAAAACAATCGAATTTTGTCATTCTGAGCGTAGCGAAGAATCCCTATTAATAAGATTGAAGGTGATGAAATCCGTAGGGGAGAGGATGCCCCGAAGTGCCCGACAACCGAAAGATTCTTGTGTCATTCCGAGCAAGGCGAGGAATCTTAAATCGGTTGAAGATATAGTCTGGCAAATGGTGAAAGCTATTTGATTGCCCGCAAGCAAACACAGCTCCTCAAACTGTATTACAATTACTAAGATAATTAAATTCAAAAAATATAGGCTAGGGAATATTCCCTGGCCTATATTTTATTCTCTTTTTTCATTCTTCTAACTTTATCATATAGTCCATAATATGTTCTATTTAATAATTTAGATATATATTTGTAACTATATCCTAATTCTATTAATTCAATTATTCTATTCTCTTCATCCTGAGAATATGAGTTATCTATTGTAACCTTATTTGCTATTTTTATTATTTTGTCGGGATACCTTATGGCATACCTATTTTTAGTATCAACTAATTTTTCATCTATATTAATTTTGTATCTCATTGATGGGATTTCATTAACATAAGGCTTTACGATATCGAGAAATTTCCTGACGGTTTGATTTTTGCCAATCAGCAAATGATACCCATAACCACTAGGAATTTTGGCCAATTTAAATTCTATTCCAAAGGTATCTTTAATATGTTCTAGTAATAGAATGTTTTCTTCTTTAGTAAAACTCTGTGAATATATTGGTATATTTGCTGTAATAGTAACTGTGTTTGCTCCCAAACTACCATTTGTGATAAGGCTTCCGTCATCCATAAACAAACAAGCCAACCCTATGGGATGATCTAGCATTTTCAAGCCATTCTCAGATAATGTCTTTTTGCCATTTGGATAAAACAACTCATATAACTTTGTATATATTGGATGGGATGGTGAATAAATAGAACCGTCGGGCTTTATCTTAAAATCAAGATTCCTTAATTTTTCCGCCTTCCATTTTCTGTAGGATTTTTGTGTTTTTCCAGTACTTTCTCTGTAAAGAGCATTTAAGCTTCTGCCATACTTTGACAAGGTACCATCACCAAGCACACTACCTATGATAATATTTCGCTCAATATCATCCATACTATAATTCTTACGATTCTTGTTTAGATAATTTCTCCGATTTTGATGTAGTTTAGAGTAATAATCTTTCATAAATGATTCACTTTTTTTAACACTTAACTGAGACGCCCTCCATCTTAAACTACCTTGAGAAATGCCTAATTTCTTAGCAAGAGTCTCATTATCGCCATCAGGATATTCAGCAATAATTATTTCAGCCATTTCATCAGTAAACGAAGAATTCATAACATCACCCCTAGAATGTATGTTCTGTAGATATTATATCATAAATTCGCATTTAACCAAGACCTATTTCCCTATCTATGATAAAATACACTGAAAATGGTATAGTTTAAATAAAACGTAAATTTTACAGATAATATTAAAGGTTATCATAATATTGGACGCATTAAGATTAGCCGTAACAGCGAATTCATTCGTAGGTAATTAAAGTAATTGATTATAAATAATAGCTTTAAAATTAGCCTAATCTACGAATTAATTTAATTTTAATATAGAGACATTATTTACTAAAATGGTGTATTATATAAATATATGTCAGAATATGCCGATAACATTTATAGATTAGAAATGGAGGGACTAATGTGAGGCTAATTGTTGAAGGACAAATTATTGAATACGAAAATAGAAGAGATGAAATAGATAAGATTCTAAGGGATATTGACAATATGGTAGAAGGATTAGGGAAAACTTTGAGCCATATGATTGTAGATGGCATAGAATTGTACAATTCCTACAAGGACTACTTCTTAGACAATATCGAATATATAGAAGAAGTTAAGGTCATAGCTCTTACATATGAGGAGCTCGTAGCGGATATACTGGTATCTACGCTGGAATATCTGGAAAGGAGTCCATCTATAATTGAAGGCCTAGCCAATAGCTTCTACAAAAATCCTAACAAGGAGTCTTGGAAGGATTTAAATGACCTGCTAGGTGGTATTGGCTGGATAATAAATACCTTTAGCTCCATAGACAAGGATAAGAGGCTGGGTTCCCTAGTATCTAACTATGAAAATTGGAACACCTATGCTGCTAAAGTGGTTTCTTTGGGGGAGGTCTTAGAAGAACTAGAAGTTGTAATGTCAAATAAGGACTATATTTCCCTTGCAGATATACTTTCCTATGAAATAGGGTCTTTATTTGAGGAAATGGCTAGCATCCTATCCACCTTCGTTCATAGAAAGGCTGATTTGAATGATCTTAATTGACAATATAAATCTACTAAGAGATGCCTATCCCAATACATGGGAGATGATAAAAGAAGCTGAAAAGAATCTCAATGACAAATTAATTCATATAGAAGATACAAGGCATGGAAACAAGACCATGAGGGTTGAAAGGGATGGGAAAATCTTGTATTTGCATAGCAAGTATAATCCAATCAGAGAGGCAGAAACCCTAATAGGTGAATATAAGGACATAGCTAGGGAAACTACCGTTGTCTTCTATGGTACAGGCCTTGGATACCATATAGACTTGTTTCTAGAAAGATACCCAGATGTAAACTATTATATATATGAGCCAGTGGCAGAAGTCCTATATAATTATCTATCCTTTAGGTCCCTGCAGAGGCTTCCCTCCAAGAAATTAAAGAATATCGTATTGGGTAAGGACCAGGAGGCTACTACAACTTTTCTAAATGAGTTAATAGATAAGTCCAGTAAAAACATATTACATGTTAATTTAAATAGTCATGTCAATATCTTTCCAGACCAATATAAGAGGTTCTTAGAATTGTTCAAGGAAACTGTGGCAGATAAGAAGACCAATCTAGGGGCAGAATTAAAATTCCAAAAGAGATGGATAACCAATAGCATGAGGAATTTTTGGGAAGTGCTGTCTAGTCCCAATATCTTATTAGAGAAAAAAGGAGAATTTAAGGGGAAACCTGCACTAGTAGTAGCAGCAGGTCCATCCCTCAATGAAGAGATTGAAAATATCAGGATTATAAAGGAAAAGGGACTTGCCTATGTATTCAGTGTTGGATCTGCAATAAACACTCTAATCCACCATCATATCTACCCCCATGCTGCCTGTACCTACGATCCCTATGTATTCAATCAAAATGTATTTAAGAAAACTAAGGAGTTAGGTATCGAGGATATTCCAATGATATTTGGTTCCAGTGTAGGATATGAAACTCTCCTAAATTATCCTGGAGACATGTACCATATGATTACATCTCAAGACTCTGTATCGAACTATTATCTTAAAAACAAGGATAGTGAGGATATAGGAATAGTATTTGATGCCCCTACCATAGCAGTTGTTACTGTACAATTATTATATGAAATGGGATTTAGTCCAATTATATTAGTTGGACAAAACCTAGGTTATAGGGGTAGGGAGAGACATTCTAAAGGTACACACAACTATAGATTATTATCAGATTTAGAGGTAGAAGAAAGTATAAATGTTAAAGACGTATACGGTAACGACATATATACAAACGAGAGTTTTAATTCCATGAGGGAACAAATGGAGCATTATATAGAAAACTTGCCAAATATTGAGGTAATTAACACAACAAAAGGTGGAGCAGATATAAGGGGAGCAAAGTTTGTAGAGCTGGAGGAAATAATTGACAGCAAATTGGCCAGCAAGGTAGTCGAAAAAGATTGGCTAGATGGGGACAAGACGGCTTACGATATAGACCACCTCAACAAGCAAAAGGATAAAATGAATAGAGCATATATTAAAGCACTAAATATAAGCAAACTATACTATGATATACTAAAAAAGATTGAAAGATCTATAGGTGCTAGAAACTATTCTCAAGCGGAGAGACTATATGTAAAGCTAGATAAGGAATTGAAAAAGATAGAAAACAACGATTTTTACAAGGCCTTTATACTGCCAATGAACAGGGTTGAGTACAAGGCCCTAGCTAATAGTATAGATCACTTAAATGAGATTGTAGACTCCTATGAGAAGGGAAAGAAAATAATAGAAGTATTTAAAAACTTCATGGACATATGTACTAAGGACATAGAAATGATTAAACCTATATATGAAGAAATGGTTGAGAATATAGAAAAAATAAGCAATATAGAAAAAGAGGGATAGTATGTTAAACGACAAGGCTATATTAATAACAGGTGGTACTGGATCCTTTGGACAAGAATTTACAGAAATATTATTTAAAAAGTTCAGCCCTTCAAGGGTAGTTATCTATTCAAGGGATGAGTTTAAACAAGATGTGGTTAGAAAGAAGTTTACTAAGATCTTAAATAAGGAACAATTTAAAAAATTGAGATTTTTCATCGGAGATGTAAGGGATAGGGACAGGCTATATAGGGCCTTTAGGGGAATTGACTATGTCATACATGCTGCAGCCATGAAACATGTGCCTGTATGCGAATACAACCCCTTTGAGGCCATAAAGACCAATATCCATGGTGCACAGAATATAATAGATGCCGCCCTAGACTGTGGGGTTAGGAAGGTGGTAGCTCTATCTACGGACAAGGCAGTGAACCCCATTAACCTATATGGAGGTACGAAGCTGGTGTCAGATAGACTCTTTATTTCAGCCAATGCCTACTCTGGTGGAGATGGTACTGTATTTTCAGTAGTTAGGTATGGAAATGTAGCAGGTAGTAGAGGATCTGTCATACCCTATTTCAGGGAACTAATAGAAGAAGGTGCCACTGAACTACCTATTACAGACTATAGGATGACCAGGTTTTGGATTACTTTAGAAGAAGGAGTAGACCTAGTATTCAAGGCCCTAAGAGAGTCAAAGGGAGGAGAGACCTATATATCCAAAATACCATCATTTAAGGTAACGGACCTAGCCAAGGCCATGCTTCCCAATTGCAGTTTAAGGGAAATTGGGATTAGAGAAGGGGAAAAGTTAGATGAAATAATGATAGCCAAGGATGACTCTAGGTATACATTTGAATTTGACAAACACTATATAATATATCCTCATTTTGATTGGGAAAACACCAAAGGCTATAATACAGACGGAGGCTATATCATAAAGGAAGGATTTGAATACGATTCAGGGACCAACGATAAATGGCTTAATATAGACGACTTGAGGATACTGCTGACTGAAATGAATATGCTACCAGACACACCTGAATATTTAGGAGAGGTAGCAGTTACCAAGGAAAAATAAACAGGAGGTTGTTATATGAAGCTAGCTATTTTGGGAGGCAAGCCAATCAGGGAAGGTTATCTACCATATGCGAAACAGTATATGGATGAAGATGATATAAAATCAGTAAACGAGGTACTAATGTCAGATTATTTAACCACAGGACCGACCATAAAAGAATTTGAAAATACAATTGCTGATTACGTAGGTGCAAAATATGCGGTTGCCTTTTCAAACGGAACAGCAGCCTTGCATGGGGCTACATATGCTGCAGGTATAAAAGCAGGTGACGAGGTAATCACTACACCTATGACCTTTGCAGCATCTGCAAACTGCGTATTATATATGGGAGGGACACCTGTATTTGCGGATATAGATATCAATACATTTGATATCGATGTGGAAGAAATAGAGAGGAAAATAACGGAAAAAACTAAGGCCGTCATACCAGTAGATTATACGGGACAAGCAACAGATATAGATTTAATCAAGGAGCTAGTAAAAGGTAAAGGCATAGCAGTCATAGAAGATGGGGCACATTCACTAGGCACTAGCTACAAGGGAAAAAAAGTAGGCAGTCTAGTTGATATGACCATGTTTAGCTTTCACCCAGTCAAGACCATAACGACAGGAGAAGGTGGAATAATTACCACCAATAGCGAAGAATACTATGAAAGGTTAATCAACTTCAGAAGCCACGGAATTACAAGGGATGCTAATCAATTAGTAAATAAGGACACAGGAGATTGGTATTACGAACAATTGGACCTAGGATATAACTATAGAATGACAGATATACAAGCAGCCCTGGGAATTAGTCAAATGAAGAAAATTGACTGGTTCATTAAAAAAAGGAAAAATATTGTCGATAAATATAATAAGGCCTTTAGAGATTTAGATGGGGTTATACTACAGAAAAATTCAAGTTTATCAGATACTGTGAACCATTTATATGTACTCAGGCTGGATTTAGAAAAGATATCAGTAGGAAGACGCCAAATATTTGATTCCTTGCAAGCTGAAAACATAGGGGTACATGTGCATTATATACCTGTATATTGGCATCCCTATTACCAAAGCCTAGGATATAAGAAAGGTATATGCCCACAAGCTGAAGAGCTATATGAATCTATATTGACACTTCCATTATTCCCTGCTATGTCAGATAGGGATGTAGAAGATGTAGTAGATGGAGTATACAAGGTAATTAACTATTATAGAAGGTAGTGGATAGAATTGAGAATACTACTTACAGCCATTGGAAAGAGGGTTCAATTAATTAAACATTTAAAGAAGGAAAACTACATTATTGGCGTAGACAAAGACGAATTAATCCCGGGTCGCTACTTTGTCAACTCTTTTTTTACTATACCAGAAATCGGTGACATGACCTATATAAGTGCCCTTTTAACTATATGCGAAAGAGAAAAGATTGATTTACTAATACCACTATTCGAAAAAGAATTTTTGATTCTTGACAGTAACAGGGAAGAATTTGAAAATCTAGGAACTACGCTACTATTAAGTAATAGGCCTATTTTAGAAATATGTAATGACAAATGGAATACCTATAATTTTTTTAAAGAAAATAGTATCAGTACGGCTAAAACCTGCTTGATAGAAGATGTGGAAGATAAAAACATTAATATGAAATTCCCTTTGATATTAAAGCCTAGGGAAGGGATGGGAAGTAAGGGGATATTTTTCGCCAGAAACAAGCAAGAACTATCTCATCTGTCTATTAATCTAAAGAACTATATAGTGCAGGAAATGGTAGAAGGTACAGAATATACAATGGATGTGCTTTGTGATTTGGAAGGGAAAGTCCTATCTATTGTACCTAGGCAAAGATTAGAAGTTAGAGCAGGAGAGGTGGTAAAATCCAAGTCTGTAAAAGATATCGACTTGATTGAGAAAACTTTGGATTTAGTGGATAAGTTAAATTCGAAAAATGATAATGGGGCAATCGGTCCCATGAATATACAATGTATAGTGAATGAAAAGAAAGACATGAGATTTATAGAAATTAATCCAAGATTTGGGGGAGGGGTACCCTTAACCTTTGAATCAGGAGTGGATTATGGGAGAGTTTTAAGGGAAATGACAATGGGGCAAGAAATTGAACCTATGCTAGGAAACTTTAAAGAATCCATAATGCTTAGATTTGATGATGCCATATTTATATAGTTAGATTGATTAAAGGGTGAAAAAATGATTAAGGCGATAGTATTTGATTTAGATGATACCCTGTATAAGGAACATGATTTTGTATTTGATGGATTTAGACAGGTGTCAGAATATCTAAATAGGAAGTATGAGATAGGTTCAGATATACTATATGGGGATATGATAGAAATATTTTATAGGGAAGGCAGAGGACGAATATTCGACTCATTATGCAGCAAATATGACTTGCCTGAAAATGTAGATGATTTGGTAAAAGTATACAGGGAAAACAAACCAAATATAGAGCTTTATGAAGATGCGATTAAGTTACTAAGCAAGATCAAGGATAGGTATTTTCTGGGGATAATCACAGATGGTAAATCTTTTGTTCAATGGAATAAAATTAAGGCACTTGGATTGGAAGACTATATTGACAAGATAATAGTAACGGATGACAAAGGGCTAGATTATTGGAAACCAAGTGAAGAACCATATAGGGACATCTTAGAGTATTTCAATGTAATAGCAGAAGAGCTTATTTATATAGGTGATAATCCAAAAAAGGACTTTATATCTGCTAAAAGACTAGGTATAAATACTATTAGGATAATTAGACCTACAGGAGACCACATGAATACATATCTAAGTAAAGAATATGAGGCTAACTACAATATAAAATCTTTGCTAGAGCTAGAAGATATAATTAATTTATTGAATGAAAAGAGCTGATAAGATGAAAATAGTTGCAATAGTACAAGCTAGGATGGGCTCATCAAGATTGCCGGGAAAGGTAATTAAACCAATTATAAATAAGCCTATGATATTACATGTCCTTGATAGGCTAAGCAATGCTAGATATGTAGATCAAGTAATATTAGCTACATCGAATCTAGAAAGTGAAGGGCCCTTAATAGAATTGGTAAGTGAAAAAGGCTATGAGGTTTTTACAGGTGATGAAAACAATGTGCTTAAAAGATATGTGGATGCCAATAGGCTGTATAATGGGGATATAATTATTAGAATTACGGGAGACTGCCCATTGATAGACCCAGTGATAGTTGACAATGTAGTCACTCATTATTTGATGTATGACTATGATTATGTCAGATTGGATGTACCCAATACCTTTATAAGGGGTTTTGATGTAGAAGTGTTTTCTAAGGAAACTTTAGAAAGGGCATATAAAGATGTTGAAGCCACAGATAACAAAGATTATAGGGAACATGTAACTCTGTACATGTATGAGAACAAAGATAGATTTAAGGTGGGATATGTCCAAGGAGAGGGCATATATAGGAAGGATTATAGGGTATGTGTAGATACAGAGGAGGACTTTGAGGTAGTAAGTGAGGTATATGAATACTACGAGGATGAATTTGTTGTAGGGAAAAAGGTGGTAACTAAGTTAAATAATATAGATTAGGAAGTGATTGAAATGGAACTCTTGATTTTAGGAATAGACGCTATGACACCACAAATATTATTCAATAACATTGATGACTATCCAAATATAAAAAGGCTTTGTGATATGGGTTTCTATGGAGATTACGATGCCTACGCCTATGGATATGGTTCTAGGGATAATTGGATATCATTATATACAGGGCTAACTCCCAAACAACATGGAACAGTAGGTAATATATATAAAGAAACGGGAGAGAAACCGACATTAAAAGATTATACAAATCTAGATCCATTTTGGAAAGTTCTAAATGATCATAATATAAAAGTTGGAATGTGGAAGGCACTTGTGACAACACCTCCAGAGAAGATAAATGGTTATATGATAGGTGGTGAAGCAAATTTTGAAATAGATGGTGAAAGAGATCCTTATGCTAGTACACCTCCCCTATTAAATAAATTAGATAAAAATATAGAGGAATATATTAACTTTGATATAGAAAAACCACCAATGCCAAAAAAACCAGAAGATTTTGAAAGTAGTTGGGATGAAGTATTTAAAAACTCTAGTATAGCAGATGAGATACTTGATGAAAATTACTTTGAAGAATCAATAGCCTATTTTAAAAAAGAACTAGAGTTTTATGAAGAAAACATGACAAATGTACAAAGAAATAATCCAGTAGATGTAATGTTTTTTTATACACCCATACTTGACTTCATTGAACATTTTGCTATGCATGAAGAGAGTAATAGAGTAGTAAAGAAGGCTATGTCAATACTGGACAACTTTGTATTTAATATAATTGGTAAGTTAAATCCTAAAAACGTAATATTGATGTCAGATCATGGGATGACATCCTTGGTTGATTTTTTTCCTAATACCCCTGACCACATTCAAAAAGAAGCATTTGGTTGGACTGATAAATCTGTTTGGCTAAAGAATGGATATTTAGTTACTAAGGCAAGAAATGGTGCTTTTATGAGTGGAATACACTCCTTAAAAGGATGTTTTATTGCAGCTGGCGATTCTATAGGAAAGGGTAAGATAGAACATATGAGGACTATAGACTTCTACCCTACCTTACTAGAGCTATTTGATATAAAAGTTCCAGATGAAAGACATGGTTACGTTCAAGATGTTTTTTCAAACAAAGAAATAGTAAATAAAGAAAAAGTTCTAATTGAAGAAGAGATTATTATAAATAAAATAGCAATAATTCAAAATATAGAGATCCCTAAGTTTAATAATATTATAAATGAAGTTTTTCTAGATAATAGATTTGCAGAAATAAATATAATAGGGGAAAGAAAATATAGGGAAATTTTAAAGGGGAACCCTAGAGTGAAAGAATTTTATGAAATTATTGGCGGAAAGATAAATGAAAATTTATTGAGAAAATTCGATAGGGTAATTATCCCATTTAAAAATGATATAACAAAAGAGTTAGACTATATAGAAATAGAAAAGGATAAGTAATTATGAAAAAGGTAATAACATATGGAACCTTTGATTTACTTCATTATGGACATATAAATCTATTAAAAAGAGCAAAAGAACTAGGAGAGTATTTAATTGTAGCTATCTCATCTAATGAATTCAATGAAATCAAGGGTAAGAAATGCTATTTTTCATATGAAGAAAGGAAAAAACTAGTTGAGTCTATTAGGTATGTAGATTTGGTTATTTCAGAAGATAACTGGGAACAGAAGATAGAAGATATAAATGAATTCAAGGTAGATATATTTGTCATGGGTGATGATTGGAAAGGTCAATTTGATTACTTAAAGGATTATTGTAATGTAGTTTATTTGCCTAGAACACCGGAAATATCTACTAGTAAGATAAAAGAAGACTTAAATAGGAAAGTGTAAAAGTATTTAGTAACCTATTAGGAGGGAAATATGGTAGAAGGTCTTGTTAGTGTTATTATACCAATATATAATTCGGAAAGATATTTAGAGCGATGTATTAAAAGTGTTCTAAATCAAAGCTACAATAATATAGAAATAATTTTAATAAATGATGGTTCTACAGATTTGAGTGGCCAAATATGTAAAGATTATATAACAAAGGATAAAAGAATAAGGTTAATTGAGCAAGCTAACCGGGGTCCGTCTGCTGCAAGGAATAGAGGATTAGAAGTTTTAGAAGGTGAATTGGTTTTATTTGTAGACTCAGATGATTATATAGATGGAAGAATGATTGAAAGTTTGGTTAAAGAAATTCAGGCAAGTAAAGTAGATTTAGTGATTAGTGGATATAAAAAGATATACTACATTGAAGAAGAAATTGACAACATAGTTTTTAGTCATATGTACGAAAAGATAAAATTAGCAAAGGATGAATTTTTCAATAGGTTTCATGATTATTTTGGAAATTACTATATTAACTACTTGTGGAATAAAGTGTATTTATCGTCAATTATAAAAAAGAATAAGATAAAATTTGATGAGGAAATAGGTTGGGGAGAAGACTTAATTTTCAACTTAAATTATATAGATAAAATAAAGGGCGTTAGTTTAATAGATGAAAGCTACTATAATTACACTTGTTCAAATGAAGACTCAATAACATCAAAGTATAGTAAAGACTTGTTTTTTTATCAAAAAAAGATGTATTTAGAAACACGGAAAATCTTAGAAGGAAATCAGGTGTTCATAGCAAAAAATAAAGAGGTTTTCAGACAAAAATATATTAGAGGTATTATGCTGTGTATAAATAATCTATTTCATTTAGATGCAAATCTAGATATTGGACAATTAAAAACAAAAACAAATAGAATAATTGAAGACAATATGACAAAAGAGTATATCACAGATTTTATTCCTAGAGGAAAAGAACAAGAAATTATGACAAAATTTATAAAATATAAACTTGTAGATAATTTAATTGAATATAAAAGCAAATGTAAAATATGATTTAAAGAGGGTGAGTAAATTGCCAATAATAAGTGCAATAATGCCAGTATATAATAGTGAGAGATTCGTAGGGGAGACGATTGACAGTATATTAAATCAAAGTTTTACAGACTTTGAATTTATTATTGTTAATGATGGATCAACAGATAAAACGAAGAAGATTATAGAAAGTTACAATGATGATAGGATAAAGTTGTATAATTTAGAGATAAATAGGGGAGTCGGATATGCTTCTAATTTTGCAGTGGAAAAGGCGCAAGGAAAATATATAGCTAGGATAGATAGTGATGATATTTATCACAAGGACAAGTTTTTATTGCAGAAGGAGTTTTTAGATAAAAATCCGGAAATTGATTTAGTAAAATCACTATTTGACTATTTTGGAGATGGAAAATTGAGGGATATAAATAGACTTAATGGGCTAGCAAGTGTTGCAGAAAACTATACGAATAAAATCATAAATAGTAATGAAATTGCGGAGAAGTTATTATGGGCTTCTCCTATATCTAATAATACTACCATGATACGAAGCCAAGTGTTAAAAAAATTTGGATATAAAGATATGAGGTGTGGAGAAGATTACCATTTGTTTTACAACATGAGCAAAAAAGGACATAAAATGGGTACAGTAAGCCAATACTTAACAAAAATGAGAGTTAGTAATAATTCCATTACAGCTACTAGGAAGTTTGAATGCTATGAATCCTTTTATACAATAAAAAAAGATATAATGGATCCAATTTGTATTAGTAAAAATATTTACTTATGGGGGGCAGGTAGTTTTGGTCTATTAGTATATGAAATACTAACTAAATATGGACATAAGATTGAGGGATTTATAGATAGTGACAAATCGAAACAAGGGCAAAGTATATCTGGCTTAACAGTTTATGATCCATCCATTCTTACATCATGTGAAAACATTGGTGTAATAGTAACTTCACAACCAGGAAGAGTAGGTATAGTAAAAGAGCTTGAGGGGAAAGGATATAGCCATTTAAAAGATTTTGTAGTATATTAAAGAAAATTCAAAAAAGGGAAATAGTCTTATGGAAAAGCTATTGTCTTAAATGGAAATTACGGAATTATAAATAATGATAATAGATGATCCAATATTTTAATTTAGTAGAAAACTATTCAGATATGGGTGTGAAAACATGGATATTAATTACTATATAAACTTAATAAAAAATGCAGTTAATAATGTAGAACAAGGATATTATAAAATCAAAACTACATATAATAATGAAGGAATTGTTAGAGAAAGAGTTTTTTGCTATGAATTATATTATCAAATTAGGATCATTGACAATGATGGAGATTTAACATTACATGGTGAAATTGATAAAAGAGGGCATAAGGAAATAAAGAAAAATGATCAAAAGAATCCTGATTTTATATTTCATCATCCGGGGGGATTTGAGAGAAACAGCATAGTGATGGAGGTGAAAGGTAAATTAGAAGGAAGTATAGGTAATTATAAAGAAGAGAAAGACAAATGGATATATAAAGGTATCTATAAAGATTTAATCACACTGGACAGATTTATTAATAACTGCCAATATAAAGCGGGGATTTTATTAATATATAACCATTCGCTAGAAGAGTTAAAGAAATTTCTCAATGGAAAATACAATAGATTTTTGATGACAAAAAGTTGGGGAAATATAAAGATAATAATAAAAAAGGATGCATATACAAAGTGTATAGAAAGACAACTAGTAGATATTTTAAATGAAAATATTGAATTATAAGATAACCTGAAAAATAGAGGATTTTGAACAAATTTGTATTAATAGTTTAGACTTACAAATATATTGCTTTGATAGTTTAGATGAAGATTTAATCAAGTATAAAGGCATACCCGCTAAGGTGGAATTATATACGATGGTATTATTGGTAAACTTCTTTATGGTTTGATGTGCTTTCTAGGCTCAGATGCTAGAGAGGGTAGGTTTTTAAAGCATTCAACAATTATCTAAATGCAGAGGTGAGATTATGGAATTGAACACTAAATATGAAAAGTTAAAAAACAAACAGGTTATATTGTATGGTGCGGGAAAGTTTGGTGAGAAAACTTTAGATTTAATTCAGAATTTCAACACGGAAATTATATGTTTTATTGATAAAGATGTAAAAAAGTGGGGTAAGGAATATAAAGGTGTTACAGTTACTTCGCCAGATACAATAAAATCACTTGTATATGACTATATTATGATTACAAGCATGTATATTAAAAGTGTGTATGAGGAATTAATTAGTAAAGGGGTTGATTCTGATAAAATTGTTTTTATACCCATAGATTCCGATAAGAGTATAGAGTATAAAAATATGTCTGAAACAAAAAGTAAAAAAATGAACGCAAAAATGATAGAAACCTTTTTTCAAAAAAATAAAGTTAAACTAAAAGAAAATGAAAAAATAAGGATTTGTTTTTTATTTGAAGCCCCAACGCTATGGCCTTCATGGGATAGCTTATGGAGGGCTTGTCTTGATGATAAAAAAATGGAAACACAAATCATTCTTTATAATAATAAGGTGTTTCAAAATTCACAGAACCAAGGGGCTACGGAGTTTCTTATAAAAAACAGAATACCATATATAGATTATAATGAGAAAATTATAAAGGAGTTTAACCCGCATATCATTTTTTTGCAATCTCCATATGAAGAAGCTTTTAGACCTGAAAACCTCAGATCGACTTATTTAAAATCAAATGGACATAGGATTATATATATACCATACGGTATTGAAATAAGTAATACAGACGAATCAAGGATAAACCAGTTTGGAAATAATTTAGTTTTTAATGCATGGAAGATTTATACCTTTTCATCTATCATGAAAGAAAATTATCATGAATTTATAGATGAAAAACTAAATAATATAAGATCACTAGGACACCCTAAATTTGATAGATTATACAATTATAACTTAGATAATATTCAGAGGATAAAAGAAAAAGCCAATGAAAGGAAAATTATTTTTTTTAGATTACATTTTCCAAAAGAAGTATATGACCAGGGTGAACTTAAAATGGTCACACCATATCTCAAAGAATACTATAAATTTGCGGACCATTTAAACAAATATAAAGACTTTTATTTTTTATTTAGGACCCATCCCAAGTTCTATGATACATGTTATAAATTTCAAGATGGACTTTTGGGGGTAAAATTTTTTTATAAACTAAAAGACAACGAGAATGTATTATTCCTAAAGGACGAAGATTATCGGCTGGGAATATTTTCTGCTGATTGTATCATAGGTGATAGGTCGGCTTTAATGGTGGAATCATCTGTTTCTGAAAAACCTATTCTTTATTTATATAACAAGGATTTTAAAGAACCTATGACAAAAGGGGTTAAAAGATTATTTGATAGTTATTATCAGGGAACAGGGTATTTAGATATATTGAATTTTCTTACAATGTGTAGGGCAGATAAGGATCCCAAAAAAGATGAGCGGATAAACGCTTTTAAAAGCACTATTGAAAATTATGATGGTTTATCAGGATATAGGATAAAAGAAGATATTATTCAAGCAATTACAAGCGAGTAACTTATGGGAAATTTTAATTTCTACCTAGATTTACGAAAGCGTAAGATAAGGCATGAAAAATGGGATCAAAATAAATAGTTTCAAATGAATCAGAAAAATACAAAAATATATTTAATTTGAGTTGCATCTAATTCGTCCAAAAAAATTCTTAATAGTGTGAAGCTATTAATTTTAGCTCACAGATAAACAGGGATGTTACAACAGTAAAGGCCTGCTAGCCTCAAAAATATTTATGTAATAAATAAAGCCAATGTATGAATCTTATTATGCAGGTATTGATTATACAGTAACAAATAATATTGTACAATGAACCCTTTTATTAAGTTCTGCATATTAGAAATCAAATCATTATATAAGATAGGGAGCATGGTTCATGCTCTCCAAGAGCTATGTAACTTTGGTAATATAAAGATTAAAAAAGTTGTAAAAATTTAATACTAGGATGTTTTAGGGAGTGAATGGTATAATTAAATTATTAATTTTTGGAGCTGGATCAGGTGGTAATAAAGTGACAGATAAACTGGATATAAACAACACCAAGGTTATAGGTTTTATTGATAACGATAAGAATAAGATTGGTAAAAAGATAAATGGTATAGATATACTTATGCCAGAGGATATTACCTCTTGTAATTATGATTTTATAATAATAGCAAGTATATATGAACAGGAAATTTACAGTCAACTAATAGATTTAGGGATATCCAAAAAAAAAATAATCAGTTTATATTATTTAAAACAAAAACAAGGCACTAAGTTTTTTAAAGGAATACTTACAAGGCATAAAATAAAATCAAGTAAATTAAGGTATATTTTAAAAAAAGATGAGTTTTGTGGAATTATAAAAGATTATACCCTTATCAATATTATGATTTGTTCTATTTTGCAAAAAAGATTTTGATTATATAGTTATAGGAGAAAGATAATGGGAAAAACAAAGGTGATTTTTTATTTATATGCATTATGGGGTGGTGGGGCCGAACGAACAATTATTAATATAATTAATAATTTAAGCATAGATAGATATGAAATAGTGTTAGTATTAGAGACAATAAAAATTGATGAGTATTCTTATCTAATAAAGGAACATATAAAAATTCATGTATTAGATTCTACAAACTATCAAGAAAGAATAAAAAATTTGATTAATTGCATTAATAGAGAAAACCCAGATATATTATTTACTACCTTAAATGATAATAATATAATTTTAGCACTGGCAAAACTAATTGGGAGACTTAAAGTACCACTAGTTGTAAGAGAGGCTAATACAAGAAGTGAAAGTGGTACCACTACATTTTTGAATAAATTAGCAACATATTTTTTCTACAACTTTATAGCAGCTAAAGTAGTTGCCTTATCGCAAGGGGTAAGGGATGATTTAATCCAGAACTTTAAGATAAAAAAGAAGAAAATTATATTAATCAATAATCCAATAGAAATTAATTATATTAAGAAGAAAAGCGATGAAATAGTTACCGATTTATCTTTTAGTAAAGGTGAAAAAGTCATTCTTACAGTTGGAAGGCTTGTAGAACAAAAAGATCATGCGACTTTATTGAGGGCCTTTAGAATCGTTGCTAAAGAAGTGGATGTACGGTTGGTAATTCTGGGGAAAGGAAAGTTAGAAAACCAGCTTAAAACACTACTAAAAGAATTGGGAATAGAAAATAAAGTTATTTTTTTAGGTTTTAAAGGAAATCCATATAAATATATGAGTATGGCAGATATATTTGTTTTATCTTCTAGATGGGAAGGGTTTGGACATGTTATTGTTGAAGCTATGACAGTTGGGGTCCCAGTTATTTCTACTGATTGTAAGTCAGGCCCAAAGGAAATTTTAGGAAATAATGAGTATGGGATTTTAGTCCCTGTTGGAGATTATAAAGCGATAGCTAGAGAGGTCCTAGTTTTGCTAAGCGATAAAAAAAGACATAATTACCTAAGAAAAAAAGCATACGAAAGAGTGATAGACTTTAGAGCATCAAAAATAGTAAATCAATATGAAGATTTATTTGATGAAACAATAAAAAGATACTCTAAAAGGAAGTGAGCGATGTGGTAAAAGAAAATGTAATATTATTTGGAGCATCTAAGTTAGGCAGATTAGGTTCTCTTTTATTAGAAGACAAGTATGAGGTTATATATTTTGTGATGATGATGAAGCAAAACATGGAGAATTTTTGGATGGAATAGAAATAATATCTCCTCAAAGGTTACTGTTGGAAGTGAAGGACAAGAGTTATTTAGTAATTACAACAAGCATGTATCATAAAGAAATTAAATTACAGTTAGACGAATTAGGGATAAATAATTATAAAAGGTTTTATGTCGGCAGTTTCAATGCAGATTTAGAGAGGTTCAATAATAAAAAAACATTTAAAACCACTGAATTTGGGTAAACTTATAAAGAATTTTACTGAATTAAAATTAAATAACCAAACATTTTTCCCTAGTGGGTTATCAGCTTTGGATTATTTGTTTTTGAAAGCTCTGGCTATAAAATTTAATGTTAGGACGTATTTAGAAATAGGTTCATTTATAGGTGAGAGTATGGATGATGTTATAGATGTAGTTGATAGAGGAATTAGCATATCTCTATTAGATTTAGAACTGGAGGAATATTTCAAATTAAGAGAAATGAAAAATCTAGCAAGTTATTTTTCAAATAATAAAAAAATAACACAGTACAAAGAAGATTCTAGGAAATTTGATTATTCTAAATTACCTAAGGATATAGATCTTGTTTTTATAGATGGTGATCGTTCATATGAGGGGGTCTTATCTGACACAAAAAACATATCAATGTGCGTTGATATGACAAATACTATTATGGTATGGCATGATTTTAGATATGGTAAAGAAATGTTTAGATATTCAGTTATTGATGGAGTTTTTGACGCTCTAGACACCAAATATCATGATAATATATTTTATGTTGACAATAATTCTAGCGGGATATATATACCAGATAAATATTTGTATAAATTTGATTTTTCTAATAATGATGATATTTTTTATTCTTATGAGAGTACAATAAAAATAAAAACAAACCGTGTGTAATCTTAATACAAAGAAACTGAGTTATAGGATGGGGTGGCAGAGATGATAAAAATAGTTTTATTTGGGGCAGGAACATTAGGAAAAAATGTGCATCAAGCAATAAGGAAAGACTTTGCAAAAGTAGTGGCTTTTGTAGATAATGATGTAAAAAAACATGATACTTATTTACTTGGAATTAAGGTATATGCACCTAATAAATTGAAAACAACAGATTTTGATTATATTTTTATAGCTTCAATGTATGTAGATGAAATATATAATCAGCTTGTAGAACTGGGGATATCAGATGAAAAAATTATAAGTCAAAATACAAACAGAAATATTACGGAGAAGATTTTAATTGAGCTGAATGATGAAGAATTTCTTAAAAAAAGGTTTAGACAGCGGGTAGGAAGAGAATTAAATTTAGAAAATCCAATATATTTTAATGATAAACTTCAGTGGTTAAAATTAAACTGGTATGACCCAGTCGCAACTAAATGTGCAGATAAATATGAAGTGAGAGAAATTATAAAAGAAAAAATAGGAGAAGAATACTTAAATGAACTTTTAGCAGTATATGACTCTGTAGATGAAATAGATATAGATAAATTACCAGATAAATTTGTTTTAAAGGCAAATCACAGTTCAGGACAAAATTTGATTGTAGCTGATAAAAATAAAGTAAATTGGGAAGATGAATTTAAAAACATGAGAAGATGGCTTAAAACAAATTATTACTGGTCAAAGAGAGAATGGGTTTATAAGGATATAAAACCTAGGATAATAGCTGAGAAGTACATAGAAGATTTAGCAACAGGTAAAGAAGATGTTTATAAAATTTTCTATTTCCATGGAAAACCAAAGTTTTTATATGTAGAAAATGATATGAAAATGCTATCGGACTTTTATGATATTAATTGGAATAAGTTAAATGTTACTCAACATTATAAAAGTAGTAAAACTATTAGGGAAAAACCTAAAGATATTGATATGTGTTTCGAATTAGGAAGGAAACTGGCAGAAGCATTTCCGCATGCAAGGATAGATTTTTATATTATAAAAGGGAGGATTTTATTTAGCGAAGTCACTTTTTTTAACTGGAGTGGTCTGTCAAAATTTAATCCTGAGGAATATGATGAACTATTTGGAAGTTATTTAGATTTAACTACAATAATTGATAAAAGATATACACCAAAGATATGTAAAGGAGAATCAAATTGAAAATATTTACCACAGGCGTAGCAGGTTTCATAGGCTTTCACCTATCAAATCAACTGCTATCAAAATCACATCAAATATTAGGAATAGACAGCATAAACGACTACTATGACACTAATCTAAAAGAAGATAGACTAAGCATACTAAAACAAAACCATAACTTTATATTCAATAAAGTAGATTTAAAGGATAAGAAATCTATAGACAATATATTTAAAGAATACAAACCAGACTATGTAATCAACCTAGCAGCTCAGGCAGGGGTTAGATATTCCATAGAAAACCCATATGCCTATGTAGATTCAAATCTAATAGGGTTTATGAATATACTAGAAGCATGTAGAAGTCATCCAGTAAAACATTTACTATACGCTTCATCATCCTCAGTATACGGAGGAAATAAAATAGCACCATTTTCAATAAATCACAATGTAGACCATCCAGTAAGTCTATATGCAGCAACAAAGAAGGCCAATGAATTAATGGCACATACCTACAGCCACCTTTATGGAATACCAACAACAGGACTAAGGTTTTTTACAGTCTATGGCCCCTGGGGAAGACCAGATATGGCATACTATTCATTTACAAAAGATATATTATCGGGAAAATCCATAAAAGTATTTAACCATGGGAACATGGAAAGAGACTTTACATATATAGACGACATAGTAGAAGGAATAGTAAAACTAATAGACAAAATACCAGAAGGAGATAAAAGCTGGGATGAATCTAAAGACTCAATATCTACAAGCTTTGCACCATATAAGATATACAACATAGGAAACAACAATCCAGTAAAACTAATGAGATTTATAGATGCCTTAGAAAAGGCCATAGGAAAAGAAGCAGAAAAGATATATATGGACATGCAACCGGGAGACGTAGTTAGGACCTATGCAGATGTATCAGACCTAGAAAGAGACATAGGATTTAGGCCAGCTACATCTATAGAGGAAGGATTACAAAAATTTGTGGATTGGTATATGGAATACTACAAGGTATAAAGAATTTAAATACTTGAATCAAGGGGGCAAAATCGATGAAAATAACAGTAGTAGGAGCAGGATATGTAGGACTGTCAAATGCAGTACTACTAGCACAGCGCAACGAAGTAAAAGTACTAAACAGAAGTCCTGAAAAAGCTCAAATGATAAATAAGGGTAAATCGCCCATATCAGATATAGAAATAGAAGACTACCTAGAAAATAAGAAATTAAACTTAATAGCAACCACAGACAAAGAATTAGCATACAAGGAAGCAGAATATATAGTCATAGCCACACCAACGGACTATGACCC
>Ga0265293_10005250_pt1 | contig 21862 bp, 17 predicted proteins | sample Munlanlewell138R_FD_192505 | JGI IMG/M metagenome (GOLD analysis project Ga0265293, IMG submission 192505) | Leachate microbial communities from a municipal landfill in Southern Ontario, Canada - Leachate well 138R | ecosystem: Engineered > Solid waste > Landfill > Unclassified | place: Canada... | reverse complement strand
TTGTCAAAAAAAAAAATGTATGTAAATTTTTTAAAGATCGCTTATCGTTTCGCTTATCAGGTGGTGTTCCTTTCAAAAGCGGGTGCAAAGATATGGACTATTTTTTAATATCCAAAATAAATCGAGATAATTTTTCAATTTATTTTTTTCTCTGCAACATGTAAATTGATTTTCAACCTTTTCGACCATTAACCTCTGTAATGAATGCTACATTGAGCGGAAAAGGATTGCAAAGATAGAGAAAATTATAAATACGCTCCAAACATTTCTATCACTTTTTTCTAAAATCATCATATTATTTTCTTGCCTATAATGTAACTGACAGTACAATACATTCAATGACAGAGAATTGCCGTTCCAGTATACTCCTGCTGTTCTATTCTTATTAGTCTGCAAGAATATTCTCCCTAAAATTTATACCAAAGCTTTGCCCAAATAATATACTATTATTACAACTATTTTACCATCCCCATATATAGAAGGAGCAGGTAAGAAGAATATAAGAAGAATATAAGAAGACGATAAGAGCTTAGGTAAGATGAAAGTAAAATAAAAGCATGTCAAGATCTGAAATATTTTTCCACTAAGTAGTAAAAAACATCACAGAACTACATAATCTATTATAAGTATATACTTCTATATTAATATGCCAGTAAGTGTGAACTTGTAGTAATAGTAGGTGTAACAGCAAAATTCAAAATATTTCCATTTCTCTCAACCTCTATATTTATAGAAACAGGTGTATTCCAGTCAATATATTGATTGAAGTTGAACAGGTATGAAAAAGCTGCTCTATATCTCTTATTGTTTGAGATTGCGTTTGATATTTTTAAATAATCAGCAATATTCCAGAACATACAATCCTTGAAGCCATTTGAATCGGTATATCTAGTGTTCGTATCTCTGAATTCCATAGTTTCAGCAATAAACCGACGATAACCCTCTGTAAGTTGCTGAGATGAAGTGTGATCAAAGCTTTGCCCCTGAATGTTTATAACCACATCACCCTGACGTATCCCAGCCAACGCTGCAGGAGAGCCAGGATCAACAGAAGCAACTGTTTTTAAATCATTCATATCATAGCCTATACCTGTATAATTGTACTTAAGATATTTAATCTGGAATGTGGCAAATGATCTGTTACCTGCATAAGGAAATTTGTATAGCATAAGAGGCAAATTCATTTCCAGGTAGTCAATCAGATTATAATAAGAACTTAGTCGCTCATTCACCTCTCCCTCCCAAATAAGTGTCATCTCACCTGCCTCCATAAATTTTACATCATAGAAACGTGCTCCAAATTGCAACTGATAGGCAATATCATCAATTCGAACTCCCTCAGATGGATTATATAAAGGCACTCTTACGGTTCTGTTATTTCTTGTATCATACCTCCAAACAGGTTGATAGCTTCCAAATGTTGAAGAATTAGACTTGAAAAGAGGGTTACTTTCAAAACTGTAGTATGTTTGAATTATAAAGTCAGGATCAGTGGGATTGTACTCCAATCCTTTTTCTGATAAGGCACGTATAAAGATTGCATTTATTCTTTCATCTATCTCTCTGGTACTTTCATCAGAAGCTGCAAACCCAAAAGTTTTATAGTTATGATATAGAGCGTTCTCGTTAGTTACGGTCTTTACAGGCATCAGAAAACGCCTGTTCTGAACATTTTCTAAACTATAAAATGCAAATACCGGGGCAAGCTGTGCTTCCGGAATAGCATTACTGCTGCGGCAATCTTTCGAAAATGTAATCTCTTTGAATGAGTGTTCGAAATTACGAATTGCAAGTGTAATGTCTGTTTCGTTTATATTGAACCAGGACATTATTGTTTGATAAGATTTGAGATATGTGCCATTATGATTGACCGATAGTAATATATCATTGATCTTTAAACCAGCTCTTTCGGCGGGTGAACCAGGGGTAATCTCCACAACAACAGGCTCTTTATATCCCCAGCTTTTATCATCACTGATTTCAAAACTAAAACCTAAACCACATGTAATCTTGTTTTCTTGTGATAAGGATTTAAATAAAATTAATAACAGAATAAAAACAATATTTATAATTCGTTTCATTGTACTATCTTCTAAATGTGTGCTCAATAGACAAAGATATGAGAAATCAACAAATAAATTAAATGAAATCTTCACAATTTCTATATCTTTGTTATTATCGATGCATATAATATTAAAATCACACATCAAAATAAGATGTTAGACATAATTAAAAATGATCCCTGGCTGGAGCCATATTCAAAAGCAATAAACGGTCGGCATGATTATTATCTGAAAAGATTATCTGATTTAACGAATAATGGTAAAATAAAATTATCTGATTTCGCAACAGGACATCTATATTTTGGATTACACAAAACATCTGATAAGTGGGTGTTTCGTGAATGGGCACCAAATGCCACAGATATCTTTCTTGTAGGTACTTTCAACCAGTGGCAACATCTGGAGTCTTTCCGATTGCAACCTATTGGCAATGGTGTGTGGGAAGTTAAGGTTCCACTGAATCGCATTAATCACAAAGATCTATATAAACTTCATGTTACATGGGATGGAGGATCTGGCGAACGAATTCCAGCCTGGAGCAAACGAGTTGTTCAAGATCCTGAAACATATATATTTAGTGCTCAGGTTTGGGAACCTGAACATAAATACACATTTAAATATAAAGATTTCAAACCTGACACCTCCCCTCTTCTTATATATGAGACACATGTTGGTATGTCGAGTGAAGAAGAAAAGGTGGGTACATACAATGAATTTCGGGAGAACATTCTCCCTCGCATTAAAAAAGCTGGTTATAACGCCATTCAGATTATGGCAATTCAGGAACACCCTTATTATGGATCCTTCGGATATCATGTGTCCAGTTTTTTTGCCCCATCATCAAGAAGCGGAACACCTGAAGAGTTACGTGAATTAATTGATACTGCCCATGGAATGGGCATATCTGTGATAATGGACATAGTACACTCTCACTCTGTTAAAAACGAAACTGAAGGAATATCCAGAATTGATGGATCATATGATCTGTATTTTCATAGTGACCCATCACGAAGATATCATCAGGCGTGGGATTCACTTTGCTTTGATTATGGTAAAGATGAGGTCCTCCATTTTTTACTGTCAAACTGTAAGTACTGGTTAGAAGAGTTTAAATTTGATGGATTCAGATTTGATGGCGTCACATCAATGATATATCTCAGTCACGGTTTAGGTGAATCATTTTCGAATTATAGTGATTATTATAATGCAGGTCAGGATGGGGACGCTATATGCTATCTGACACTAGCCAATCAACTAATACATGAAGTAAAACCTGATGCAATTACTATTGCAGAAGAGGTAAGTGGAATGCCGGGTTTAGCTATGAAAATTTCAGAAGGCGGTTATGGTTTTGATTATCGAATGGCAATGAATATACCTGACTTCTGGATAAAAACCATAAAAGAGAAAAAAGACGAGGATTGGCATCCATCAGCAATCTGGTGGGAAACAACAAATAGACGATCCGATGAGAAAACAATATCATATTGTGAGAGTCACGACCAGGCATTGGTAGGCGATAAAACAATAATATTCAGGCTTATTGACTCTGACATGTATTGGTATATGTCGAAACTTACAAATAGTACCCACAGGGTAGATCGTGGAATAGCACTTCATAAAATGATCAGACTGGTTACAGCAACAACGATAAATGGAGGCTATTTAAATTTTATGGGAAATGAGTATGGACATCCTGAATGGGTAGATTTTCCCAGGGAGGGCAACAACTGGTCATATAAATACGCAAGAAGACAGTGGAGATTGGCTGATGATGGAAATTTAAAGTATCATTATCTTGGAGATTTCGACAGATCAATGATTAACTTAATTAAATCTGTTCCCAATTTCCAGGATAAACCTTTGATTAAGGTTTGGGACAAAGATGATGATAATGTACTTGCCTATATGAGAGACGAGCTATTGTTTGTATATAATTTTAATCCAAAAAAATCATTCAGTGATTACGGAATACTAGTTCCTCAGGGTGAATATAAAGTGATATTAGATACAGATGATAAAGAGTTTGGAGGATTTGGTTTAAATGACACATCTATTAATCACTTCACACATTTCGATCCTTTGCACTCAAAAGACAATAAAGGATGGATAAAGCTTTATCTGCCTGCTCGGACGGCGCTGGTTTTAAAAATAAAGAAGTAAGAAGATAATTTTATTAAGAATAAATAATAAGAAAAAACTACTGAAATGACAAAGAACAATAATAATACAATAAGTCAAAATGATTTTTTATACCCACTGAAATTTGAGCCGATTCTTAAATCAATTATATGGGGAGGTTCAGCTATTACTGAATTCAAAAACATCAAGCCATCACTTGACGGTATAGGTGAAAGTTGGGAAATCTCAGATGTAAAAAACAATGTTTCTATTATATCCAACGGAGAACTCGCTGGTGTATCATTAAATGAACTACTTTCTAATAAAAAAGAGCAGCTAGTTGGAAAAAGAGTTTATGACAAATTTGGAGACACCTTCCCTCTTCTCATTAAGTTTATAGATGCAAATGACGATTTGTCAATACAGGTTCACCCTGATGATAAAATAGCAGGAGAAAGACATAATTCTTTCGGAAAAACCGAAATGTGGTATGTTGTAAAAGCTGCACCGGGAGCATTTCTTTATTCAGGCTTTGAAAAAAGCATATCACCAGATGAGTATGTAGATAGTGTAGAAGATGGAAGTTTTACAGGAACACTAAAAAAGTACAATGTAGAAGAAGGAGATGTGTTTTTTCTACCTGCAGGTCGAGTTCATGCTATAGGAGCCGGATGTTTTATAGCAGAAATTCAGCAAACATCAGATATTACATATCGTATTTATGATTATGATCGTCGTGATGCTAACGGTAACACCAGAGAACTCCATACTGAACTGGCAAAAGATGTCATTGACTTTAAGATATATGATACATATAAAACTGAATATACTAAAGAAGTTAATCAGCCAGTGAAACTTGTTTCATGCCCTTATTTTACCACCAATCTGCTAGACATTGATATCCAAATTAGCCGTAATTTTAAAGAAATAGACTCCTTTATTATATATATGTGTCTGTCGGGGCATTGTACATTGAAAGATAATAATGGTAACTCTGTTTTTATTGATCAAGGCGAGTCGGTTCTCATACCAGCTACTACAGATAATCTTCTAATTATACCAAGTGAATCTTCTAAATTACTCGAGATATATATAGAATAATTTTAAAAACTGCAGAAAATGAAAAACATCAAACTGTTGTTAATTGCATTATGTACCACACTAACTACATTTGCTCAGGTACCGCAAAACCTTGAAAGTGAACTTGTATTACTGAACGTAAAAACAGGTAAGGAGAAAGTAATCCTTCGTGAGAAGAGACATTTCGAAGCACCTAACTGGTCGCGAGATGGTAAATATCTTATTATAAATAGCAATGGATTGCTTGAAAAAGTATCTGTAAAAGGAGAGAAACTAGGAATAATAGACACTGGTTTTGCCAACAGATGCAATAATGATCATGGTTTATCATTTGACGGCAAATGGCTTATTGTGAGTCATAACGACCCTACTGTAACTGCACAGGGTGGAAACTCTAGAATTTTTATTCTTCCGCTATCAGGAGGTGTACCAAGGTTGATCACAGGTAATGCACCAAGTTATTGGCATGGTGTAAGTCCTGACAATCAATGGGTCGTTTATTGCGCAATGAGAAATGGAGAATGGGATGTTTACAAATCTCACATGATAACTGATGAAGAGATACGCCTTACTGATGCAAAAGGTTTGGATGATGGTCCGGAGTATAGCTATGACGGAGAATGGATATACTTTAATAGCAACAGAACCGGAAGAATGCACATTTACAGAATGCGGCCTGATGGAAGTGAACAGACACAACTGACCAATGATGAATATGATAATTGGTTTCCACACCCGGGACCTGACAACAGAAGTATAGCATATATTGCCTATATAGAAGATCAGCAGGGAGGACATCCATTTGGAAAAGATGTTAAATTGAGATTGCTGGATGTAGAAACTTCACAGATACGTGATCTTACACCTGTTTTTTATGGTGGTCAAGGAACATTAAATGTTCATAGCTGGTCGCCCGATGGTAAAAACATAGCTTTTGTAAGATATATAAACAACGACTGAACTATATATAATATTCCATCTGATCTATTAACCCGGCTTGCAATGCATACCGGGTTACTTCGTTTACGCTGTTAACCCCGAGTTTTCTGTAGATATTGCGTCGGTGAGTATTTACTGTATGGAAACTTAAATTTTTTTCTACTGCAATTTCTTTTGTTGTTTTACCTAAAGCAATCTCTCTTAGAATATTAGATTCAGATACCGTAAGTTTATCAGGAATATTTTGCTGGGGGACACCTGCTTTCATAACAGATTCAGCAAAATCACACCAGTATACCTCATATTCTGTGACACACATTAATGCATCCAATATATAGGATTTGGAATTATGTTTTAAAACAACGCTGATGGAGGGATCTGATTGTAACAGTTGTCTCAGAAAATGGACATCAGGTTCGTCAGAAAAGATTAGCCATGATGAAGCTTTAGCTCCACTCTTAATGTTAAGTAAGTGAGTTATTGATAAAAAATCAAATAAAGAATAATCAACAATTACAACAGAATTAGGGTATTGGCGAAGCATGAAAAGCATTTTACTGTAGTTTTCCACCTCAATAATCTTTGCTTCTTTATTATACTCTCTGAGTATTGATATTAGCCCTATTCGCGTAACATCCTGATTATCTGCAACAATATAATTCCGACTCACAATAATTATTATTTTACAATCACAAATTTAATAATTTATCTCACTATATCAGTAAATATACCACGAATGTGCTATTTCAATCTCATATTTCATCTAATATCTTTGCTTCATAAAAAATTAAAAATTAACAATATGTCAAAAATTGCAGCAAATTTAACAGAACTAGTAGGTAATACACCATTACTCAGACTAAGTCAATATGGAGATAAAGAGGGAGCAAAGGCAAATATTATTGCCAAGTTAGAGAGTTTTAATCCCCTTAGCAGTGTAAAAGACCGTATCGCGTTATCGATGGTTGAAGATGCAGAGAAAAAGGGTATATTAAAACCAGGCTCTGTAATAATTGAACCAACAAGTGGCAATACCGGTATTGGCCTGGCATTTGTATCTTCAATTAAGAAATACAGACTTATTCTAACAATGCCTGAAACGATGAGCATTGAAAGAAGAAATTTACTCAAAGCACTGGGAGCTGAACTAGTATTAACACCCGGAGCTGAAGGTATGAAAGGTGCTATAGCAAAATCAAAAGAACTGCAGGCTCAGACATCAAATTCAGTTATTCTTCAGCAGTTTGAAAATCAGGCAAATCCTGAAATTCATTACCTTACAACAGGAGAAGAAATTTGGCGAGATACTGATGGAAAAGTGGATATCTTAGTAAGCGGTGTTGGTACGGGTGGAACTGTGAGTGGAGCCGGAAAACGCTTGAAAGAGTATAATCCCAAAATACAAGTAGTGGCCGTTGAACCCACTGATTCACCCGTATTATCGGGTGGTAATCCCGGTCCTCATAAAATACAGGGAATAGGTGCTGGTTTTATTCCCGGAACATACAATTCATCAGTAGTAGACCGCATTTATAAAGTAAACAATGATGAAGCAATTCTTACGAGTCGCAGGTTAGCATCTACTGAAGGTTTACTTGTTGGAATATCTTCAGGTGCAGCAGCATATGCAGCATTGCAAATAGCACTTGAACCAGAAAATCAAGGGAAAAATATTGTTGTGATACTCCCTGACACAGGTGAACGTTATTTATCCACAGTACTTTATGCTTTTGAGGAATATCCATTACAGCTTTCTAAGGTTGAAGATTGATACTTTTTAAACACTCAATATTCCTCGAAATGATTACAGGCTTAAATAACATGCAGAGAATGTTGGTTATGAATATGTCAGCAATGAATGTTTGTTGTACAAAACTTCATAATCAGCCCTCTCTGTATACCTAAATTAAAAAAGGTATCATAAAACGGGGCGGCTGATTCAAAAGATCAGCCGCTTTTTTTTGAATAATTAAATCAACTTTTAATAATTATAATTTAAAACTTATGAAATTAACTTTTATAGTTCTTATCCAACTACTTATATTTAGTACATATGCACAAGATTTGCAAAATGTAGTTATAACGGGAAAAGTAATTGATCAGTATAATGAACCTCTGGCAGGGGTTACAATTATTGATATTACTAATCCAGGAAATGGTACCGTTTCAGACATTGATGGTAATTATCGGATTAGCACAAATATTGGTCATACACTTGAATTTACTTATATAGGATTCGAAAATCAATCTATAAATATAGATAAATCGGCTACAATCAACGTCAGACTAATTGAGTCTACTACCACTTTGAATGAAGTGATAATTACCTCATTAAATATTCCTCGAGAAAGAAAAGCATTAGGTTATGCAGTGCAGGATGTCTCCTCTGAAGCATTTCAGACCAGACCAACAAATCCTATGAGTGCACTTTCAGGAAAAATAGCCGGGCTACAGGTAATCTCGGGTGGAAGTAACCTTGGTGGTTCTTCAAGAATAACATTAAGAGGTATAAACTCAATAACCGGTAATAATCAACCACTTTATGTTATTGATGGGGTACCGCTTGATAACAGTGAACTGAATAGTTCATCCACAATAAACGGTAGTGCAGGAAAAGATATGGGAAGCACAATTCAGGATATTAACCCTGATGATATTGAGAGTGTTAATGTTCTCAAAGGACCTTCAGCTGCAGCTCTATATGGCTCAAGAGCTGCTAACGGTGTTATTCTTATTACTACTAAAAATGGTAAGACCGGAGATGGAGGGATTAACATAGAAGTTAATACAGGTCTGGAGTTGGAGAATGTGGTCAGACTACCAGAGCGTCAAAAACTTTATGGAGGTGGGTATAATACTACTTTCAGCACAGCACAGATCAATGGTACAACATATAATATTGTAGATTATGCAGGAGATGAAAGCTGGGGACCAAAATTAGATGGCACACCTGTACTACATTGGTATAACCTCGACCCAGAATATCCTGAGGATTATTTAAATCCTGAGCCATGGGTATATCCTGAAAATGATGTTCATTATTTCTTTAAAACCGGATTAGCAAATACCAACAATATATCTTTATCTAAATCAAATGATAATTCTGTATTTAGGGTATCATTTACTAATAAGAATGTAACAGGAACTATTCCAAACTCATCATTGGGTAAAAACAGTTTGAGTATTTCAGGAAATATTACAGGTGATCTACTATCGTTTTTTGCAAGTGCAAATTATATCAAAACTTCAACTACTGGACGACCATGGACAGGTGCTTCCAACAGGAATATTATTCTGGAAGCTTTTCAATGGGGTCATGTTCAGGTTGATTATAAGAAACTTAGTGAATATAAAAGACCAGATGGTACTCCAAGAGCATGGAACCGTACAGGTTATCAGAACACTGTAGCTGATGAGAAAACCAAATATATTGATAACCCATACTGGTCGGCTTATGAAAGTTATCTTGAAGAGGACAGAGATAGGCTTTATGGGAATTTTGGCATTGTACTCACCCCCACTCCATGGCTATCTGTAACAGGTCGTTTAAATGCAGATATATATGATTATGATTATCAGGACAGAATAGCTTATAACTCGCGTTCGCAATCTATGTACCAGGAATATAGTCAAAAATATGAGGAATTTAACTATGAATTGCTTGCTACAGCTAACAAATCTTGGAGTGATCACTCTTTTGTTGCAAATGTAGGAGCTAATTATCTACAGAGAAACAGAAGAATAAGTGATATTTCCACTTCTGGGGGTTTGATTATACCTAACTATTACAGCCTAAATAATGCAACATCAACTATTATAAACCCAACAACAGGTATATATAAAAAACAGCTTTCATCGGTTTATGGAAGTATATCTTATGGATGGAAAGGTACAGTTTACCTGGATGGTACATTTAGAAATGACTGGTCTTCAACACTGCCTGTTGAACACAATTCATACTTCTACCCATCTGTTACTTCATCAGTTATACTTAGCGAACTACCAGGGCTACGTAACAGCAACTGGCTCTCTTTTGCCAAACTTAGATTAGGATGGGCACAGGTAGGTAATGATACAGATCCGTATCAGCTTTACAAAGTATACGAAGCGGTAAGTTCAATTAATGGCAGAAGTGCATACACTTTACCTAATCAATTAAATAATATCAATCTTAAACCAGAGATTACATCTTCACTGGAGACCGGTTTGCAATTACAATTCTTCAAAGATCTTATAAATCTTGATTTTACATATTATAATAACTCAAGCCGTAATCAGATAATTTCATTACCTACATCAGCAGCATTTGGGTATTCTTCTATGCTAATCAATGCAGGTGAAATAAATAACAGAGGCTTTGAAGTGATTTTAGGTATAAATCCGGTTAAAAGTAGAAACTGGGACTGGAATACAACGTTTAATTTCTCAAGAAACATAAATAAAATAATTGAGCTTTCTGATGCCGTAAATAAATTAAATCTTAGTACAACTCTTGTAACACTCACTGCACAGGAAGGTAAAAGTTATGGTCAGATAGAGGGTTACGATTTTGTTTATGCTCCTGATGGACAAAAAGTTGTGGGTGAAAATGGTCTTCACATGAGGACTCAGCAGATTGTCCCCTTAGGCAGTGTACTTCCTGACTTTCTTTGGAGCTTTCAAAATGGATTAAGATATAAGAATCTTAGATTTAATTTTCTTGTTGACTCACGTGTAGGTGGAAAATTCTTTTCCCAAACGTACTCTGTGGCTATGTATTCAGGTATTCTTCCTGAAACAGCAGCTAATGGCATTCGTGAAACAGGAGTTGTTTCTGATGGCGTAACAGCAGATGTAACCTTTAACGCTGATGGCACCTATAGTGTAACAAATATTGCTCCTAATACTAAAAATGTAACAGCTCAGGCATGGGCAAGGAACTATAGTAACGGACCTACAGCATATAGTATTTTTGATGCTACCTTTATTAAACTAAGAGAATTATCACTTGGGTATGATATTAAATTATCGGAAAATAGTCCTGTGAAAAGTATTGGCACCTCTCTATATGCGCGTAACCTATTTTATCTATACAGAAAGAGTAAAACAATTGATCCAGAGTTGACCAACAGCAGTGGAAATGTTCAGGGAATTGAAGGTGGAAATATGCCCACACCATTAACTTATGGCATCAATTTAAGTTTCAGGTTTTAAAAAAGATTAATGAACAATTTAATTCAGAATAAGTTATGAAATTATTTAATATATCACTAGTATCTCATCTAACAGTATTATCACTACCATTATTATTCCTTTTTACATCATGTATAGATGAGAATCTTAATATAGATCCAAACAGACCATCCTCAGTGCAGACTACATCACTAATTGTAACTGCTCAAAAACAGCTTGTTGATAATGTTAAGAGTGAACCAGCATCTCTTCGAAGCTCTGCATTGTTTACACAACAAATAAGTCAGGTAACATATACCAGTCAGTCACGCTATGACATCCCCTTCAGTTATTCGGAGACTATCTGGAATGGTCTTTACAAAGCAGTGAACAACCTTCAGGAAATTATCATACTTAACAGTAACCCTGAAACTAAAGATTTGGTAACAGCAGATGGCGCAGGAAGAAACTCAACCCAGATTGCTATAAGCAAAATATTAAAGTCATATGCTTTTTATGCGCTTACTGATATTTTTGGGAATGTTCCTTACCATTCTTATGGAAACAATGATCCTGAATTTGAGGCTCTGCAACAGGAAACAAACAACTTAACACCGGCATATGCCTCTCAGGAGAAGATATATGCAGATATTCTTAATGAGTTAAAACAGGCAGGTGATACTTTAATTAAGTATCAGGCCGAAACAACATTTGGGGCATCTGATATAATTTATGGAGGTAATAATCTTAAGTGGGCAAAATTTGCAAATTCACTTAGATTACGATTTGCTACCAGATTAAAAGTTAAGAATCCGGAACTATACAGTTCTCATTTTACAGATGCACTGACAAAAGGTGTATTCACAAGTAATGCAGATAATGCAATTTTTAAATACTCAACAGCTTCCCCTAATGAAGCCCCATATTATCGTGCTACAGTAACTGCTAACAGAAGAGACTTTGCTATTTCAAAACCCTTTATCGATTTACTTAAAGGAGAAAATCCACAAATACCTTTTGCAGACCCTCGTTTAAGCAAATTTGCAGCACTAAACAGTAAGGGTGAATATGTAGGATTACCGTATGGACTAACTGAATCTGAAGCTGGTAGTTTTCCTGCAACTGAAGTTAGTCTGCCAGGTGCTATTTACAGTGCTCCTGATTTTGGAGAAGTACTTATGGAGTATTCCGAGGTTGCATTTCTTCAATCTGAACATAATGGATGGAGTCAAACTGACTATATTAATGGTGTAAGAGCATCTCTGGAGAAATGGGGAGTAACAGATTCTGAAGTTGAAAATTATATAGCGTCACTACCTGTAGCCAATCAGAGAAATGTTCTTAATCAGAAATATATTGCACTATTTACTCAGTTTCTGGAAGGTTGGAGTGAGTATCGCAGAACCGGATTTCCTGATTTTCTTATTAAAAGAGGAGATATTATATATTCAGGTCAGGTAAACGGAGGTCAGGTAACATATACTTTTAATCCATTATTTGGTGACGGAGGAGTCCCATCTCGTTTATATTATCCTGTAAAAGAACAATCTGTTAATCTAACTAGTTATCAGGATGCAATTGCAAAACAGGGTAATGATGTAATTGAAACTAAACTATGGGTGTTTAAATAAAAACATGTAATTTTACGACCTTATAATTATATTGGTTGAAGCAGTATATTACAACTATTTTTTATTAATATCCTCAATTTAAATAAAATATGAAATACAAAACGATATTATTACTTGCAGTGCTTATTGTTATGTTTTCCTGCAATCAAAAAGACAAAAAAGCAGATCTGCAAAGCGGAATCTGGCTAGGTGAAATAGAAGTTGCTGAAGGTAAAAAGGTTCCATTTCTTTTTGAAGTTAACAAGGTATCGTCTGACTCTGCAACAGTTATTCTGCTGAACGGAGAAGAGAGGTTTGTCTTAAATGGATTTTCATTAATCAATGACACTCTGATTATCCCTATAATTGCATATGATGCAGAGTTAAGAGGTATAATTTCAGACAATAAGATAGAAGGAAAATTCTTGAAGCATTATATAGAGAATGATCCGGGTATACCTTTTAGGGCTACTTTTGGAGTTCTGAACAGATTTGAACCTGTTGATAATCCTACATCATTGAGAATTGATGGTAAATGGGATGTGCTTTTTATAGGTGAAAATAGGGATACAACACATAATGTTGGGATTTTTAAAACAGATAACAATATTATTACTGGTTCAATTCTTACACTTTCGGGAGATTTAAGATATTTGGAAGGAGCATATACTGAAAAAGGTGTTCAACTTTCTGCATTTAGTGGTTTAACCCCTTATTATTTTGATTTTAATTTTATTGATGAAAATAGTTTTGAGGGAATTTTCTATACAGCAAGAGGAACTACACGCATTATCGGTAATAAAAATGATGCTGCTGAATTGGCTGACCCTTATTCATTAGCAGGACTAAAGAAAGGATTTGACACTTTAAGTTTTGAATTGCCCGATCTTAATGGAAATATTGTATCTCTCAAAGATGAAAAGTATCAGGGTAAAGTGGTTATTGTTTCTATTCTGGGAAGTTGGTGTCCCAACTGTCTCGATGAAATGGCATATCTTGCACCATGGTATGCGGAAAACAGAGATCGTGGTGTTGAAGTTATTGGTATAGCTTTTGAAAGAAAAGATGATTTCGATTATGGGAAAAGAGCTCTTACTCAGTTAAAAGAACGATACAATACTGGTTATACTTTGCTTTTTGGAGGTGCTGTAGGCAGGGAAAATGTTGCAGGTGCATTGCCGGAACTAGATAATTTTTCAAGTTACCCTACAACTATATATATAGATAAACAGGGGAAAGTACGTAAAGTGCATACAGGTTTTAACGGACCGGCTACAGGATTATTCTATGAGGAATTTAAAGAGGAATTCAATCAACTGATTGACTCTCTTTTGGAAGAATGATCAGTATCGTTAAAGTGATTTTTATTTAATCTAAATATATTAAATTTAAATTGAGTAGATAATATCTTAAAGCATATATCTAAATATATTCTAGAGCCTGTTTTATATCTGAAAATATTGAATCCACACTCTCAAGTCCTACTGACAGACGGAGTGTGGTTTCTTTTATACCCATATCTGAACGCTGTTCAGAAGTGAAGGTTCCATAAATTGTACTTGCCGGATGAATTATTAGAGTTTTGTTATCAAACAGATTAGTTGCTCTATGTATAATTTGAAGTTTGTTCATGAATTTAAAGCATTTTTCCTTAGACTCAAGGTCGAACGTGAGCATTGCACCCGGGTATTCACCAAATTGACGTTTACTCACTTCATAATATACATTATCTCCCAATCCGGTATAATTAACAGATTTGATTGCGGGTAACGCTTGGAGTTTTTTAGCAAGCTCCAAACAGGTTGTTGAGTGTCTATCAAACCTTACACTTAATGTTTCAAGTCCGAGGGACTGAATATAGGCCACTTCTGGTGTCATATAAGCACCTATATTACGATGAATCTCCTTACGTAGCTTAAAATTAAAAGCTGATTCATGAATTTCTGATAAGTAGTTTAATTTGGCTGAATTCTTCCAGTTAAACTTACCGTAATCAATAATTAAACCACCAAGACTAGTTCCTCCGCCTGATATATACTTAGTACTTGATATTACATCAATATCAATACCGAAATCTTTTGCTTTGAAATTAGTAAAAGGTATTATTGTTGTGTCAGCTATAAGAGGAACATTATTTTCATGTGCTACACTGCTCAATTTCTTAAGATCAGCAACCTCCATTTGTGGATTAGAAATAATCTCAACAAATAGTGCACAACTGTTCTCATCAAGATTAGCAGCAACATCTGCTGGATTAGTCAAATCACAAAAGCGTGTTTCAACACCAAAAGCTTTTAACGTATTAATGAAAAAAGAGTATGTGTTACCAAATAAATATTTTGATGTGACTATATTACTACCACTCCAAGCTAATGTGAAGAACGCATTACTGATTGCTGCCATTCCTGAATTAAGCGCTGTAACGTTATAAGCATCTGTTAGCATTTTTACACGTTCTTCATAATATTGTACAGTTGGGTTTGACACTCTCGAATATGTATGCTCGTCAGTTCTGCCACAGAATGCATTCTCCATCTCTTCTGCAGTAGAAAATTCATAAGCCAGAGCGTGGTAAACCGGCATTGATAAAGATCCATAAGGATCTGGTTTTGGATAACTCAGACTCAATAACCTATCTACCTGATTTATTTTATTCATTATATTTAAATTACCATTTTATACTTCTTACCTAAAACAAAATAAAAGAATATAATTCATATATATGAATCTAATATAATAAAATACTGAAATACAAATTATATTAAATACAAAGATAAAAATAAGTACATAAAAGCATAAAAAAACCCCGAAGGTTTATTATTCGGGGATAATTATTTTTTTCTAAAAATCAGGGAATTTAAATCTGTCAGTAGGTGGTACCAATCTCTTCCTATGATGGTACATTTCATAAACCCAATAGAAAATAAAACCTAATACAATACTCCTTTTGATAGACATAATAAAAAAATTATCGTTTTAGAATCCATGCATCCGAATACTTTGGATAATGTTTATGTACTTTCTTTAAAAACTCTTCAGCATCCGTTTCATTATCAAATGACGCTGAATAAACATCAATACGTTCAGGCCTCTCTAACCAGTTTGTTCCTGTAAAACCATCTGCTTTTAGTGATTCAGCAAGTCGTGTGGCAGACTTATCACCTTTGAATACACCCATTATGATATAATACCTTGGAGAATCATCAGTTATCTCTACAATTTCTGATGCAGGAAATACAATTTCTTTAGTAGCTTTATTCTCAATGATTATTTCGTTAGATCTATTGTTTTTAGGTGTAAGCCATTCTGTTTCATAAGATATTTTGGCAGATTGACGTTCAATAGTCCTGTCACTCATTGGCATAAAGAACATTATTAATACTACAGCAGCCACAACAGCTGCTGCAACACTTGCAGTTCTTAAACTACGTTTTTTATTGTAACTACTATCTGAATCAACCCCTCTGTTAGCCTCAGTAAGACTTACAGGTTTCTGCAATTGAATCAATGGTTTCAATCTGGCCATACTCAGACCAAATAAAGCGGGACGGATAAAACTTCCAGGTTTATATGAAAACCTGTTATCATCAAATAAGATAAAAGAACCTAATCTTCCTAACTCTACAGAACGTTGATCCCTTAATTGCTTCTTCATTTCAGAGACTTCCTCTTCAATCCAAAGCATAGCAGCATCAAATGAAATGCTGTAAGTCTTCATATATGATTCTGCTAGAAGTCCGTCATTATAAGTAAGATCCCTGTTGAAGACCAATTCACAAGATGGTGGTAAATAGATAGAAATTCCATCTCTGTGAGAGTTACTGGTGTTTACAACAAACCCTCCAAGTTCTGGAATAATTACACAATTGTGTTCGTGCAGCAAGAATTCGATGTGTGTAACAAGTCGGTTCATAAGGCAAAGATAAAAAAATAGAGGTAAATCAAGTCAAATGTAGTAAAAAAAACATCATTTTTTAACTAACGGTTAACTTTATCAGGATTCTTATTTGTAAAGTCTTTCCAGTCTTTATATTTCTTATCAACTGTTGATACTCCTGACTGATAAAAATGACATAATGCAGCAGCCAAACCATCGGAGGCATCGAGTTGCAAAAGCATCTTATCATCCGGAATATGTAGAATCTTTTGTAGCATATATGCTACCTGCTCTTTAGCAGCTCTACCATTACCTGTAATGGACATCTTTATTTTCAGAGGTGCGTATTCAAAAATAGGAATATCTCTTGATATTGCGGCCGCCATTGCAACCCCTTGGGCTCTTCCAAGCTTTAGCATACTTTGAACATTTTTTCCAAAAAAAGGAGCTTCGATGGCTAGTTCATCAGGAAGATATTCATCAATAAGTCCTATTATTCTTGAATATATTTTTGCAAGCTTCAAATAATGATCACCATATTTACCAAGATTCATAACACCCATGGCTTCCATAGAGGGTTTGTTATCCAAAACTCGAAGGATTCCGTAACCCATAACCTGTGTACCGGGGTCAATTCCCATAATTATACGCTCTTTTTGAATAGAGTCTTTTTGCATGGTAAATAATGAAGTTTAATAGTCAATAGTCTGTAATACAGTAGAAAAGCCAACAAGCTTTTCTTTAAACTTATCCATTAACAGATTATATACATAATTACTCTCCTCTTTGTTCCATTTTTCAAGCAGTTCAATAGTTTCAACCTGAAATTCCATAGCGAATGATAAACCTTCATCCTTATTACTTCCATATATTCTGGCAAATCTTGCTGAAGTTAAAATTCCGCTTTTTGTTGACATTGGTATAAACTCCTGAAGAATATATTCTATAAATTCATCTTGAAGAGTTTCATCTATATGGAAAGTTGTGTTGAAAACAATCATCTAAAGGAGTTTTTTTATTTAATTTATGCAACAATTGAATTGCAAATATACATAAATTCTCTATCTTTGCACCGCCTTGTTGAGATGATGAAGTTAATTATTGAATCAATAAGTTATAAATTGGGGGATTAGCTCAGCTGGCTAGAGCGTTTGACTGGCAGTCAAAAGGTCATCGGTTCGACTCCGATATTCTCCACATTAATAATCAAGCACTTACAAGTATTTTTCTTGTAGGTGCTTTTTCATTTCAAAACAATTTCAAAACAAACGGCTTTTAAGGACGTATTTTCAGCATCATTCAACATCAAATTTCAAACAGTAAATTCTCTTATCTATTCACTTTATATTTTTCATTTCCGGACTTTTAAAAAAAGCTTCACACTTTTCACAAAGTAATATTTAAGTCTTATTTCATGATCTGAATTGAAGTTGTATTCCTTTGAAATTATTTTCCCAGAAAAAGGTTTTAAAAAAAGTTTCACACTTTTCACACTTCACCGGGTAGATAATATTACACAAAAAAAACCACTCAAATTTTCATCTGAATGGCTTTTCATCTTCTCGCTCTAAAAATGACGATTAAATAATTCTCTTAGTAGCTTAGAAAACGTTTCAAATTTCCAACTATAAAACTACTGCCAATTACTGCCAATTACCGCCAATTTCAACTCTTCATCTTTTCCCTCAAATCTTTTTCAACTAAAAATAAAGGTGTATCAGTTTTATTATTCTTACATTCCAACAAATCATCAACTGTTTTTAAAAATACTTCCTTTGTCGGAGTAAACAGAAAGAATGACTTTGTACCAATCAAATTAAAGATAATAGCTTCAAGCGCTTTTTTATCCAGCTTATCAAAATATTTATTGATAAAATTTTGAAGTTCGCCCATGTTATTTATTCGTATTGTCTTCATCGTTTTTCAAATTAATAGTTATAACTCTAAATTCGTCCTTGTCTCTTAGGTCGTCAATAGAGACGGCTTGTAACTGTGGTAAAATAAACTTGCTCAAATCAATTATAAACCTCAATCTATCACGAGGGGTTAATGCATCCAAATCACTCTGCATCTGCTCCAGATTGTCATCTATAAGCAATTGGAACGCTTTTCTTACTTGTTGCGTGGTTCTGTTTGGTACGCCCTTGCGGGAGCTTAATTTTCCCGCTCTGCTTGCTAATTCTTTATCTCTAAACGCCATAATCTAAAATATTAATTGTTAAACTTCTATGTTATTAAGTGTTAGTTTAACACTATTAAATTAGTCCATTATCAAGCTTCTTTATCAAACGTTGTGCGGAGTTAATAGCCTTATTTAAGCTAATTCTAACACTTTGATGCTTCTCGCTTGGATCTGTTTTATTTAGCATAAAATCTGAACATGCTAAATTGTGAATACTCATTCTTAAACTTATAATCATATCCCTTTCAGTTTTCTGTTTGTCTTTTTGTTTCATTATTCTTTTGTTTTTTAAATTTACATTCAATATGTTTCTAATCTCTGAATTATAAAGTGTTAGTTTGACACCTTTTCCCTTAGCTGTTGCAACCGCTCCAGTAATGCACCTGTATTATATTTTTCGCTTCGGATCGCTCGTATTGCACCTTTTACGTATCTGTCAGGCTCGCAAATGGTGTAATCAGGTGAGATACTTAACGGTGAACATGGTAGCTTTACACTATTGAAATAATGCTCCAACTCATCGGCTTCAACTTGCACCGGATCCACTTTTAATGTTTCCAAAACTTCCGGTACTGATGTTTCCGGTTTATCTTTTGGCTGAGATACTTCGGGTTCCCTTTTAACTTCTCGGCTTCGAAATGATCGCCAGTCAAGTTTAATAAGATAGTCCGCTATGTCTTCACCGTTCACCCTGTCTGCTTCCAATGCTTCATGTTCCAGGAAGTCATACATTTTGAATTGCGTTCCTGGTAGCATCCTTTCAAATTCTTTCGCTTTGGCTTCCCATTCCCGGAAGGTTACGCCGTCTTTTGATAGGTCAGGAAACACATCAACAAAACGACCTTGTAACGGCTTCACCTTATCCAATGAAAAACTGCTTTTATTGTAAACTGCAAGCCATAAATATTGATCAGATGTCTCAGGTAAACCAAAATACAAAGTTCCATAAATTGCCGTCTTAGGTGCTTCAACTAATGCAATCCTATTTGAAGGAAATTCATTTAATAGATGTTCACCAAATAAGCATGAAACTTTTTTATCCTGGTTCATGTATGCTTCCAACCATTTCGGTTGTGGCTTCCCATTATTGTTATAATGCTTTGCCAATACAGAATGTAAAAAGTCTGTTCCGGTGGTGTGGTTCGTTTCATCAAATTGTTTCACCTGAACGGCTCTAACATTACCCTTAATGTCAATAAATGGAAATGTAACGGCTCCGGAACGATACCCGCCCGGAATTGTTCCCAGCCTATACAACTCGATAACCCTTGTCACATCTGCCGGATCAAATGGATAAGGCACCCTATTAAAAAGGTTCTGAATGAAGATATTATTTTCATAGTATTCAGGTCGTAATGTCCTTTTGAATGCTTCAAAATTGAAATAAACAGGCTTCGCCGGTGGCAGTGGTGCTTTCCTGGTGGAAGGTGGCTTCCAACGTATCGGAAATGACGAACGCTTTCCATTTTCCTTATCCCATATCATCTTAGAATAACCGTCCTGGTATGGGTTCAAATGATACCCGCAATTTGCCTCACGATCACAACGCCCGTACTGTTCAGGTAGGTATTCACCCGTTTTTGTATCAATGTACCGAACGAAACGTTTTTTATTGCAACCCGGGCAAAAGTGCTTCCGGCTACCTTTTTCAAATATGAATCTATATTCATTATTCATTTCAGTAGTAGTTTTGATCAAATGGGTTAATTCCACCTTTCAGGTAATAAACATTACCTTCCCGGTTCTTATCGTCCACTATGTCTAATTTTCTTAGTTGCTCTCGGAATCGGGTTTTATTGAATGGTCTTCTGCCTTCCCGGATACAATAAGTTTGATAATCTTCATATAAGACAGTCAATCTTATGTATTCACCGTTCTCACTTGGTTTGTAATTATTGTCTTCAAGGAACATTTGAACAGAATTCGACTCAAGTCTATATTTTTTAAGTATATTTTCTGATGCTTCACATTCTGAAAACCTCCTTTGTTTTATCAAACGATTAAGTCCTTCCAACGCCCAATTAAATATCCCGGACAATTCCTCTTCAATAATTTTTCTCGCTAAATCAACGTCCTTTTGTTCTTCTGTAATTTTTACATCAAATGGAACAATTAAAAACCGTCTGAAATAAGCGTCCGTATGCTCAACTGATTGTGGTAATTCATTACTGCTAAATATGAATTTTGCGTATTGTGTCATGGTGAAGGGCTGTTCATATTTTCTGCAAGCTTCTACCGGTTCGCCGGAGACAAGTTTTTTAAATAAACTGACATCAAACTTGCCGTTTATCTCGGTCGAGTAGTTCACCAGCTTGTTGTTAAGTGCGACCCGATAAAAACCTTTCGGCTCGGTCAGGTTCTCCAGTGAAATATTAGTCCAGTTGGCGAGTCCAATCAATGCACCTATAATGTCCAGAAATACACTTTTCCCATTCTGCCCACCACCGTATAAGATCAATAGTTTTTCAAGCTTCAGGTTATTTGTCCCATGCCTAACAAATAGATAGCCAATGTACTCCGCTAATACCCTTTGTCGCTGAATGTCCGGCAATACCTCATTAAGATACTTTTCAAACTTCGGTGCTGTGGCTCCAGGATCATAAGCAAATGGTAATTGATATGTCAGGAAGTCTTCTTTCTTAGGTGGTCTTAACTTGGTTTCTCCGTTCCCGCTAATCTCATACGTTCCGTTCTTTAGGTTAATTAGTACGGTATCGCTATCTGCTTCCGGTGTTGGAAGTGATGCACTTGTTTCAAACTGACTGACCAACTCCTTTTGGAAAGTATGAAATCGTGCAGTTCTTTCGGGAATGCCCATACCTTCGGCAATGTCACATAG
>Ga0265293_10005249_pt1 | contig 21862 bp, 17 predicted proteins | sample Munlanlewell138R_FD_192505 | JGI IMG/M metagenome (GOLD analysis project Ga0265293, IMG submission 192505) | Leachate microbial communities from a municipal landfill in Southern Ontario, Canada - Leachate well 138R | ecosystem: Engineered > Solid waste > Landfill > Unclassified | place: Canada... | reverse complement strand
CAAAATCTTCATGGAAGACAACCTCAGGGTCTCGCGGCACACCGATGCTCATTGGAGAGATTCCGCCAGAACCTTGAAGGGCGTTTGAGTCTCCCGTAGTGAGACTCGCTGGTGTCGCGGTTGCCTGCGCGGCCGCCGTACTGTTCGCGAAGGCAGGCGACGCATCGGGTGCGAGCATGGTCACCGCAAGTAGACCTGCCAAGCTGAATGACAAAGCTCCGCGAAGGGCCTGCGCTTTGCGACGCAGGGGACTCTGCACCCGTCCGAAACGGAGTCGAGCGGTTTGTTCCGTCCGCTGAGCTTGTCGTCGAGGTGTCACTGGTGGCTCCACCCTTTCTCGCTGTCGTCTGCCGCACCAATCAAGGACCATAAGCAAAGTGCTCAGCTTCAACGCCGGAAAACGACAAATATCCCCCACTTATCCCCCACTTCGGTGTCATAGGAGCTAAAAATGGGACTCGTGGTTGCTTACGGGTATTCCTCGGGTGGGTCTGCTGGATTGGCTGGACCCACTGGGCTTCGACGGGTTGAACGCGCCGAGCTCACGGATCCCTCGCCCGCGGTCAAACACATGAAGTCGAGCGCTCCGGCCCGCACTTGCGCAGCAGCCCGTGCCCTCGGGTCTCAGTTAGAACTGACCCGGCAGAGTCCGGCAGTTGTGCAGGCTATTTTGCGGGCGAAACCTGCACGACTGACGTATTGTGCGTGTCGACGAACAGCAGGACACTGTCGTCAGCGCGTCAGGAGAGGGGCAATTGAGCACTGGACACGGGAGCGCCAGTGGCCGGCAACTCTCACTTGCGCCCTCTGCCCGGGACCCCGCACTTGCATCGCAGGGAAAGCAAGGACCAGCCGATTCCCAAGTCTGCTGTTCCGTTTATTTCGGAGGCCTCCGCCTTCAATTGCGCCTGGTCCGCTTCAGACAGGGAGAGGATTAAGTCACATCAAAAGCGAGGCTCGAATATGCGCACCACGAAGCAGCTCAGTATCACTCTCCCCAACAGCATGGCTGACGCTCTTAAAGAGCGCGTCGCGTCCGGCGTATACGCAAGCAAGAGCGAGGTTGTGCGTGATGGCTTACGCGCACTGTTTGCTCGTGACGAAGCAGTCGAGAACTGGCTGCGCACCGAGGTAACCGCCTCTGTCGAAGAGTTGCGCGCCGACCCTTCGCGGGCCATCAGCGCCGAGGAGATGCGCGCCGAGCTCTCCCGCTCGCACGCTGAGCGCCTCGCCGACAGCTCCTCGTGACGAATCAGGTCGTCTACCCACCACGGTGACCATAAGTAGTTACGCGCGACCTATGACTGGATCGCGGGCGAGGATGGGCCTGCCCTGAGAAAATAAGCGAACCGCCGCAAGTAGAAGCCTTGCGAGGGCTCAGTGACGGTGTAATAGCCGCTACGCAGCTCCGACCGCCATGGATCCGGTGACCTTTAGATTTTCAGATTGATCAGGACTTTTTCCGCACCTTATATATAGGTGGGTCGGCAGAAAAACGCGGATTCAGTCGGCGAGTGTCAGTTAGCTTCAGTTGCTTCTCACGAGATTTATGGCACGAATATGGCACAGCCTCTCACGACCTGCGGCAGCGAGAAGTCACGCGGCACAGCCGCACTGCTCTCGACACGCGAGACTCAAAACGCTATTGTGTACACACCATTACACATAAGCGATAGGGGGAGGCGATGGGCACCACCGTTGGAGTTCGCGAGTTTCGACAAAGTCTCGCCGAATTCATCGACCAGACCGAGCCTGTGACCGTCACTCGGCACGGGCAAACGGTCGGATTGTTCATTCCGGTGCATCGGGATCGCAAAGCCGACATCGCAGCGTACGCCGAGGCTGCGCAGAAAGCCAACATCCTGCTCACCGAATGGGGCACAAGCGAGGATGAGGTCGTGGCTGAGTTCGATGCCCTGCGGAGAGAAGAGCATCAGACAGAACAGAGCGCATGAGCTCACGGCGCATCGTGCTCGATGCAAATATTCTTGTTCGAGCTGTGCTGGGCAAGCGTGTGAGGGAGCTTGTAGAACAGTACGGTCCGGAGGCTACTTTCTTCGCGCTAAAGCTTGGGTTTGAAGAAGTAGAACGTCACCTCCCCACCATCGCCGCCAAACGAGATCGCGACCCCGAGTCGCTGCTTGAATCACTCGATCGCTTACGGGTGGTCGCAGAAACAGTGGATGAGGATGTCATCACTCCCCTACGGAACGCTGCCCTGGCTCGCATCGGTTCTCGCGACCCGATGGATTGGCCGGTGGTTGCCGCCGCACTCGCCTTGGGCTGCCCAATATGGACAGAGGATCGCGACTTCTTTGGTGCGGGGGTCGCGACGTGGACGAGCACGAACGTTGAAATCTACCTGCGCGGAGACTGAAAGGGGCCGGACCGCGGGCAAAGCTGGGTGGCCCTGAGAAAATAAGCGAACCCCCGCAAGTAGAAGCCTTGCGAGGGTTCAGTAACGGTGTAATAGCCGCTACGTGGCTCCGACCGGCATCGATCCGGTGACCTTTCGATTTTGAATATACCGATATCAAAGGTTATTGCGGGCTATAAATATCTTCGTTTGCCCTGGTCAGAGACTATAAGTGGCTATCAACATCTATTATCAGCCATCACTGAATGTGCGGAATAGATGCGGGGTTATAGCCCCAGTCGAATCGTCGGAATGGTCGCCCTTCGAACCCCGAATGCGCTCTAGCCGAGCTGCAGAACATAGGTTCAGCGCTTGTCTGGCAGATCGTCTGAGTTGGTACGGGTAGTCCACTCAGTTGGTACTCAACTCCGTGGACCTGGTACTCCCGCTCGTTTTCGGGTCTTCTAGGTGCAGCAGCACACAGGGTGCTGCGGTTACCAGTGAAGGACGGCAGTGTGGCCAACCATCGAAAAATCATGGAGCTCGTGCTCGCAGGGCACAGCTACTCCGACATCGTCGAGAACACTCGATGCTCTCGACGCGATATTTCCGCGGCGAAGAAAACGATCACCTCGCATCAGATCACCCCCGCGCGTCTTGCGGTGATGACCGACGTTGATCTCCGGGTGTTGTTTCCCGACGGGCGTGCCCGCATCTCGGACGAGTACGAACAGCCTGAGTTTGGGCGGGTGCTGCAATCGATGAAATCGAACCAGCACTTCACCCTGCAGCAGCCCCCAAGGATCACAAAACTCGTATCGGTGAGGTAGTAGAGCACCCGATACGGGAACGCTGTCACCGCCATAGTCCGCACCGTCGGGTTGTCCACCAAGCCCGGAAACACGGGCGCGGAGCGCGGCCATTCGGAAATATGGGCAATAACCTCGTCAATGGCGTCGTAGAAGTCTTCACCCAGGCCCGGCTCTCGGTCGTCGTACCAGAACGCGGCATCGCGAAGTTCATCGCGCGCCTCGGGATGCTCGCGTTTCTCCAAGCTCACGTTCGACGGGCTGCCAACTCTGCACGTAGCTGGGCGTGCGACTCGTCCACGTCCAAAAGCTCGACCTTACCGCTCTCGATGTCGTCAATACGACGGCGAAGCTCCACCCGCCAGGACGCATCCGCTTCGGCCTGGTCTGCGTTCGCATCCTCACCGTCGAGACTTCGCAGAGCACGATGAATCACAGCGGCACGATCATGCTCCTCAAGAGCGAGGAGCGCCTGCTCGACTTCCGCGACGTTCATGGACATGCATCCAGTGTACGCCGGAGTACTGATACCTTGCCCGGGCGCCATTATTGCGTCGAATCAGGCACACTTCGAAAGGCCATAACAGTTAAGCGCGGCCCATGACTGGATCGCGGGCGAAGCGGGGTGGGCCACGAGAAAACAAGGAACCCCCGCAAGTAGAAGCCTTGCGAGGGTTCAGTAACGGTGTAATAGCCGCTACGTGGCTCCGACCGGCATCGATCCGGTGCGGGAGCTTTCGTGAGGTGTAAGAACTCGTTCTCCCAGTTCACGCGGAGCTACCCCACGCTTCTGCTTCATCTAGGGAAGTGACGCGTGTGAGTTTCAGCGAGAGGCGTCATAACCCTTGCCCTGCAACGGTTCTCGAGCGTGTGATGACGTATTTACGGAGATGCACGAGGCAGCGTTGCACGTGCGCGCTGGACCGATGTTCCTTGAGCGCGGCATGCATGCCAGGACCCCCGTCACACACCACCACTGTTGGGGTAGGGGACACGCTTGAAGAGTACGCTCCACGCGGCTTCAGATTCTCTGGCGCACCATTGGTATGCAATGACTTTCCCTTGGCTAACTGCCACGAGGATGCACCACCCGGTTCGGAGGTTGAACCCATCGATTTGGATGACCTCGTGTGCCCAAATATGCAGGACTGGGGCGCAAACGACTCCGGGAACTCATCGATGTCGTGAAAGCTACGACGCCTGTCAGGTTCGTTGAGTTGCGGAAGCTGGGGTACACGCTCGATCGTTGCCGGGTCGATATCCTCGCGTATTTTGATCACCCCAGGTCATCGAACGGTCCGGCTGAAGCGATCAATGGCAGGCTCGAGCATTTGCGGGGGTCTGCGTTGGGGTTCAGGAACTTCACGAACTATGTGGCGAGGTCTCTCCTAGAGTCCGGCAGGATCAGGCCGGTTCTACACATCTCAAATGTGATGAGCCAGTTTTCCGGGGTCACAAATATAGCCTAAAATGAAAAAATACCCTGTATTTGTGAACCCGGAAATGAAAGCAGCATTTTCATGCGGGTGCGTGCAACGTTAAGCACCCCCGCGCAGCGCAGCCAACTGTGAGAGCACGTCTTCGGGCACGGCATCGACCGGCACCTCAGTGAAGTACACGCCGGGGCCTGAGATACTGCCGAGTTCACTCCAGTCGGCGACCTGAACCACTGTGTCAGGCGACACGAACTGCACTTCATTCGCCCTGCGCCTCCCGATGGGCCATTGGTAATGCTCAGCGGTGTTGAAGATTGGCTGGTACGACCCGATGGGTTCTGAGCGGGCACGAACATCAAAAATGATGCCGGTGATATCGAGGTCGGCGAATGTGCGCAACCAGTCAGCTAAGTAGATCGCGGTGCTCTCGGCCTGATCATCATCGAACTCGGTCGTTGAAGCCGGATCCACCACCCGATCAGTCATCGTGAGTAGTGCGTGGGGTGATGGCAACTGTAACACCACGGGCTCACGCTGGGTTTTCACCGCGGTCGCGACAATGTTGAAGGCCTTCTGCCTGATAGCTTCGTCAGCGAGCAGCGTCTTCGCGGCATACCCGGTGCGAGACCGGGCCCCCATCGCCTCACACAACTCGGTGTTCGCCTGCATCTCGCTCACAAGCATGCGGTCAAGCGGGATGAACGCGACCGCGGGCTTCAGCAGGGCCTGGGCCTGACCCAGGTGGTTCGAATATTCGGTGGCGTCATGCCACGGCACGGCGCTGTCTTGTAACAGCACGCGTTGCGCATACTGTGCGGCATCAATCATCATAACGGGTGAAGAATCGGGGGTGGGCGCTTCTGAAAGCAGCGTCGTGAGTGCGTGTGACATGTGTGCTCCTGAGAGGTGAGTGTTGATGAGATGGCGAAAGGGTGGGGCTCGTCGCGTGTTGCGAGCGAACCCCACCCAGCGGTGGTCAGCGACTACGCGAGTCGCCTCACCGTCTCGCCGTGTTTCTGTTCGAGCTCTTTAATGCGCTCTTCGAGTTTGGCAATTTTCACCACGTGCCGGTTGGGCATGTTGATGATGGGCATCTCGTCAAGGGTGCCGCGCACTCGCTGTGGGCCCTGGTGGTTCCACACCGTTGCGAGCAGCTGATCGTCATTTTCTTGCCCCCATGACCCGTAGTAGTACAGGTCTTCTGCGGGCTCATCGGTGACGAACTCTGCGACGAATTCGGCATATGGCTTACCTCGGGTGAGGCGTGCCTTACGCTCGGCTGCGCGCAGTTCTTCGGTGCCCTCGACATCGACGACGAACGTCTCGGCATCCCAGGCCACCCGGTAAATATTGTGAGCAACCTGTGGTGAAATGCGGTCGAGCTGCAGATCCTTCATCACTGCTTCAGGGTCACGCTCGAGCACATCGCCGTAACCGCCGCCCGAGCCCTGTGAGATCATGTAGAGCTCGCCCTCCTGAGCAATGTCGAACTGCAGACCCATGTGGTAGCTCGTGTACTTGCCACCCTCAAAAGGCTGCTCGTTCATGATGCGTTCGATTGAGAGGTCGAACGCCGTGGGATCCTTCTTGATGATGTCGTAGATATTGATGCCCTTGACCATCGTGAGCGGGTAGGTGGGGCACCCGTAGCCACCGAAAAGGCCACCCACTGACGAGAACTTCGCGCCAGAGGTCACCGTCATGAAGCCCCAACTGTCGGTATTGCGTGCTGCCACGATCATCTCGTAGCCCATGCCGCCGCGGTACTTACCGAAGCCCTGGTTGTCGCGCACGAGACGCTTGCTCACGAGCTGCAAGAACGGCACTTCTTCTTCCATCACCTCTTGCTCACCGGTGTCAGCCATGGCGCAGAAGAGCGGAGCGACCGCGTCTTCACCGTCACGAAACGCTTTCGCGCCGCCACCCATGCCGTTGAGGTCTGCACAGAGGTTACCGACCTGCTCGCCGTGTTGCGTAGTGCCACCCCAGAGAAAGTTGTTAATCTGGTTGAACCACGGGGCAAGCACGTTCGCATACTTCTCTTCAACCGAGAACTGCAGTTTCGCGTAGGCGGTCTGCAATGCTGTGAACGCGCGGAACGAAGCCTGCAGGTTCTGGCCAGTCGGCGCATCGTAGCTGCAATCTGCCCAGGTGCCCTCGTCAGAGAGAATCTCGATGGGTGAGAGCGCACCCGTCGAGCGGGGCAGGTCTGGCCACCAATACGAGAGAATCGCCTGCGAGAAGAACGCCTTCGTTGAAGCGAGCGGCGAGTTGATCGCGCGGTTGATGATCTCGGGGCCGGTGCCGCGCAGGTCAACGATGAGGCGGTCGCCCTTCACCGTGATCTTCGCCGCAAACTTGATGAGAATATTCTCTTTGAGCGTCGAATCGACAAACTGGTTGACCGTGACGGTGCCGTCGGGCATCTCAGAGATGCGTCGCCGTACCTCCTGCTCAACATCTTCAACGGTCATGCGAATCGCACCCACGAAGGTTTCGACACCGTACTCGTCGATCGAACGGTCAACGATGTCCATCACACGCTTCACAGCTCCCATCTTCACCTTGATGTCGGCGAGCATGAGCTTCGGGTCACGGGTTGAGTGCTGCAAGAACGTGAGCAGGTCGCGACGCAGCTTGCCCTCTTCAACAATCTTCATTGGTGATCCGCGAAGCCCGTCATCAAACGGTGTCTCTGAACCCGAGGGCATACCGCCCGGCTCACACGCGCCGTTCTCACCCTCGTGAATGGTGGCACCCACCCAGGCGATGATCTCACCGTCACGCATGACCGGTACAAGCATCGACTGGTCGGTGTTGTGCACCATACCGAAACGGGCATCGTTGTGAAAGAAACCGTCGCCCGGGCGAATGCCCACCGTTGGCTCATCTTTCCAGTACTTCATGATGTGGCGAATTGGGTGGTGAAGCACCGCCGAGAACGCGATCACGCCGCGGTTCGACATGTAGCTCACATCGCCCGAAGCGGTATAAACCGCAACCGAGAGATCAGCCCACTTGGCGCCCGGGGCGGCACCCATGCTCTCACACATTTCAAACGCTTCATCGAGCGCGCCAGCGAGCCTGCGACGAATGCGATCGGCGAGCAGCGGATCAATATCTTTCGCAAGCGCCTGTTCTTCGAGAGGGGTGCGTGCCGCGATCTGGTGCTCACGCATAATCTCAGGATCGGGCCCGAGAAACAGCGTGGTGTCATTCATGAACGCGTTCACCCACTCTTGCTCCTCAGGAGTGAGGTGCGTCTCGGGGGTGGGGTGCACGTGACCGTGCTCGTGGATATCTGTCATAGTCATTGGTTCTGCTCCTTTGCTCGAACTTCGTTTCAGGCCTCAGTGACCGAATCTTTGAGCAGCCACACGGCGCCCTGTTGAGTCGGTTCGACGCGCCATCCGCGCTCGACCAGGTAGGTAGTGCTTTCAGTGGTGATGAGGGCAGGGCCGTGCACGACATAGTCTTCGCGCAGCACCGTTTGGTCATACACCGGCGTCATGACTGCGGCATCTTCACCGACAAAGTGCATCGGGCGCTCACTCACCGGTGCAGGCACCGTGCGCTCACCATCGAGCGACAGCGACTTGAACTGCACCACTTCGCCGTTAATGTATGAAGCGACACGAATCGTCTGCACACGCACACCGGCCTCAGGCGCCTGCGTGCCCTCACCGTACCGCTCACCGTAAATGTCAGAGAACGTCTTGATTACGTGCAACACGTCACCGACGGTATTGATGCGGTTAATGTCAAACGACACCGCGGTGGTCACCAGCTGGTTGCCATACCGCATATCCATCTCAAGACGGTGCTGCGTTTCGTCTGGGTTATACCCCTGCCGCACGAGATCTTCGCGGCCGCGACGCTCGAGTTCAGCGACATAGCCGTTGAACCGGTCGTACTCATCAAACAGTTTGCGCCCGATCGGTTCATACAGCACGACGTAGGCACTGCGCTCATGAATGTGCAGCGGCTTCATGTTGCCGGCACCGAGCGCCGAGAACACTGAAGCGAACGGCGGGAAGAGAATCTTTGAGATGCCCGCGCTCGCCGCAATGCCACACGCGTGCAGCGGGCCGTTGCCGCCGTAAGCCACCATCGTGTAATCTTCGACGACACCGCCGTGTGACCGCAGCTCCATCTCGATACCGATCGCCATCTGCTCGTCGACGGTGCGCTTGATGACTTTCGCCACTTCGATCGCGTCGAGATCGAGCTCGTCACACAGCGTTTCTTCGACCGCAAAGAGTGAACGCTTCGGGTTCAACTTGATGAACCCGTTAGCGTAGTTCTCTGGGTCGAGGTACCCGAGCAAGAGGTCGGCGTCGGTCACGGTCGGCAACAGGCCACCGCGGTCGTAGCACGCTGGCCCCGGGTCAGACCCTGCAGACTCAGGGCCAACCTGCACGGTTTTGTGAATGCGGTCGTATGAAGCGATTGATCCGCCCCCCGCGCCCAAGGTATTGAGGTGGATCATCGGGACCGACACCAGCCACCTGCCAATTGCCGGCTGGAAGTCGTAGTGCTGCACCCCGCCCTCGGGCACGAGCCCGATATCGAACGATGTGCCGCCCATATCCATCGAGATCACGTCACCGATACCGGTGCTCTCGGCAAGATGCTGCGCGCCACCCACACCCGCGATCGGGCCCGAGTGAATCGTCTGCAGTGCATCGGTCGAGTTCGACTGCGCCATGCCTCCTGAGTTGTGAATCACGAGCATCGGCTTGTCATAGCCCGACGTGCGAAGGTTTGCCGACAGTTGGTTCAGCGCGTGAAACATCGTTTCGTGCAAGAACGCGTCGATGATCGTCGACATTGAGCGAACGTACTCGCCCTTGCGCCCCGACACCTGACTGCTCAAAAGCACCGGAATCGAACCGAGTTCGTGGGCCGGGTAATCTTCGAGAATGATTTCGAGGATCTGCTGCTCGTGCGCGGGGTTCTCAGTCGCATTGGTGAGGGCGACCACGATCGCCTCAGCGCCGTTATCGACGAGCTCGCGCACCATCTGCCGCACGTCTTCGCGCACCATCGGCACGAGAATTTCGCCCACCGAATCGACCCGCTCTTTCACCGAGCGCACGAGGTTGCGCGGCACGATCGAGTCGGGGCGCTCAGCATCAGCCATGTCGCCCTGTTTGACGCCGTCAAGCCCGACACCGTAGCCCTTCGAGCGAGAAATGTGAATCGTGTCTTCAAAACCGTGCGTCACGATGGCGCCCACCCGGGGGCCCTTGCCCTCAATGAGCGCGTTTGTGCCAAGCGTCGTTGCGTACCGCACCGAATCGACCTCGCCGAGCACCGCTTCGCGGCTCAGCCCGGCCCTGGTGCACGCGTTGTCGAGCGCTGCGTTGAACCCAAGGGCTAGGTTGTGGTGCGTGGTGAGCGATTTTGACTCGATGTAAATGTCGTCCCACACAAAGAAGCAGTCGGTGAAGGTGCCACCAATATCTACAGATATGCGTTTCATGGTTTTCTCCGATCAGTTTTCTCGGGCGGCGGTGTCAAATTTGGCGCGCAGGTCAGCGACCGCGTTCTCGCCCGGGCCGTAATTCACGACGAGCTCAGGGTTCTTGCCAGAGGTTTGCCAGCGGGCGCGCAGATCGTCAATGTCCCAGATCATGTCGACCGTCGGTGGGTGGCCCGGTGGCAGGTACTCAGCCTCGAGCTGGGTCGCGCATCCCGGGCAGTAGAACTCGAGAATGCGACAGAATGTCGGGTCGGGCGAGAATGTATATTCGTACTTCTCGGGGTCGATGACCGGCGGGTGAATTTCTTCGGGGTTGCGGTCATAGACCAGCGTGCCCTCTTTGTAGTTGCCCCGAGCGTTACCGAGATCGTGCCCGCAGAGGCGGCACAGCCAGCGTTCGCTATCGAGGTCTATGAGCAGATATTCCGTCATGGGAACTCGCATGGATTTGTCCTTTACCTTCGTCGTTGAATGTATGGGGGAATGAATTAGGCGCGATCGTTCAAGATCAGGTCGCCCGTGTTTGAAACCGTGAAGTGCCACCCCTCTGGCACGCGTGCCGTGAAGAAAGGGCCCTCAACAATTGCTGGTCCCTGACCCGAGGCGCTCTCGGGCTGGTTCTCGAGCACGTACACCGGAGCGGCAGAGATGCCCTGGCTCCCGAGCAGATTGCGCTCGCCGTCGGGGGTTGCGGCAACACCACCAATGGGTGTCGACGCGCTGATCGCTGGATGCTGCAGCACGTAGCACGCACGCAACTCGAGCACCCGGCGTTGGCCTTCGGCAAGCGCGTCTTCAACCTCAACGTCATCGTCCTGCGCCAGTCGCGCGTGTTCGCTACCGTCAGCGTTCTCGATAATGACGCTCCAGGTGAGGTCACACTCGTCGAGGTCGTAGCCCTCTTGGAACATGTACCGTTCAGCCTTCGCGAGCAGCGACACTTGCGCTTCAGCGATCTCGTCGACCGATGCGCCAGTGATGTCGGCCTCATAGGTCTGCGCGATGTCAGAGTAGCTGATCCCAAACGCCGAGAAGACAGCAGCGAGACGCGGGATAATGACCTGCTTCACACCCACCGCTCGCGCCGCGAGGCACGCGCTCATCGGGCCGCCGCCACCAAACGCCGCGAGCGTCGTGCGGCCGTCAGACCTCACCTGCTCGGCAAACGCTTCGGCGATTCTTGCCGCGTGGGCCTGCTCGAGTCGCAAGAGTGCTTCTTCGAGAGAAATACCGAGCGGATCCGCGATATTTTTCTGAATCACCTGACGCGAGCGCTCAGGGTCGAGTCGCAGCTCACCATTGAGATAGGTTGCGGGATCGAGCACCCCGAGCAGGAGGTTCACGTCGGTGATCGTCGCCTCGGTGCCACCGAAGCCGAAGCATGCGGGGCCGGGAGCCGCGCCGACGCTCTCGGGGCCGACCGTGATCTCACCGTCAACAACCCGCAGAATCGAGCTGCCACCCACACCCGAAGAGCGCACGTCACTGAGCTCGAACGAGATCGGAATCCCGCCGACCTGCCCACGCCGGTCAGTCGCGATGCGCAAATCTTCAACCGCACCCACGTCAGTGGTGGTGCCACCCACGTCGATCATGAGCACGTGATCGAAGCCGTACGATTCAGCAAGCGCACGGGTACCCTCGAGCCCACCACGGGGGCCTGACGAATACGTTTTCAACGCCACCGACTTCGCGACGCGAGACGACGAGCCATCATTGCGATAGATGAGCAGTGGCTTCTTCACCTTGTGTGCCCTGAGGCGATGCTCGGCGCTGTAGAGGAAGCGCTCGAGGGTGGGATGCAAGAAACTATTGAGAATCGCTGACCACAGGCGCCTCGTGTGCTCAGCATCGACCGTGAACTCAGACGAGAAAAGCACCGGTACTGAACCGAGCAGGTGACGCGGGAATCGGGTGAGGAAGATGTGTTTGTAAGCCTTCTCAACCTCGACATCTTCGAACGCGACGATGAGGCGCTCGGCTCCCGCCGTGGTGAGCGTGTTGATCGCTTGCACGAGCTCTGCGTCAGCATCGGCCGCATTCGGGTCAACCACCGCCACCTTGCTGCCGATGAGATCGGTGAACAGTGACGTGGTTTCGTCACTGAACTGCAGCTTCTCGGCAAGTGACGCGTCATCGGTAATGATGCCGATGCTCGGCCCCTTACGCTCGATGAGCGCGTTCGTGCCCTGGGTTGACGAGTACCGAATGAGGCTGGTGCGTTGCAGCAACCCGGGCAGATCGCTTTCACCGAGCACCTCAGCTGAGGCTTTCGTGATCCCCGTGAAAAAACACTCTGAGAGATCGGTGGGCGTGGTCAGGGTTTTGGTGTAGAACACCTCAGAATCGCTTGCGACACAGATGTCAGTAAGCGTTCCCCCATTATCAATATTGATCAGATAGGTCATCGGCTGAGCTCCTCTTTGAGTCATGGATTGCGGCTGACGTGAACGAGATATGTCGCCAAGTCGTTGCCGTGATGCACACGCTAATGAAGCGCCCGGGATGGCTCGCAAGGTCTTTCGCGGGTGGATCGGCGGGTGGATCACTGGGTGGAATGGCAGAAACCACCCGGGTGGTAAACGGGTGGGCGGCGCTGAAGGTGGGTGGGAAAATGAGTGAGGCATTACACTGGAATGCAGCTGATCTTCGTACCTGCACGAAGATCTTTTGTTCGCGAAGCAGACCGACACAAGGTAGTGGTGTGATGTTTCGAATACCCCCAAGCGCATCGACCCGCTTCCAGCCGCCGTTGCCGGTTGCCAGATGGCTGAGTCGACCGCGCATGGATTCGGTGTTTACCCAGGTGAACGATCGACGGTTCACTCTTATTCATGCCCCCGCAGGATTCGGTAAGTCAACCCTCGCGGCGCAATGGCTCGATGCGTTGCGCGACCAGGGGGTGCGCACCGCTTGGCTCTCGCTCGACGCCGACGATGACCGGCCACTCTGGTTCTTAAGCCACCTGCTCGAGTGTTTCAGACGCATTCACCCATCAATCGACGATTCGGCCGCTCGCATTCTCGAAGAACGACCCGAAGATGCCGAAATCTACCTGCTCCCACTGCTCGTGAACGCCGTGCACAGCGTCACTGAGCGCACCGTGGTGGTGCTCGACGACTGGCACGTGGTGCTGAATCCCCGCACCCGGGCGGTGCTCGCCAGGCTCATCGAAGACTCGGGTGACAAACTCGGCATGATTGTGACGAGCCGCACAACCGCGGGATTGCCGCTCGCCAAACTGAGGGTGCAGGACCAGCTGGTTGAGGTTGATCCGCAATTCATTCGCTTTGACACCCAAGAATCGCACCAATTTCTCGTCGACATTAAGGGCATCAAACTTACCGACACCCAACTCGTCGAACTGCACGGCAAAACCGAGGGATGGGTGGCCGCGCTGCAGCTCGCGTCGCTGTCGCTGCGCAAGCACGCCGACGTGCCGGCGCTACTCACCGAACTCGGCTCACGCCAGCACGGGATCGGCGAATACCTCACTGAGAACGTGCTCGACCTCATTGACCCCCGCTTGCGCGAATTTCTGTTGCGCACCTCGGTGCTCACACGCATGAACGTCGAACTCGCGAGGCTTCTGTCAGAACAGCCCGACGCGGGCGACCTGCTCGTTGACGCCCTGAGCGGTGACCTGTTTGTGCAGCGCCTGGGCGAGACAGGCGGGTGGTACCGCTACCACCACCTCTTCAGAGACTTCTTGCTCGAACACCTCACCCTTGAATCACCCGAACTCGTTGCCGGGCTGCACGCGAAGGCCGCGAAATGGTACCGCGACAACGGCATGCTCGTGCAAGCCGTCGACCACGCGATGCAGGCGGGCGAACACATGTTTGCGATCGAGGCGGTCGAGGCCGAAGCCATCAGACTCGTCGAACACTCGCGCATGTCGACCTTGCTCGCCCTCGTCGAAAAACTTCCCGCCGACGAAATACAGAGTCGCGCCGGGCTGCAACTCGCGATCGCGTGGGCTTACTGCCTGCTGCACTTCTCGCGCGAGGCCGACCAATCGCTCACCCTGCTCGATGCCGCCGTGCAGCACGACCCCTCGCTCAGCGGCGCCGGTCGTTTTCGCCTGCAACGAGAAGCGCTCGTCGTGCGCGAGTGTCTCGAAATGTATCAGGACAAGGTGACGCCGGACGACCGCCTGCAACGTGACGTGCTCGACGAGGCAGAACGGCTTGACCCCTGGACGGTGTCGGTCGCCGCCAACGTGCTCACCTTCTTCGAAATCAACCGCAACCGCGGGGCTGAAGCCCAAGAGATTCAGCGCTGGGCTGAACAGTACCACCGCAACGTCGTCGGCAGCTTCAGCGAAGTGTATGGCTCTTGCTTTGCAGGGCTCATCTCGTTTCACGACCTCGACATGCCGCAGGTGAAACACCACTGGGAGCACGCGTTCGAGGTCGGCACGAAACGCTCGGGCCGCCAGTCGCACGCTGCCCGGCTCGCACTTGGGCTCATCGGCAAACTGCACTACCACCTGGGCGACCTCGACGCAGCCGAGGGCATGTTCGAAGAAACACTGCTCATCGGGCACCGTGCCGGCGTGGTCGACTTCATGTTCCCGGTCTATGAATCACTCGCGTTCATTCGCATGCAGCGGGGTGACCGTAAGGGGGCCCTCGCAGTGATTGAAGCCGGTGAGCGCGCCGGGCACGAACTCTCACTCGTGAGACTCTGGGCCCGTATGGCCACCACCCGCGCAAAACTCGGGCTCGAAGCGCCGCCACCCCGGGCGCCCGCGGGTGCCAGTGAGCGCGAACTCGAGTTTTTGCGTGACGAACTCGTGAGATTCGACCTCGCGCTCGCGATGCACAGCTTTTCGTGTGAAGAGTCTGCAGACCTCGTGCACCGTGCCGAACAGCTACTTATTCGCAACCGCACTCAGGGCAACCGATTTCAAGCACTGCGTGACCAAATCATGCTTGTGGGTGCGCTCGAGATGATGGGGGCTGGCGAGCAAGCCGAAGAGCTGCTCGCAAAAGTGCTTCCTGTATGCGAGGTGAGCGGCATGGTGCAGGTGCTGCGTGAGGGCGGCGAGCAGGTGCGCCAGGTCGCGCAACGCATCGCGCCGGCCCGGCTCGTGTCAGCACTGTGGATGAGCGAGGTGTGGCCCGTAGATCGCATCGAAAGTGGGCACGCGGGAGCCACCGCACCGGTCCTGACATTGCCCACCCCCGACCCCGCGAAATTTACCCTGCGCGAACGCGAAATTTTGAAACTCATCGATGCGGGGCACACGAACCGTGAAATTGCCGACGAACTCTTTCTCGGTGTGAACACCATCAAGTGGTACTTGCAAAAGCTGTACCGCTCATTTGGGGTGTCAGACCGCGACGAATGCGTGCAACGGGCGAAAACACTCGAGGTAATCACCGGGTGATGGCGGCGGGTGACGGCGCCAATTGTATCAGCGGTTTGCGAGAGTCACCCGAGTTCTTTCATAAGGAGAATACACAGATGCAACAGGTTATGGCGCAAGACACGTTTGCGGCGCTCTGGAACGACCGGGTCACGGCTACCCCAGACCGACAGTTTCTCGTGTTTCAAGATGTGAACGGGACAGTGACCGAATGGAGCTATGGCGAGTTCGACCTCGTGGTCGCGAATGCACGGGCGCTCTTTGCGCGGCACGGCGTGGGGCACGGGCAAGCGGTGCACGTCGTCCTCAAAAACAGCCCCATCTTTGTGGCACTGTGGCTCGCCTGTGCGACGTCGGGCAGCGTGTTCGTTCCCGTTGATCCGGGTTCATCTGAACAAGACCTCGGGCGCCAGATCGATCGCATCAAGCCAACCCTCGGTATCTGCTCCCTCGCTGGGCAGAGCACCTACGAGGCGGCAGCGAGTGCGCGGGGTATCAATGTCGTGTGCTTCACTGAAACCCCAGACGACGTTGCGGTGTCTGGGGGTGCGGTGCTCGCCGATCTGCCTGATGCGGGTGGGGAGTCGGGCGCGATCCGCCGCCGAGACCGCCTCGCGGTGATGTTCACCTCGGGCACCACCTCTCAGCCCAAGGGTGTCGTGCTCACGCAAGCGAACTATCACACCGTCGCCGAGCAGATGGCCGCGCTTGCCGAGCTGCGCGAAGACCACCGGTGGTATGTGACGCTGCCCCTCTTTCACGCCAACGCACAGTACTACTGCATTTCGCCAGCGATTTTGGTCGGCGCGAGCATTGCCATTACCGCGGCGTTCAGTGCGAGCCGATGGATCGCCGAGGCACAGAAACTGGGCGTGACGCACGCGAGCTTGTTTGCGGCTCCGATCCGCATGATTCTTGGGCGCACCCCGCACGATGCGCCGCAGCTCGCGCTCGAGCACGTGTGGTTTGCGCAGAACCTGGGCGGCGAACACTACACGGCGTTTGAGAAGCTTGTCGGGGTGGCGCCCCGGCAGATTTATGGGATGACCGAGACCGTGACCGTGGTGACCGCAAACCCTGTGCTCGCCCCTCGGCCAGACCGCATCGGGTCGGTCGTGCCTGGCAAGCGCATTCGCGTGACCGACCCTGAGACGGGGGCCGAATGCAGCGGATCACCCGGCGTGCTCGAAGTCGCTGGCATCCCTGGTGAAGACCTGTTTCTCGAGTACTTCGAAGACTCCGAAAAAACCTCGCTCGCGTTCGATGCTCGGAGCGATCGCGACGTCTGGTTCTCGACCGGAGACCTCGTCGAAGTCTGCGATGACGGTGCCCTGCGGTTCATCGGCCGCACTGACGACGTCATCAAGGTCGCGGGCGAAAACGTGAGCCTCTCAGACATCGAGGCTGCCGTGGCGCAAGCCCCCGGGGTGCTCGAAGCCGCCGTGCTCAGCCAGCCAGACCCCATTCGCGACGTCGTTCCGGTGGCGTATGTGGTGCCGAAGGACGCGGGGGATCCGCCGTCAATTGCGGCTCTCGATGACTGGGCCGTTGAGAACCTCGTGCCGTCGGCCCGACCACATGCATGGCACCTGATCGCTGAACTGCCGCGTACCAGCGTCGGCAAGGTGAAACGCTTCGTGATGCGAGACGCGCCTGCCGCTGAACACAGAGAGTAGTGAACCACCATGTCACTTGTGAACGAATTTGGAACAGACATTCTGCTTACTGGCTGGGGACACAGCCAGTTCGGGAAACTCGCGGAGCACACGCTCGAGACGCTCATCGTCGAGGCCGCCCGCGATGCCATCGACGACGCTGGGATCGATCCCGGCGAAATCGACGAAATCTATCTCGGGCAGTTCAACTCGGGGCTGTGGCCACTCGCCTTTGCCTCGTCGCTCGCGCTTCAGATTTCAGACGAACTCGGAAACGTGCCCGCCACCCGGGTCGAAAACGCGTGTGCTTCGGGGTCGGCCGCATTTCAGCAGGGCGTGAAATCGATTCTCGCCGGCACCGCCCGCACCGTGCTTGTCGTCGGAGCTGAAAAGATGACCCACGCTCCGGCCTCACAGATCGGCGAGGCGCTGCTCGGCGCTGACTACGAACTCGCCGGCGGCGAATCGGTGACCGGGTTCGCGGGGCTTTTCGCTGACACCGTGCGCGCTTACGAAGATCGGTATGCTGCGGTCGGCGAGGCGATGGCGCACATCGCGGCAAAAAACCATACCAACGGTGCACTGAACTCTTACGCACACCTCAAACAAGAGCTTTCGTTCGAGTTCTGCAACACGGTGTCAGAGAAGAACCCAGTCGTGGCTGATCCGCTTCGCCGTACCGACTGCTCGCCCGTCTCAGATGGTGCCGCGGCGGTGATTCTGCGCAGCGAACCCTCACCTGGCGCGAAGCACGACCCGGTGCGCCTCGAAGGGTTCGGTCAAGCCAACGATTTCTTGCCCAAAGAGAAGCGGGACGCGACGGCCTTTGCCGGCACCACCGCAGCGTGGGAGCGTGCCCTCAAGATGGCCGGAGTGACCCGCACAGATCTCGACTTTGCCGAGGTGCACGACTGCTTCACCATCGCAGAACTCGTCGTCTATGAAGCGATCGGGCTCACACCGCGGGGTCAGGGCGCGCGGGTGCTCACCGAGGGAACGGTGTATCGGGACGGATCATTCCCGATCAACCTTTCTGGCGGCCTCAAATCGAAGGGCCACCCTGTCGGCGCGACCGGCGTCTCGCAACACGTCGTCACGGCAATGCAGCTGAGCGGAACCGCCGGTGCGATGCAACTGCCCGGTGCCCGTCGCGCCGCGGTGCACAACATGGGAGGCATGGCGGTCGCGAACTACGTGAGCGTGCTCGCCGCGGTCTAGGGTGTGTCTGTTAGTTATTGAGCAGGTGCTCTGTCGTCGTTGAGGCATGTCTCGTTTTCTACTTCTTTCAGATGCTCAATGGGAACTGATTTCTGATCTGTTCCTGGGGGTTGCGTCCAATAGCGTGGTGTACGGATCCGGTGGCCGTGTCGCTGCGAACGTAGCGACGGTCACCGCGTGATCCTTCGAGAGAACCGCTAAATCCGTCTCGAAAGGACCCCGACGATGACCGTCGTACCTAGTATCGACCCTGCCCGCTTCCTTCACGAACAGCTGTCCCAGGCGTCTCCGGATCTGCTCCGGGAGATGCTCACTACTTTCATTAACGCGTTGCTGTCCGCGGACGCTGATCAGGTCTGTGGCGCCTCGTATGGCGTCGTGTCCGATGACCGCACGAATCGGCGCAACGGGTACCGGCACCGCGACTTCGATACCCGGGCGGGCACGATCGACGTGGCGATCCCGAAGCTGCGGCAAGGGTCCTATTTCCCGGAGTGGCTGCTGGAGCGTCGCCGGCGGGCGGAGGCTGCGCTGACCACGGTCGTTGCGACCAGTTACCTGCCCGGTATGTCGACTCGGCGGATGGATGATCTGGTCAAGACGCTCGGGATCACGGGACTGTCGAAGTCACAGGTGTCGGAGATGGCGAAAGATCTCGACGAGCAAGTCACCGCGTTCCGCACCCGTCCGCTGGACCAGGGGCCCTACACGTTCGTCGCGGCCGACGCGCTCACGATGAAGGTCCGTGAGGGTGGCCGGGTGGTGAAGGTCGCCTGTCTGGTCGCGACCGGGGTGAACGCGGACGGTTACCGCGAGATCCTCGGCCTGCAGACCAGCTCCACCGAGGATGGCGCGGGCTGGTTGACCTTCTTCCGCGACCTCGTCGCCCGCGGCCTGTCCGGGGTGAAACTGGTCACCAGTGATGCGCACGCAGGTCTTGTCGCCGCGGCCGGCGCGACCCTGCCCGGCGCCGCCTGGCAACGCTGCCGCACCCACTACGCCGCGAACCTCATGTCCGTGACGCCGAAGTCCTCATGGCCATGGGCGAAGACCCTGCTACAGACCGTGTTTGACCAGCCCGACGCGAAGTCCGTCCACGCCCAGTTCGACCGGGTCCTGGACGCGCTCGAACACAAAGTGCCGCGAACGTTCGCGCACCTGGAAGCCGCCCGCGACGAGATCCTCGCGTTCACCGTGTTCCCGAAGGAAATCTGGAAACAGATCTGGTCGAACAACCCCAACGAACGACTCAACCGGGAGATCCGTCGCCGCACCGACGTCGTCGGAATCTTCCCAAACCGGGACAGCATCATCCGCCTCGTCGGCGCCGTCCTCGCCGAACAACACGACGAATGGACCGAGCAACGCCGCTACTTCGGCCTCGACGCGGGAATGCTGAAGGTTCGATTGACTCCAGGGCTGCTTTGATCTGTGGATCGGGGCGGGAGAGGATGGCAGTCATGCCGAAGAAGTATTCAGATGAGTTCAAGCGGGACGCGGTCGCGCTGGTGCTCGCGCAGGGGATGACGCAGAGGCAGGTGTGCGCGGACATGGGGATCTCGAAGTCGTCGTTGCAGGTGTGGGTGCGTAATGCCGAACTGGCGGGGCGTGGGATCGCCCCGGCCCCGTCGGGGGATGTGGACGCGCAGCGGGAGCAGGCGAAGATGCTCAAGCGGATTCGTGAGCTGGAGATGGAGAACGAGGTGTTGCGCCGTGCGGCGGCGTATCTGTCGCAAGCGAATCTGCGGATCGGGACTACCAGCCCAAAATAGTGTTCCCGCTCGTCCGTGAACTGGCCGCGGCCGATGCCCCTTCCCGGGTGTCGGTCGCGGTGGCGTGCAGGGTGCTGGGCTTCAGCAAGCAGGCGTACTACCAGTGGTTGCGGTCGCCGATCAGTGATCGCGACTGGGAGGAAGCGCATCTGATCAACGCAGCCCTCGACGTGTGGGGCGAAGACCCCTGTCAGGGGTACCGGCTGATCACCGATGAACTCGTCGATGACGGGTGGGTCGTGTCCGAACGGCGGGTATGGCGGGTGTGCTCGCAGGAAGGCATCTTCTCGGCCGCGCACCGCCGCAAGGGCAAGCGGAAGCACCGTCGGCCGGGTCCTGCCGTGCACGATGACCACGTGAATCGGGACTTCACCGCCACCGCCCCGAACCGGTTGTGGCTCACGGATATCACCGAGCACCGAACCGCCGAGGGAAAGCTCTACCTCTGCGCGGTCAAGGAACGGGCGGTTTCAGAGAGCCAGCGCAACACCTTCTCTAGGAGGTCGTTATGGCAGTTTCATGGGAGCAACGGTGTATCGCGTATTCAATGCTACTTTCAGGCTCGTCAGCACAAACAACAGCGAAACACTTCAACGTGAATACCGGTGCGGTTGTCGAATGGGCCAAGCTTGCAGGCATGGTCATTCGAATGGGCGCTCGGGGCGGTATCGAACCAGTGAAAGACTCTGATACCCAAAGAACTCAGCCTTCTCGGGCGTATCGACGACTCACACGTGACGACAGGACCTTCATCGAGATGGCGATCAATAGCTCGCCCGCATGGTCTTTACGTGCGATTGCAGTGCATTTGGCTGTCGCTGTGTCGACGGTGTCTCGGGAAATACGACGGCACCGGGTCGAGACGGGGCGCGGATACGGCCCTACCCGTGAGTTCAAGTATCACTCAGGGGTCGCCCATCATCGTACGATGCAAGCCAGACGCAAAGGTCGTGCTGGCAAGCTTGACCATGGTGATCTCCGCGGTCTTGTTATTGCGGCACTCAATGAGAAATACTCCCCGCAGCAAGTTGCGGGAAGATTGCGTATGCAGTTTCCTGACAGACCAGATCGGCATATATCTCACGAGACGATCTACCAAGCACTCTATGTGCAGGGCAAGGGCGCGCTTCGGCATGAGTTGACAGTGGTGAAAGCCCTACGGTCGGGTCGAAATCGAAGAATACCTGCGTCGCGGTTACCTGCGCGTGGGGAACGGCCCTGGCTCGAGGGAGCACGGATATCTGACCGTCCTGCCATTGTCTCTGATCGTGCTGTGCCTGGGCATTGGGAAGGGGACTTGGTAGTTGGGCCTGGGAACTCAGGGCTTGTGACTCTTGTGGAACGGACAACGAGATTCGCCTTAATCGGTCGTCTGCCCGGCACTCGGGTCTCGAAGACTGTGATCGATGTGCTCCGCCAACAAATCGAGCAGTTACCGGCACGGCTCCGGCAAACACTGACCTGGGATCAAGGTCAAGAGATGTCTAGGCATCGCGAGTTCACTGTAGCGACGGGCTGTCCGGTGTTCTTTTGTGATCCGCATTCCCCGTGGCAGCGGGGGTCAAACGAAAACCTCAATGGTCTCATTCGTGATTACTATCCCAAGGGAACTGATTTCAATACGGTCAGTGATGCAGAGATTCAGGCAGTCGTGGTCCAGCTCAATAATCGGCCGCGTAAGACTCTCGGTTTCTACACGCCGCGTGAGAAGATGGACGAACTTATTCACGGTGTTGCGCTGGCTCTCTGAAACCGCC
>Ga0265293_10005248_pt1 | contig 21862 bp, 20 predicted proteins | sample Munlanlewell138R_FD_192505 | JGI IMG/M metagenome (GOLD analysis project Ga0265293, IMG submission 192505) | Leachate microbial communities from a municipal landfill in Southern Ontario, Canada - Leachate well 138R | ecosystem: Engineered > Solid waste > Landfill > Unclassified | place: Canada... | reverse complement strand
GATTGAGGAATTAGATATTTCAAGTATTTCGGAATATAGCTATCTCCGTTCTAAGAAACAGCTTGCGTGAATACCTGCGTTCAATACACAAGGTTTATCAATGACTTAGGTGTGAGAAACATTAGTATACTAAGATCATCCAGGAGGCCACTCCATGTAACCGAGATCATTGAGCAATGCAGGGAGAAATACGATATTGAGCTATATCGGGAATCTATCGTTTCTGCATTATTGAAGAAGATTAATCGGATGGATCGTTTTGTTAAGACTGGCCCCAATACCTTTGGTTTGAGCGAATACAGGGACCTATATCGTTCACTGAAACAGGAGGGTTAGGATCATGTCACTCAGCGAGGCCGTATTTAACATGATGAATGAATGGAATGATGTCTTTGTACAGGGTAGAACCATGATGAGAGCCATCAGATTAGCACTATGTTTGTTGCTCAACCCCAGTCGTAACACGATAACTCAGAGCCTGGTATTTGGTGGCTTGGATGACAGAGACTGGAGCTCGGACTACAAGTTACTTTCGAGAAGCAAATGGAACGATGAAGAACTGTTCAAACCAGTTATAGAAGAAACCATTTCGTATTTCGATGATGGTTATATCTGCCTCGCTGTTGACGATACCAAGATCAAAAAGACCGGCAAGAAAATCCCCTACGCCCAATACTTCATGGATGCCATGTCTCCGCCGTTTCGTTACAACCTAATGTATGGTCACAGAGTACTGCAGTTTTCAGCGTTGCTTCCGCTTTTTCAACAGGAGATCCCTGATCCTGATGATGAAGATAAACTTTATCACGTATGTCGTGGCATACCTGTATCAGCAACTAATGTGCCGGCGATAAAGAAGCCTGGTAAAAATGCTTCGGCTGAGGCTATTGAGGCTTACAACGATGCCAAACGTAAAAACAATCTTAGCCTGGCTTTCCTTAAAGAGGCCAGAAGATTACGCATCGTTTATGATGAGCAAGGGGCAGCGGATAAGACTTTGCTCATTGTAGCCGATGGTTCTTTCTGTAATTCAACGATATTTAAAGCCAATCTTGATGGGATCACAATTGCTGCCCGGTGTCGCAAAGATGCCAGATTATGTTACAGGGATAAAACTTCATCAAGGCGCTTCTATTCTAGGGAAACCTTTTCTCCCCTCTCTGTGCGACAGGATGATAGCATTCCATATAAGACCATCATGTTATACATTGGCAAGAATCTACGTAAGGTAAGATACAAGGAAGTCAAGAATGTGCTATGGCAACGAGGTGCCGGACGGCAGGAACTCAGATTAATTGTAATCGCTCCCAAGCCATACAAATCTTATGTGCGCAAACAGAATTACAAGCAAGAAGCATATATTCTGACCAATGATGATACACTAAGCGCAGAGGTCATTATTCAACAATACATCAATCGTTGGGAGATTGAAGTAAACCACCGTGAAGAAAAGAACAATCTGGGTCTGGGACAAGCTCAGGTCTGGAACAAAGATGCTGTTATCAAAACACCGGCTTTACTCATTGCGGCATATAGTATTATGTTGTTAATGAGCTTGAAATGCTATGGCATACACCGAAGTGACAACTACCTGCCTCAACCCAAGTGGAGAAAGGGCTCCGTACGACCGTCGTGTAATGATCTGGTTAATCTGATGCGTAAGGAGCTTACATCGGATTACGACTTGCAAAATCAGCTACAAATCGACCTCAATAGGAAGGTAGGTATGTCAGTGAATCAGTAGATTATGTCCAAACTCCAGGTGCCGGTTAAAACCGGCACCTAAAGTCTTTTAAGATCCAGGCTGTCTATGTAGTCCAGCAGCCCGCATCGGCGTGCCGGTTAAAACCGGCACCTAAAGTCTTTTAAGGGGGATGTAAAACAATAATCAAGGATATCTCTCGGCTTTATACCCGCACGTAAAGGAATATCGGAAACAGAAACTAGAGTCTTTTAAGGAGGGTTTTTAGATATGAACTTATATACTTGGGAACGTATTCCGGATTTCATAAACCATATCAAAAATCGGCTCTATCCTGAATATCCCAAGTCCTCCCCCGAGAAATATTGCTTGCTACAAAAGTATTTTGCTTTATCATATATTTATACTATCTTACCTGGGACTTGGGACATGAATATGGTTGTTACTACAAATCCCGTGGGCAGGCACGGGAATATGAGATAAATAAAACGCCTTTTATGATAAAAAAATGAAAAAATAAAGGAGAACAAAACATGAAAAAGCTAACCGTACTAATTGCCCTCAGCATTCTTATCCTGGGCCTGAGCGCAGAGCCTTGGAACATTGATTCCGATATGAATCTCACGCTTTCTCAGAGCGCATTCAGCGACAACTGGCAGGGTAAGGAGATGAGCAATATCACCTGGATGGCGAGCTCTAATACCAGCATGGAAAAGCAGATGAAGGAGTGGTTGCACAACCGCAATACCTTGAAACTGGCCTTTGGGCAGACTCATCTGCAAAAGACAAATTCCGCCGGCGAGAAATATTGGGAAGCTCCTGATAAATCTACCGATAAGATCGATCTGGAAAGTCTGTGGCGCTTCACTTTACAGACTTGGGTGGATCCTTTTGTTGCCGGCCGCATGGAATCTCAATTCTTAGATTTGTCGCAGCAAGACCAGGACAATACCAGATTTGTAAACCCTCTGCTTTTTACGGAAAGTGCGGGTATGATGCGCACCTTTATAGATAATGAGAGCACGTCGTTAAATACCCGTTTGGGTGCTGCTTTCAGGCAAAATGTGAATCGTGATCAGATGGACATAAACCTGGACAAAGAGACTCTGACCACCATGGATGGAGGTCTGCAATTGGTATCCGAACTGAGAAAGAATATAGAGGCACCTCTGCAAAGCGCATTTCGCAGCAGATTACAAATCTATCAGGCACTGTATAATTCAGAATCGGACGATCTGGCTACGGATGACTGGAAATCCCCTGATCTGGTTTGGGAGAATTCCCTTTCCACCAAGCTCTTCGGTTTAGTAAGTGCAAATCTGATCTTTGAGCTGCGCTATGACAAAGAGCAAGTTCACGAACTGCAATGGAAGCAAAGCCTGGGTTTGGGTTTGAGCTATACCCTGTTTTAGATTATAGCGATATTCATCTTGCGCTGCCGGGAAAACCTGGCAGCGCGATACTGAAATTCCCTTAATTCAAGCTTTTATCCGCCCTATTTAGCTTTTTTGATTGACAAAAATGCCACTATGCAGGTTCATGCCCTGATTGAGATAAATATCAAAATAAACTTGTGTCTGGATTTGTATTTATAGCACTTAGCTAAAATAGTTGAATCCGATTCAGGCAAAATGAGAGCCAAAGGAGAATAGAAATGGCTGTACCCAAAAAAAAGACGTCAAAGACCAGAAGAGACAAGCGCAGGACTCACGACGCCCTCACGGTTCCGAGCTTTAGCACCTGCCAGAAATGTGGTGAGCCCAGCAGGTCACATCATATATGTGAGAATTGTGGTAACTACAACGGCAAGCAGATCATCGCCATAAAGGAATAAATTTGCGCGTAGCGCTGGACGCCTTTGGCAGTGACAGTGCACCGCATCCTGAGATCGAAGGTGCAGTGCTGGCTATCAAAGAAGAGCTGTGCGGTGAAGTGATTTTGGTGGGAGATGAGATGATTCTCTCCCCCGAGCTGAACAAGTATTTTTACGATCCTTCCCGCATAAGCATAGAGCATGCTTCCCAGCGTATTGGGATGGGCGATGGAGCTGCGGCTTCGGTGCGCAGCAAGCGAGATTCTTCCATGGTGCGGGCGATAGCTTTGCACAAGGAAGGCAGAGCCGATGTGGCCGTATCTGCGGGTAATACCGGAGCCATGATGAGTGCCTCTTTGATTACACTGGGGCGCATGAAAAATGTGCACAGACCTGCCATTGCAGCAGTTTTCCCCACCCAGACCGGTCATGAAATCATTCTGGATATCGGTGCTAATGTGGATTGTAATGCCCAGCATCTGATGCAATTTGCCGTGATGGGCTCCAAGTACTTTGAATATTTTTTCAAGGTAGATCAGCCCAAGGTAAGCCTTCTGAATATCGGCGAAGAAGGCGCTAAGGGCAACGTCATGTCCAAAGAAGCGTATCACCTGATGTCTGAGAGCAAGGACATCAATTTTATAGGCAATATCGAAGGCAAGGACGTGCTGAGCGGAATCACGGATGTGATAGTCTGCGATGGTTTTGTGGGAAATGTGATGCTCAAGACCATTGAAGGCGTGGGTTTTTCGATCTTTGAGATACTCAAAGAGCAGATCAATAAGGATTGGATCGCAAAGCTGGGAGCTTTGCTCTCCTACCCTGTATTTAGCTATATCAAAAAGAAATTGGATCACACAGAATACGGTGGCGCCCTCTTGGTAGGGCTGAATGGCATTCCCGTGGTATCGCACGGACGCAGCAATGCCAAGGCGATCAAGAATGCGCTCCGGTTTGCCACGCGCATAGCGGAATCCGGTTTTGTGGAAAACACAAGAGACTATTTTGAGAGGTTATAATGGAAAATTATTTTGCCAAATTCTCTGCCTTTGGTAGCTTTGCACCTGCCAAGATTTTGACTAATCAAGACCTGGAAAAGATTGTGGATACTACCGATGAATGGATCCGCACCCGCACCGGTATGGTGGAACGTCGTATGGCCAGCAAAGAAGAAGCAGCCAGCGATCTTGCTTATCAGGCAGCGTTAAACGCTATCGAAGCCTCCAAGGTGAAGTACAAAGAGATCGATATGATCATAGTAGCCACGATCTCCGGAGACCATGCTTTTCCTTCTACTTCCTGCATTTTGCAACACAAACTGGGTTTGAAAAATGTGCCTGCTTTTGACCTCTCTGCAGGCTGCACAGGCTTTATTTATGCTTGTGACGTGGCCAATCAATATGTGAGAAATGGCCAGGCACGCAACATTTTGGTGGTAGGTGTGGAAATTTTAACCAAGATCACAAATTGGACAGACCGCAATACCTGCGTGCTTTTTGGAGACGCTGCCGGAGCCGCAGTGATCTCCAGAGCAGAGCCTACCGATATCTCCAAAATCATCGATACCAAAATAGATGCGGATGGCAGCATGGGAGATTATCTCATCCAGATGGCGGGAGGTTCCCGCCTGCCAGCCAGCGCTGAGACCGTGGAGGCAAATCAGCACACTCTGACTATGGAAGGCAACAGAGTATTTAAAAGCGCGATTAAGAGCATGTATGCCTCTTCGGATGAACTCTTGAAACGCAACAATCTCAGCTCTGCCGATGTGGACTGGGTGATCCCGCACCAAGCCAATCTCAGGATCATAGAAGCCCTGGCAGACAAGATGAAAGTACCGCTCAGCAAAGTGATAATAAATATCCAAAAATATGGCAATACTTCTTCGGCCACAGTTCCTCTGGCTATAGACGAGGCGATTCGCAAGAAGAAAATCCGCCGGGGCGACATTCTGCTGCTCACTTCTTTTGGAGCAGGACTCACCTGGGGCAGCATCCTGGCCCGATATTAGAGGTTCAAAATGAAAATAGCTTTTGTATTTCCCGGCCAGGGAGCCCAGTATGTGGGCATGGCGCAAGACTATATCAGCGAAGACAAAGCAGCCCGGAAAACGCTGCTGGATTTTGACACAGCCCATGGCACCGAGCTTTACAAAGTGATGCTTGAAGGCCCTGAAGAGCAGCTCAAACAGACCCACCTCACCCAACCCGCCATCCTCTTTCACAGCATCTGTGCACTGCGCAAATTTCAAGAGCGATATGCGGTGAAACCGGCCTTCGTGGCCGGACACTCCCTGGGAGAATTCTCCGCTTTGGTAGCCTCCGGCATCCTCAATGTGGAAGACGCCATGCACATCGTGCACAAACGAGGTGAATATATGATCAAAGCCGTGGGGGACATCCCTTTTGCCATGGCTGCAGTGATAGGTTTGGATGCAGATGCCATTACAGCAATCTGCCAGCAGGTAAGCGAGCAGGATATGGTGCAGGCGGTGAATTACAATACCCCTGTGCAGACCGTGATTTCAGGCACCAAGGAAGGGGTGAGGAAGGCCTCCGAGCTGGCCAAGGCCCAGGGTGCCAAACGAGCTATTCCACTGATAGTGGGAGGGCCCTTTCATACTCCTCTGATCGAAAAAGCCAGTAGCTGGCTGATAGATGAAATGGGCAGATTCAGCTTCAATCAAGGACAGATTCCGGTGGTTTCAAATCTGGATGCCCGCCCCAGCCTGGATGGCACTGAAGCCCGGGACAAACTGGGCAAACAGATCATTTCACCGGTGCGTTGGGTGGAATCGGTTCGCTTTATGATAGCCTCTGGGGTAACTCACTTTATCGAGTTTGGTCCGCAGAGAGTATTGAGCGGAATGATAAAGAATATTGACAAAGAACGGCGAATTTATTCTATTGACCACATAGTGGATCTTGCTGAGCTGGAAGCAGTTTTGAACTGAATGAGGTTCAGCATAGCCCATCTAAGATATTAATATAAGGAATAGATAATGCATGATATTTCAAAACAGATAGTAGTGATTACCGGAAGTGCCCGAGGCATAGGTCTGGCGATAGCAGAGCGTTTTGCCTCCGCCAAAGCTACGGTGATCGTGATCGATCTAAACAGTGAACTGGTGGATAAAGCCGTAGAAAGCCTGAAAGATCAGGGTGGGAAAGCCTTTGGATATATCGGTAATGTAACCGATGCCAAAGGTATAGAAGAGCTTTTTGCCCGGATCGTGGCAGAACATGGCGCCATCGATACTTTGATCAACAACGCTGGTGTGACCCGAGACAACCTTGTGCTGCGCATGAAAGAAGAAGAATGGCAGCTGGTAATGGACATCAATCTCAAAGGCAGCTTTATCTGCACCCAAAAAGCTTTTAAACATATGATGAAAGCCCGCCAAGGCAGCATCATCAATATAGCCAGCGTAATAGGACTGATGGGCAATGCCGGTCAGGCAAATTACGCGGCGTCCAAAGGTGGCATGATAGCTTTTACGAAGAGTTGTGCCAAAGAATTTGCCAGCCGCAATGTAAGAGTAAACGCTGTAGCTCCGGGCTTTATCGAAACCGAAATGACCGCTACGCTCAGTGAAGAGATTCGCGCCAGCTATGGTAAAGCCATTCCCTTGGGGAAGATGGGCAGCCCTGCCGATGTAGCGAAGGTTTGCATGTTTTTAGCCAGCGAATACAGCTCGTATATAACCGGTCAGACCATCGCTGTAGATGGCGGCCTCACCATGCATTAAGCATTTTTTACCCAAATAAATAGAGAATATCTCTTCAGTAACATAGGAGGAACAATGGATATTGAAGCAAAAGTAAAACAGATCGTGATGGATAAGCTGGGCGTAGAAGAAGCTCAGATTAAACCTGAAGCAAACTTCATCGAAGACCTGCGTGCCGATTCTCTGGACACAGTGGAATTGGTAATGGCCTTTGAAGATGAATTTGGTCTGACCATTCCTGATGAAGATCAGGATAAACTTCGTACCGTTGGCCAAGCCATCGATTACCTGAACGAAAAACTGGGATAATCGAGAACCATCCAGGAATCAATCCTGATATGATCAATTATCAGGATTGATTCCATTATAATTTTCTGCCTCTGGCATTGCAGTTCGCAGGTAAAAGATACGCTTGGCAAAGGCAGACTCTAAAAATAAGAGGTAAATATGACAAAAAGAAGAGTCGTGATAACCGGTTATGGTGCCATTACTCCGATAGGACACAATGTGTCTCAGACCTGGCAAAGCCTGATAAGTGGAGTAAACGGCGTGGGCAATATCACCCATTTTGACGCCAGCGATCTTCCGGTGACAATAGCCGCCGAAATTAAGAATTACAATCCTGAAGATTATTTTGATCGCAAAGAAGCCCGCAAGATGGACTTATATACTCAATATGCGATGATAGCGGCAAGAGAAGCGATCAATCATGCCGGCCTCGAGCCTGGAAGCTTTGATCCTGACCGCACCGGAGTGATCACCGGAGCAGGCATCGGCGGAATCCAAACCTTTGAAGAAGAATGCGTGAAGTATCACACGGCTGGACCTCGCCGCATCAGTCCATTTTTTATCCCAAAGATGATCGGCAATATCGCAGCAGCACACATCGCCATCGAACACAATTTTAAGGGAATCAATTTTAATGTGATGAGTGCCTGTGCCAGCGCCAATCACGCTCTGGGTACAGCCATGCGCACTATTCAATACGGCGATGCCGACATCGTGATCTCCGGAGGTACGGAGGCCGCGGTAACCCCTCTGGCAGTGGCAGGATTTTGCTCTATGCGTGCACTTTCCACTCGCAACGATGATCCCACAGCCGCTTCCCGCCCCTTTGACAAAGACCGCGATGGTTTTGTGATGAGTGAAGGCGCGGGAATCCTGATATTGGAAGAGCTGGAACACGCCAAAGCTCGGGGCGCTAAGATCTATGCCGAACTGGCTGGCTACGGAGCTTGTTCAGACGCCTTTCATATCACTGCTCCTACCGAAGATGGTGAAGGCAGTACGCGGGCGATATTAGTGGCGGTAAAAGATGCCGGCCTGAGCCCCGATGATATAGATTACATCAATGCCCATGGCACTTCTACCCCGCTGAACGACAAAGGTGAGACCCAATCCATCAAATCAGCCTTTGGGGCGCGAGCCTATAAAATGAAGATAAATTCCACCAAATCTATGGTGGGGCACATGTTGGGCGCAGCCGCCGGCATCGAAGCCATAGTCTGCGTAAAAACCATAGAGACCGGCATTATCCACCCTACCATGAATCTTACAAATCCCGATCCCGAGTGTGATCTGGATTATACTATCAAAGGTGCAGCGCAGCAAGAAGTGAATGCCGCCCTTTCAAATTCGCTGGGTTTTGGTGGACACAACAGCGCGATAGTTATTACCCGTTACAAAGATTAAACTACTGAGTTATAGGCTCCCACTGCTGCCGCGGCAGTGGTGGGAGTTATCTGACCTGGAATGAGTAAGAAATTGAAAAAGATAATAGTACAAATCCTGGAATACTTCAATAACAGCCACATGCCTGAGGTTTATCCCAAATGGGAGAAAAGCCTGGCTACTTTGCAAAAACGCTTTGATTATAGCTTCAATGACCTCACCCTACTCAAGGCTGCCCTCACCCACAAATCCTATCTGCGCCGGAATTTCAACGATCACAAATTACCTTCTCCCTTTGAGCGCATGGAATTTTTGGGTGATAGCATACTTGGTTTTGTGGTGGCAAAAGAGCTCTTCAACCGGCATCCCAACCAGCAGGAAGGAAAGCTTTCCAAGCTGAAATCCAAGATAGTCTCCGAAACCTATCTCACGCTGAAGGCGAATAATCTGGACTTGGGCAAATACCTGCTGCTCAGCCCCGAAGAGGCCGCTTCCAAAGGTGCCCAGAAGCCCTCTATACTCTCGGACAGCATGGAAGCTCTGATCTGTGCGATCTATCTGGATAGCGGCATTGCTGCGGCTACCAGGTTCGTCAAAAACCAGATAATGGTGGATTATGAACAGACCGTAACGCGTGATGAACTGGTGAATTACAAATCCATACTACAAGAATACTTACAGGGGCACAATCAAGACCCGCCGGATTATGTGACTGTGGCCGAAGAAGGCCCGGAGCACCATAAGCTCTTTACAGTGGAAATCCGCATAGGCGACAAAATCACTTGCATTGGCAAGGGAAATACCAAAAAAGCCGCACATCAGGAAGCCGCAAAAGCTGCCTGTCAGAAATTGGGAATATAGGAGACGTGTCAGTTAGTTAGAACTGAGTTTATTGCCTGATTCCGTGTAGATAATCCGCTTTATTTCCATGATCAGATTATCCGGCATGATGGGTTTGTTCAGGATGTATTTGATTCCGGCCTCTTCCGCCTTGTTTTGCAGTCTTAAATCCAGAAATCCAGTATAGAGCACTATGGTCAAATCCTTGATAGCCGTAATCTTGGTGCTCAATTTGATGCCATCCATCCCGGGCATACTGATATCCGCAATCACCAGATCATAAGCGGCCGGGTTCTTTTTGAAAGCGGCCAGAGCCTCAAAGGCATCTGTGTATGCTTCTACTGAGTAACCTGCATCCTGCAAAGCTTCATAAAAGATATCAGTCAGGGCAGGTTCATCATCTACTATCATCAATCTTGCAGGGATAAAGGGAGAATCCGTAGTCCTTGGGGGCTTTATTTTCTTGGTGGGATTTTCGTTTATGGGCAAATACAGATTTACGTTTGTGCCTTCGCCGAGCACACTGCGTAGCGAGATGAAGCCTTTGTAACCGGTGATGATGCCATGAACTATGGAAAGTCCCAGGCCTGTGCCTTCGCCTGAGGATTTTGTGCTGAAATAGGGATCAAAGATCCGGGTGATGATCTCGGGAGCAATGCCGCTGCCGGTATCGCTCACAGACAGATGCAGATATCTGCTTTTGGTATTGATATCCGGAGATAGCCCCATCAGCTTCTGAGCGTGAGTCTCATTCAGTTCGATAGAAAGAGTTCCGCCGTCGGGGCGCATGGCGTGGTAGGCATTGGTAGAGAGATTGATCAGCACCTGTTGCAGCTCGGTATTGTCTGCGGTGGTATAGGCTTCACTGGCAATATCCGTTTTGATCTTGATATTGGCGGGAAGCAGCGCTCTGATCATGGGCAGAGATTCTTCGATGATATCTTTCAGGCAGAGGTCTTCCATATCCTGTTCGCTTTGTCTGCTAAAGGTGAGAATCTTGCCGATCAGGCTTTTGGCGCGCAGGCAGGCTTTCAGAGCTGCCGACAGGTCATGGTCTGCTTGTGTATGCTTGCCTATCTTGCCCGAAGCCAGAGCGATATAGCCTGCGATGATGGTGATGATATTATTGAAATCGTGGGCGATTCCACCGGCCAGGGTACCGATGGACTCCATCTTTTGGGATTGTCTGAGCTGCTGTTCCAGATTCCGGATATCGGTGATATCTCTGGTTACGAAGATAAATTTGCTGGCTTGGCCGCTATTGTCCAGGATCACGGAGGCGCTGAGCAATCCGGGGAAGCCATGGTTTTCTTTTAGCTGAAGATAGATATTGCGATTCTTTACATAGCTGCCTTTTTTCAGTTCATTCAGGATAGCCAGAACCTGGCTGCGTTCATCTTTTCTGATCAAGCTATCTATTTTGGGGCCGTAGGTCAGGAAGTCATCCCGATCTGGAATCTGCAATAAATTCAGGGTCTCGGTATTGACATCTATGATGGTGCCATCCAGCTCGGTAACTATGATGGATTCTGGAGATGTGAGCAGGATCTTGCGGGTCTGCTCTTCCAATTCTCTTAGTCTTTCTTCAGATTCTGTGCGCTGTTGTACCTCTTTTATCAGCTCTTCTTTTTGGGCAAAGAAGCGCTCAATCAATTGCGCTATATCCGAAAACTCATTGTCTCCTTTCTTTAGGTCTATGATGGGATCGGGCACGTTTTGTTTCAGACTCTGCGAGATCAGATTCAAGGGGGTGGCAATCCATTGCTGGATCAGGAAATATTGCATCAGCAGGAACACAAAGATAAAGCCCATGGTGCCAAAGAGGATGAGATTACCCAGATTGCGCAATTGGTTCAAAAAAGGATTTGAGCTATAAAAGATCAGCCAGGCTACGGCTTCGCGGTTTGGGCCCAGCAGAGGACGGATGATTTTGGTATTGTACTGCCCTTCATCCACAGCCGGCACCTGCTTTTCCTCGCTGATACGGATATCATAATTCAGAGCAGTTGCCAACTCACTAAGAATGCGGTAATCCCAGACTTTGGCAATGAGAAGATAGCCTGCGGGAGGACGCTGTGAATCGCTTGAGGGAGGGATGCTGGATACGGTGCAAGACAGGACCTGGTGATGGAAATTCTGAAAGAAGCTGGCCTGCCTGAGCTTTACCAGGGAATCTATAAAGGCGGGCTCCAGCTGGAATAAACTAAGCCCGGGAGAGCCTTCATCGGCTACGCTGCAGAGCCCGTCTCCACTGCGGCTATAAATCTGCGCCAAAGAAAAGCCGTGGTCTGAGATGATCTTTTGCAGCTTGCTTTTAGCTGCGTCCGAATGCGGATTTTGCATACAGGTAAGGATTCCATTGCCAAAGGCATAATCCTGGGTTTGTTTCATCTGCGCTTCGCTTTTGATCTGTAAGATGCCGTCTATGGTTACCCTGCGCTGGGATAGATCAGCCTCTCTATACAAGCGCATCTCCTCATGCTTGATATAGTAAAACATGTAGAAAAATGCGCCAAAAACGACAGCGATTACTATGAACAGTAAGAGTAATCTACTGGATATTCGCATCCACATCCTAATTCTCGCTTTTTATTCCTGAGAGGACTGCAGGATAGCTCTGGCTTTTCGCATGCGCTCCAGAGCGCTATCCACGATTTCCGCCTGAATGGTTATAATCAGCTCTCGTTCCTTCTTCTCCGTGGAATCATAGCCGGTGAGATAGCGAATACCAAAGACCCACCAGGGTAAATCTTTCAATACAGGCACTCCCGCCCGTATAACGGTTTCGTCTGCATCAAAAAGCCCCGCTATCGCGGTTTCTTCGCCATTGTAAAGGATAAGGTCTGTGGAAGAAGTGCTCTTGGTAATGATGGTGGAGATATCTGTGGGGACACCACTGGAACGTTCGATCTTGAGTTCCAGATGAATCAATTCCACACCCTCTACTTCCACTATGGTAGGCGTAACGTCCATAATCACACCGGTAGAGGTGAAGGAATCTGTGGTATTTCCCGCTTCATCTACAGATTTGATGGAGATATCCTGACCTACCTGGATGTGACCGGTCTTGCCACTGGAGACCATGATATTGGGTTGGGCAATGATGCTGCCCTTTTGATCGGACTCTATAGCTTTGATCAGGGTATTGATGTCCATGCTGTAATTTCCCAGATCTACAGTTCCTTCACCGGAAAGGTTCATCAGAGAATTCACCTGTGATGCTCCCTGGTAGCCTGCATTGATGGTTACTTTTCCATTAAAAACCGTGGACCAATCCACTCCCAGCGCTTTCAGATAGCTGCGGTCTGCCAGCATGGCTACGGCTTTGATGCGCACCTGCTTGGTTTTTCCATCTATGGCATCAGGATCGAGCTTTTCGGCTTCGGGCTGAGCTCCATCTACACTGGAAGCCAGAACCGGGATGATATTGCCGTCTTTATCCTTCTGGATGAGTTCTGCAGGATCGGTGATGGCTATGTACCCCACCGCATCCGTTCTGGTCAAAGAATTTTGCAGCAGGATCAGCTTAAGGGCTCTGTCGTAAGGGAGATTGCTCACCGCTACTCCGATCGGGCCATTATATGAAGACATATTGATCAATCGCTTACCGGTATCTCTTTGAAATAGGGATTCCAAAGCCTGAACCGCTTCATTGAGTAGCATATCAGCACTTAGGGTGATTCTTTCCAACTCTTCGCTCTGGGCAAAAAGGCCAAGGCTAAGGGTCAAGATCAATAGGATCAGGTAGTACTTATTCATTTGTTCGTTCCTTATTTTGATAGCTAAAGCTCAGGATATAATTTTCTTCAAAACCATATTTATTCAATTTAAATATAGCCATGCCCTCTCTGTAATCTATCTTCCACAGATGCCCCCACAAGACCTCATCGCCAATACTTAGTATTCTGATTATCCCTCGCGCATCGCGCATGAAGACCCTGCTCTCGCTGATACCTACCATGTTACCGAGTTCCACATCGATCAGCCTGTAATCTTTTTCTTCCAGCATGGGCAGCCCCTCCCATATCTTGGATTTGAAGAGCTGAAATTCCTGCACACCGCGGGCCAGAGGTTTGTAAGAGACCTCATTTGCCGGCACTCCTTCATTCGCATAATAGGTTCTGAGGATCATGGAGAAACTTATCGTGTCGCTATGTGCTACGTTTTCTCCGGCCAGAGTGATGTCTTCCACTGTGATCAAAGCTCTTTGGTGTTCTAACATACGGGTAAAGTGTACTAAATCCATATAGTCACTTCTACCGGAGATCACACACTCATTGTAGTTTTTCTCAAGCTCCTGTCCCGAGAGGGCAAAATCGTAAATGATATCTTTGCCCATCCAATTCAAGATTTTCAGCAGATAGTCGTAAGTAACCACTTGATCATCTTTTTGCAGGATTACCTTGCTTTGCTGCGAGGCTATGAATTTTTGTAGTTCATATTCTGCTTCCAGGGAATCCCGGTTTGTCACCAGAGCTCTGAAGCTATTTATCTGACTTTTCAGATTAGTATTTTCCTCCTGCCTGACTTCCAGCTTTTTCTGGCTGTGATTGAGCATAAGAAAACCGCCGATGCAATTCACTATCAGCAAGCTGGCCAAAACGAGGGTATTGCGTGAGGAATTTGTCATCTTCTTCCTCCCTGAATATACTGCTGGTCAAGCGCTGCCTGATGGGCTGCCCTGCTTCTGGGATATTCATTCTGCAGAGTAAGATAATACTGCTTAAAATCCGGATTGGAGCGTGCAAATCTCAATCTTGCTTTGAGGAGCAAGCTTGCGGGATGGTAACGGTCAAATTGGGACAAATTGAGATTCAGGTATTCTTCAGCCAGGGTATATTCTTTTTCCTGATACAATCTATAGGCAAGCCACCATCTGGTGAGAGGCAAAAGGTTACTGTCGGGATACTGATTGATCAGATTATATCCGATAAAGCGGTACTCCATCATGTTCCCCTGCTGAATAGCTTCCATAAAGGATTCGAAAGTTCTGGCAAACTCCGTATCCTGCTTCAGCTCTTCCTGGTCTGGAGTAGGAAGATTGGCCGGCAGAATATCGGGCAATTGCCTGAAGCCGTAGGTTTCGCTCTGAACTTCCTCTTGGACTGGTCTTTCTTTTGCCGAAGGTCTTCTACGAGAGGCTATGGGCTGTGGTCTTTGTTGTATGACGGACTCTCTGGCGATAAACTCTTCCCAATCGATTTGAGAGAATACAAAGTCCATTTCAAAAATCCAGATAATCTGATTCCTGATCTTGGAGTGAGTCACCCGCCTGATGCAGCCATCGGGCAGGCCTTCTGCCAGGCGGCTCACATGTTCCCGTTTGGCCGTGATGCCGGATATGGCAATGCGGTCTTCATGTTGCCTCATATTTGTAATCCAGCTTTGAGGATAGCGTGCAAAAACGGTATTGATCTGATCAAGGGTCTCGGTCCACCGGTTTTTACCCTTCAGCAGGGTATTCAGCTTTTCCAGGCCTTGTTTACTGCGGTTGATTTCTTCAGTTAAGGTTTCGATGATGGCATTTTCTGCTTTCAGCCGGTTTAGCTGGAAGGTCAAGTCTGTATTTTCCTGCTGGATTTGGCGCAGCTTTTGGTTTTTTCCCATGAAATTTGTGGTAGTATATAGCACCAGGCCAAAGATGAGCGTAAGCACAATAAAGCCATGCCAGACCATTCTCAGTTCTTTTTGATTGTCCAGCACTCTATGAGGCAGAAAGTTGCATTTGCCAAATACCTGATTGTCCATATTTAGCGTTTTGTAAGCCAAAGCCAGAGCCAGAGCGTAAGGAGCCAGCAGCTGATCTTTCTCCTCGTTTCCATCCTGGCGTTGAGCCACGGTTAGATAGGGAAAACTGAGCAGCCTGGCATTCATAGATACGTTTTGGAAGTTGATATAGTTTATCAATTGTTGATTTGCCAGATCACCTGCCAGCACGATGCTTTCTGCTTCGCCCACCTGAGCGCTGTCCAGGGCTAAAGCTATCTTGGAAAAGATTACATCGTTATCAGGATAGTCCTGATTGATATGGATAGGCAAGGTCATGAACCATTCCCCATCCTGAAATACGAAAATCTTGCGGTATTCCCGGCCCAGATAGGCAAAAAGACTTATACCCCCATTTTCCATAGCCCCTGAAAACCGGTAATAGTCCGTAAGCACCAGATCATTGGCATCGGCAAGCTGATAGTATAGCTTGACATTGGCCTCTTTGGCATATTCCTGCAGGGAATCAAGCAGGAGATTCGGTCCGGTATGCAGCCAGTGTCTGGTTTCACCTTCACTTTTTACCACACAGGAATGCCAGTATCCGGCTTTGATCTGGCTGCGGCTGAGCAGGTTTTTCCGAAAAGCCTTGAGGTCTTTTTTGCTGATCAGCCCTGGCTTGTCTTTCTGGATGTGTTCTTCGTGCACATTTAGCGCTATTACGCCTTGATGCAAGGGGAATTTGGCATAGACCTTGGTGGTAGGGCTTACTTCCATGCGGCTGCCGCTATGGATCGCGTCGCCATTTTGCGGAGCCTCACCACCCCCTTCGTTCAGAGAAATGGACATATTCATATCCAGATCGCTGGCATCTAAATAAGATTCCTCCAGTGGAACAAACCCGGATTCGGCTACAGTACCATTTGCCTGAGCTTCTTTGTACCAATCTCTCTCCAGGGAGAGGCTTTCCACTCCCAGCAGATAGGTTTCAGTACCATCTCTTCGCAGATGGACTATGCGGATGATCTGTCCATCCTGGTAGATTCCAAATACTTCTTTGGGGGCTTTTTTCATCGAGTAATCCTATTTATATTACAGCATGGTTAAAAGCTGCTGCATCCGTTTTTTGTTGTTCGCAAAGTTCATTGCAGTTTGCTGACTAATCACGCCTTTTTGATAAAGCACTTTCAAATCCTGTTCCAGCGCACACATCCCCGTCTTTCTGCCTTCCACCATCATTTGATAGATTTCTCCGATGTTTTTGTTACGAATAGCAGCCTGCACGCTATGATCTACAGAGAGTATCTCCTTGGCTAGGGCAAGTTTGCCGTCCACAGTGGGCACCAATTTCTGACTCATGCACACCGTGAGCACATCGGCCAGACGGTTACGCACCCGCTCCTGCGAATCCGGAGGAAACTCAGCCACTATCCTGTGGATACTGTCTATTGCCGAGCTGGTATGCAGAGTCGTGAAAGCTTTATGACCGCTATCGGTTATTTCCAGCACGGTGGCAATGGTCTGCGGGTCTCGCATTTCTCCTACCACAATGATATCCGGGTCCTGTCTCAGGGCTTCAATAGCCCCGTGTTCAAAGCTGAGTACATCCACGCCTACTTCGCGATGGCGCACCAGGCACTTCTTGGAATGATGCACATATTCGATGGGAGAGTCAATAGAGACGATATGACCCTCATTTTGCCGGTTGTTCATATCTATCACAGCGTTGAGGGTGGTGGATTTGCCGCTGCCGGTAATGCCGGTGATCAGCACCAGTCCGGTCTTCTCATATTTCAGATTCATGCGGTTTGCCACTACATCTGGAATGCCGAGTTCATCCATCTGCAATATGTAATCGTTGATGCTGCGGAAATTTGCGCCCAGGGCATTTTGGTCAAAAAATGCGGTTCCGCGGAATCTGACATCGCTGCCATCAATCTGGAAAGACAGCGGAAAATCCAGGCTCTTTTGCATAAACAGACGCTGTCTTTGGATGGGCGAAAGCCAGGAAAGGATGATGGCATTGGTATCTACCAGCGAATACGTCCCCAGTTCTTTCACCGGACTCTTGTTACCATAGACCCGCATCCAGATTTCTCCAGCACAGCCCGGGCCTCCGATATCCACATCTGAAGCTCCTGTCTCGCGGGCTTTACGCAGGATATATTTGAGTATATCCTGACTTTCAGTTTCCCGTTCGGCATGGTGGGTGAGCCACTGACTGATAATTTCGCAACGTTCTACGCCCTGATAGTTATTCGGAATCTCCCGGCTCAGGGCCTCAGAAAAGCTTAATCTCATGATTGTATATCCTATCTCACATCATCGGCTTGATTGTTTCTGCTGAGCAGTCCCAATCTTACGATGCTGCGCCGCCATTTCACGTTCATACATTGGATCAAATTGATCATAAAACGATCGGTAAGTCCTTTGTCATTATAGGTAAAGAATTCGATCAGACGTTTACGGGGAAAGTATCGGATCGCAGAATTGCTATGAGCTCGCAGTGAAGTGAAAAGCGCCCCGGGGCTGATAAAAGTTTCTTCTCCCCAGATATCACCTGCCTTGAGGCTATCCACCAAGTCTGTGTTGTAAAAGACATTCAGATATCCCCGCTCTACAAAGATCATGGAACCATCTTCTTTATCCATGGGAATGAAATCTCCGGCTTTGTATTCCTTGACCGAGCCCATGCCTTTGAATTGTAAGATCTGATCTGTGCTAAAGCCTCGTAGTAAAAGTAGCTCCGGTTGTTTATCAGATTCCGGCTGCTCTTCTATCGTAAGGGTAGGTTTATCCAGATTTATTCCGTGTTTCTGCGCTAATCCGGCTTCCACTGCCCTGATCAATTCATCCGGCTGTATGGGCTTGGCCAAATACATAAAGGCAGATTGACGGATGCTGCGAAAATCCACATCCAAACCTGAATAACCGGTGGTGACAATGATCACTGCCGAAGGCTGAATCTCTTTTAAGCGTGAGATCAGCTCCAGCCCACCCATTCTGGGCATATAGATATCCACGATATACAGGTCATATTTATCAACCGCTATCTTATCCAAAGCGTCCAAACCGTCAATAGCCGTGGTTACCTTGTAGCCCATGTCCCGCAAAAAAGCCTGAAAGATTTCTCTTATATTCTGCTCGTCATCTACTACTAAAATCTTGTAGTCGTTCATTTTTCTACTCCCCACCTGCTTTAGCGGCCGGTTTTTTATCATTGATCGCAATCAGCGGATGAGTCTTGAGCACCCGAACCGCCTTCATGATTTCCCCTACTCGGTTTACAGCATTCAGGATGTCACGGGTGTTACCCTGTAAAATCTCATCGTTCTGTTGCGTGGCAATTTTCTGAGCCCGGCCCAAAGACATCGTGATCACGCATAAAGGGGTATTTACATCGTGATCAAGCCGTGCTATTTTTCGAAATTCCGGGATTAGGGCTTCCCAAGCCCGAGCCTTGAGTAATTCCTCTTTCAGCTGGGCGATTTCTGCCTCGAATATTTCAGTTTCCATTTTGCATCTCTTATAGCGGCGCAGCAGGGAGATGATCAACCACACACTGCCCAATAGAATCAATAACATAAGAATCCAATAGATGCCCAGCCCGGATAGTAAATATGTCTGATTCATAATAAGTCCATTATTCATTTCGTCAATCCCTAAAGTATAGTATTTTTGGAGGTGTGGCGATGGTGGTGTAATAGATACCGAGCTGCTCAGAATCCAAGACATAGGGGCTAAAGCCCAGATCATCCATCCATCCCTCAAACTGGTTTTTACGACCTGTGTTATTCGGTTCACTGCCCAGATACATCCCCCAATTTTCCACCGCTTCAATGGGAGCGTTGTCTGCCACGACAGTGCCGACCAACTCACCGTTTTTGTATGCTTTCATGGTTCCGCGATTATAGGTCATGGCCACCAAGTCCCAATTTGCCTTATGAAGCTGGTGCAACCTTTGGGTTATGCTTATCGGAGTGGAAAGCAAAAGGGTCTGCCCGTCGGACGTATTTGCCTCGAAATAAATCTTATTATTTTCGTAATATATGGCGCCTGTCGGTCTAATGTGATATGCGTTCCCTTTGTAGGGGCCGGTATAATTTCCGGCTTGGTTCCACGCCGGCAGCCACGCTATGGTGCCTCTGCTATTTTCTAGTTCACTGGGAATCTTAATCCAAGAGCTTAAGGTAAAAGTCTCGGCGACCCTTACCTGAGTTTCATCGTAATACATATAGGCATAATCGTCATGTCCCTTTTGACCAAATGCGGCACAGGCGTCTCCCACTGCGGGACCATTTTTCTTGGAATTCAAATTTTTACCAACCAAGACTGCATTATTGAGGTTCCCGGATTCATCTATCAACAAGTTTTTCCAGCACTTTTCATCCATGGTATAGTGATTGTGGTAGATGTTATTAAATTCTTTATTGGCTGAAAACTCATAGGCCAGCTTGGCTTCATAATTTACAGATTGACCCAACAATTCACCGGAAACGTAGCTGGTAGCCAGATATCTTTTGATGATGTGGTCCCCTGCTCCTGTCCGACCCTGAAAGACAAATTTGATGCTGTCAATCTTTGAATCCTGGATCAAAAATTCGTTGCCATCTTTGTAGATAAATACATGACTCGTAGTATCGTCTTGAGCCAAAAACAGGGTCCTCAGGTAATCTCCGTTTTGTATGGCCAGCCGTAAGGCATAATCCGATACGTTTTCGGCTTGTTTACGGATGATGTTGCGCGAAATGATCTCGGGGATGTAGAGCAAGCGCTCCTGAATCCCGCTGATCAAGCCGGCATAGATAATTCCCATCAGGAATACTACCATTAGCATTGTGCGTCCCATATCCTTACCTCTTTATTCCCATCTTTAAGTTTTAACCTTCATACAGACTTGGGTTTCCTTCCTGCATGTAGGCGTTCATAAAATAGCACTTGAACTGTAGCTTTGTTTCCACGGGTGTTTTATTGCGTTCCGGAGCTTTGAAAAAGGCCATGCGCAGCTCTGCGCTTCTGATATCATCTTTATGATATCCTGGATGATTTACCAGATTGTCATCCAGGTCATAGTATCGGAATTTCAGTTCCTTCACCCAAAAGATATTTCCCAGATAGTCCAGAGTGACGTTGTTTTGTGCCACCAGGATCTGGGTTCCATATGGAGTAGGTGCATTGTCCAGTTTGATGCTGATCGTGTTCACGGTGCTATCATAGGTTTCTGTCTCAAAGTCCCAATAGGTCTTGAAGACCAGAGAATCCGCACTGGCATGCAGCACGGTATCATCAGGATCCACTCCCACTCCGGCCAGGGCTATGGTATTGTTCAAAAAAGTAGCCGTCATTTCCATGTGGTCTGTCATGCTCATAGTGTAAAGCATGCGGTCTTGTGCCGCATATAGCGAAAACTGAAATGTAATCATCATCAGGATCAACATACTGCTGATAATAGCTGCGCCGATGAGATCAATAATAATACTCATATCTAATTGTAATAATGGATTTTGGCGTAAATCCGCTGCATTTGTACGGGATATTTCAAGCCCGGAGTACTAGCCTCTACCGTTATCTTACGATACATGGACAAAACATCATCCTCGGCAAGCACATTGCCCACTGAATCACAATAGGCCGCTGATAATTCAAGTTCGTAGCGATCACCGGGGAAGTTCAGGTCAATGATCCGGGTGGTAGAATCATAGTTGATAATCTGATTATAAGTAATCTTTTTGGCAAAGAGCTTGGCATCCACTTCATCCAACACGCCGTGACAGAGATGTGTAGCCTGCACATGTTGCGCGGCATTGATCAGATAGTCATTTTGTTCGATCAATATCCTGTTATAGTTTGCGGCCAGGGAGGTAAAGAAGACCACAGCAAAAAGGGCCAGCACCATTTCCATCATATTCATCTTAATCCTCCGCTGTCACGTACAGCACTTCGCTGAGGTCTGTGAGCCCTTCTCGCATACGTTCCAAACCGCTATCCCGCATGGAAAGCATCCCTTTGCTCTCGGCGATTTTGCGGATGCGGTCTTCATCGATATCGCTCACAGACTTTATGATTTCGGCGCGGATTTCCGGGTAGAAATACAGGGCTTCCGCCACGTTTGTCCGGCCTTTGTATCCGTTACGACATTTGGGACAGCCCACCGGCTCGAAGATGATTCCCTTCTCCAATTCCTCCTGGGTGATGCCGATCTGCATGGCTGCATCCCAGCTTTCTTTGGCCAGCGGTCTGCGGCAATGCGTGCACAGCTTGCGCACCAGGCGTTGGGCGATGATGATATTGATGGAGTAAGCCAAAAGAAAGGTCTCGATGCCCATCTTGTATAGCCGGGTGATGGCGGAGGGGGCGTCGTTTGTATGCAGGGTGCTGAAGGTGAGGTGACCGGTATTGGCCA
>Ga0265293_10005247_pt1 | contig 21867 bp, 21 predicted proteins | sample Munlanlewell138R_FD_192505 | JGI IMG/M metagenome (GOLD analysis project Ga0265293, IMG submission 192505) | Leachate microbial communities from a municipal landfill in Southern Ontario, Canada - Leachate well 138R | ecosystem: Engineered > Solid waste > Landfill > Unclassified | place: Canada... | reverse complement strand
AGCAACGCCCCCCCCCCCCCCCATCCGGGATTCCCTTTGCAGGCGCCGTCGGTCCAGATTTCCACCACTTTACTCACGAAACATCCTTTTATTCGTTCTTCGACGGCGCCCGACCGCCACGACCCGCCCGCCCGCCCAGGGCGTTTATCTAATGTTTATCCATATACCGTCCAGCCACCACCGCCTGGCGGCGCACCCGGGGCTTCCCGGCCTTCCACGATGCCGGACCCACGAGGCGCACACCGGCCACCCGCTTTACCGCCGACACCACGTAGACGCTGCCGCACACCGCCCACCAGCGGTCCCCCGCCGCCTCCATGAAGGACCAGCGGTCGAGCCACAAATCGGTCTTGCACAAAGGCGCATAGCAGCCGAAGCGGCCGCGCTCGGGCTCGAGCGACAACAGGGCGAACCAATCCTTGAGCCGCGCCAGCGAGACCTGCTCGTGAGCCGGGACGGGGAGCAGCGGATCCAGCCCCGGTATGCGTTCGCGCACGCCCCACAGGCTGACCGGATTGAATCCGGATATCACGACACGGCCTTCGGGCATCAGCACGCGCTCGGCCTCGCGCAATACCTGGTGGGGGCTGCCCACTCCCTCCAGCCCGTGCGGCAATACGAGCAGATCCACGCTCTGGGCGTCGAACGGCATATTCTCGGGATCGACGACCAGGCTGGTCCCCGATTGCGCCGCGCCGCTTTCCAGCAAGTGGGCGCGCCAGCGGTTGGGAATCCGGTTCGCCTGCAGTAAATCCCAATGCGGCAGGCCGATTTGTATGGCATGATAGCCAAAAATGTTGCTGACCATGGCGTCAATCCGGCCTTGTTCCCATTTGCGTACATATCGGCCGGGAGGCGTGTCCAGCCACTGGCCGAACTCCACTATCAAAGATTGATCCACAGGCACATGTGCTCCTTTGCATGACGGCCGTCAACCGCCCAACGATGAATACTACCCCGTACTCGCTCTTGCCGCTCCCCGCGTTCAATGACAACTACATCTGGCTGGTGCATCGCGACGGCCACGCCATGGTGGTCGATCCCGGGCAGGCCGAGCCCGTGGCGCGCGCCCTGGACGAACTAGAATTGACGCTGGACGCTGTCCTGCTGACGCACCACCATGCCGATCACGTCGGGGGTGTGTCGACATTACAACAGCGAACCGGCGCCATCGTCTACGGCCCGGCGACGGAAAAACTTCCTGCCTGCGACCATCGCCTGGCCGAAAACGACACGGTGAACTTGCCGCAACTGGGGTTGCGGTTCCACGTCCTGGACGTGCCCGGCCATACCGCCGGACACATCGCATATTACGGGGACTTGAATCCGTCGCAGCACGTGCTTTTCTGCGGCGACACGTTGTTCGCCGCCGGCTGCGGCAGGTTATTCGAGGGCACGCCTTCGCAAATGGTCGAATCTCTGGGTAAACTACAGGCTTTACCGTCGGCTACACTTGTTTGCTGCGCGCACGAGTACACTTTGGCGAACCTGCGTTGGGCGCTCCAGGTGGAACCCGACAATCCCGTTCTGCAAGATCGATGGGAAACAGCCTCCCTGCAGCGCGCCAGGGGAGAGCCCACCCTGCCTTCTTCGATCGATGCGGAATGCCGCAGCAACCCGTTTTTACGTTTGTCGCATGCGCCGGTCGCGAATGCCGCTGCCCGCTACGCCGATTCGGCGCTGGCCGGGCCGGTCGATGTGTTCGCCTGTCTGCGTGACTGGAAGAATAACTTTTGACCCAACCCTGATGATCTCCATAAAAAAATTATTCCTCATTCTTTTCGTCGCCATCCTGTCGGGATGCGCGGCCCAGAAACAGACTCCAGTCAATCCGTACGGCCCCGCGAAAAAAACGTACTCGGCGGCGGAAACCTCCCGAACCATCGACCTGACCAACCCGCCCCAGGACCTGTGGGACCGGATACGCCGCGGCTTCGCCGTCCCCAATCTGCAAGACCCCTTGGTCGATCACTGGACCAATTATTACGCGTCGCACCCCCAATCCGTGCTGACGATGAGCAAACGCGCCAGCAAGTACCTTTATCACATCGTCGAGGAACTGGAGCAGCGCGGCCTGCCCACCGAGCTCGCCCTGCTGCCCTTCGTGGAAAGCGCCTACAACCCCGTCGCTTATTCCAAGGCGAAGGCATCCGGACTCTGGCAGTTCATACCCAGCACCGGACGGCACTACAACCTGGAACAAGACTGGTGGCGCGACCAGCGCCGCGATCCGATCGCATCGACCAACGCCGCGCTGGACTACCTGTCCTATCTCTATGACTTCCAGGGCGACTGGTATCTGGCGCTGGCCTCCTACAATTGGGGCGAAGGCTCGGTCAAACGGGCGATGGAAAAGAACGCCGCGGCGGGCATACCGACCGATTACGGGTCGCTCACCATGCCCGAGGAAACCCGCAACTACGTGCCCAAGCTTCAGGCCATCAAGAACATCATCACTGCGCCGAGGACCTACGGCCTGACCTTGCCGGCGGTCAGCAACACGCCCTATTTCACGACCATACAGAAAACGCGCGACATCGACGTCGCCGTCGCCGCCAGGCTGGCGGAAATGACGGTGGAGGAATTCACGGCGCTGAATGCCTCCTACAACCGCCCCGTCATACTGGCCGAACACAAGCCCACGCTGATCCTGCCCACCGACCGCCTGCCGATCTTCCAGGCCAACTTGGCCGCTTACGAAGGCAAGCTGTCTTCTTGGAGCACCTACAAGAGCAAGAAGGGCGAGAGCTACGCCTCTATCGCCAAGCGGCATGGCATCACCCTGGCGCAGCTGCGCCAGGCCAACGGCCTGGGCAATCGCCAGACCCGGGCGCAAGCGCAAACCCTGCTGGTTCCCGCGACCGGATCCCAGGGCGGCATCCAGCTGGCCTCTTTGGAACCCCAACTGCCGCCGCGCAGCGCCACAACGAGCACGACGACGCCATCCTCGACGGCGCGGGCGTCAACCGGCAAGCGCGACATCGTCGTTCTACGCAGGGGCGCCAACGTGCGCATGCATACGGTCAGGCGCGGCGATACGCTCTTTTCCTTGGCCAAGCGCTACAACACCTCGGTCAGCGAGCTACGCAAGTTGAACAACCTGAAGGGCAACAAGCTGGCCCAGGGCGCCAAACTGCGCGTGCCTGGAACCGGCGTGCGCGGCTGACACTTATACATCACAAAAAAACAAGGGTACGAAACATATGGGTTTCCTGAAAGGCAAACGCATTCTGGTGACAGGCGTCATCTCCAACCGCTCCATCGCCTACGGCATCGCCCAGGCCTGCCGCCGGCAGGGCGCCGAACTGGCGTTCACCTACGTCGGCGAGCGCTTCAAGGATCGCGTTACCGAATACGCCGCCGATTTGGACAGCGATATCGTCCTGCCCTGCGACGTCGCCGAAGATGCGCAGATCGACGAAGCCATCGAACAGCTCAAGCAGCGCTGGGATGGATTGGATGGGCTGGTGCACTCCATCGGCTTCGCGCCGCGCGAAGCGATCGCGGGGGATTTCCTGGAGGGCCTGTCGCGCGAAGGTTTTCGCGTCGCCCACGACATATCGGCCTACAGCTTTCCGGCGCTGGCGAAGGCGGCATTGCCTTTGCTCAAGGGCCGCAACAGCTCGGTGCTGACGCTGACCTACCTGGGCGCCGAGAAAGTCGTCCCCAATTACAACACCATGGGCTTGGCCAAGGCATCGCTGGAAGCCAGCGTGCGCTACCTGGCCTCGTCGCTGGGCCCCTTGGGCATACGCGCCAACGGCATTTCCGCCGGCCCCATCAAGACGCTGGCCGCCAGCGGCATCAAGGACTTCAGCGGCATCCTGAAGTTCGTCGAGGCCCAGGCCCCGCTGCGGCGCAACGTGACCATCGAGGATGTCGGCAACGTCGCCGCCTTCCTCATGTCGGATCTGGCCGCGGGCGTAACCGGCGAGATCACGCACGTCGACGCCGGCTTCTCAACGGTCGTGCCCGGTTTCGAATAGAAATCAGGCCGCCGGCTCGGTGTCGGCGGACCCATCTTCCGATTCAACGGGAAAATAGCGGGGCTGGTCCCCGCTTTTCCATGCCGGATACTTTTGCATGATCCGCTCGAACAGCTCCGACCGCATCCATGCCGTCAACCAGCGGCTCAAGCCCGGCCAGTCCTGTCCATCGAACCACGCTTTGTCCACGTGGGCGAACTGGCGCACGAATGGCAGGACGGCCATGTCGGCCAGCGCGGCTCGCCGCCCGAACAAATAGGCATCCGTCCGAAGCCGGCAGTCCAATTCGTGCAGCCATGGCCGCGCCTGTTCCCGATACGGGATGCCCGACGCCAGATCATAGCGATCGGGGTATTTGTATCGGTCCAGGCAACGCTTGAAGCTTGCGTCGCATTCGCGGATCATGGCCAGCATTTGCGCCAAGTCGCCGGATTCGGGCTGCATCCAGGACCACGGATCATGGCGGCGCAGCGCCCAGAGCATAATGTCCAGGCTCTGGTCGATCACCGTGCCATCGGCCAGCACCAGAACCGGCACCGTCGCCTTGGGCGAGACGGCCAGCATCGCTTGCGGTTTGTCGCGCAGGACAACTTCCCGCAGCTCGCAACGGCTGTCGCCGGCCGCCAGCGCCAAGCGCGCCCGCATGGCATACGGGCAACGGCGAAAGGAGTAGAGGACGGGAAACGCCGGCATACCGTTCATTGCCTTTTCGGGGGCGACGCGCGCTAGGACGGATCCGCCGTCTCGCCTTCGGCTTCGCGCCGCGCTTGCAAGCGCGCGCCGATGTGCCGTTGCCTGCGCGCCTTGGCCAGATTCACTTGTTTTTGCCGCTCGCGAAATCGCTCGAGCTGTTCCTCACTGTGCGTGCCGTGGCAATGCGGGCAACTGACGCCTTCTTCGTAAAGAGGTGACTGCTTGTCCTGCTTTCCCAACGGCAGCCGGCAGGCCCGGCACAAAGTGTAGTCGCCGGGCTTGAGTCCATGCCCGACGGACACCCGCTCGTCGAAGACGAAGCACTGGCCTTGCCACAGGCTATCGGATTCGGGGACTGTTTCCAGATATTTGAGCACGCCCCCTTCGAGGTGGTAGACCTCGTCGAAGCCGAGCGTGCGCATGTAGGCCGTGGATTTCTCGCAGCGTATCCCGCCCGTACAGAACATGGCGACCCTGGCGTTCCCGCGGCCGAGCAAGCCGCCTTCTGCCTTCTGCTCATCGATCCATTGGGGGAATTCGGTAAACGTCGTCGTGCGCGGATTGACGGCACGGGCGAAAGTGCCGATGGACACTTCGTAATCGTTGCGCACGTCGACCACCACGACATCGGGATCGGAAATCAAGGCGTTCCAGTCCTGCGGCTTGACGTAGCGGCCCGCCATCCTGGCGGCATCCACCGCGGGGACGCCCATCGTCACGATTTCGCGCTTCAGTTTGACCTTCATGCGGTAGAACGGCATGGCGTCGGCCCGGGACTCCTTGTGTTCCAACTCCGCCATCCGGGGATCCTGGCGCAGATAGGCCAGGACCTCGCGCACGCCCCGCTCCGGACCGGCGATCGTGCCGTTGATGCCTTCTTCGGCCAACAGCAGCGTGCCTTTGACCTGGCGCGCTTCGCAAAAATCGAAAAGAGGCTGCTGTTTGGACGCAAAATCGGGAAGCGACACGAACTTGTAAAGCGCAGCGACGAGAAAATCAGCCATAACCCCACATTCCAGAAAAAGGAGCCATCGCCGGCCGACCGCGCGACGAGCGCTCCAAACCGCTATTTTACCGGGCATCGGGCGTATGGTTATCCGTTATCATGTGCGGCATGGATTCTCTTACCCAAGCCGTACTGGGCGCCGGCATAGGCGGCGCCGTATTGGGCCGGTTTCATGGACGCAAGGCTTTGCTGGCCGGCGCCTTGCTGGCTACTCTGCCCGACCTGGATGTGCTGATCGGCCAGAACGATCCCATATCGACCATGATCCATCATCGTGGTTTTTCCCACTCCGTCCTTTTCCTGTCCGTCTTCGCGCCGGCCCTGGCCTGGCTGTGGCACCGATGGCGGCCGCAACGGGACTACGGCTTTCGCCGCCTGCTTCTCGCCTTGTGGCTGATACTGGTCACGCATCCTTTGCTGGACGCCTTTACAAGCTACGGCACGCAACTGTTCTGGCCGCTGCGCCCGACACCGACGAGCTGGTCCAGCATTTTCATCATCGACCCTTTCTATACCGTGCCTTTGGCGGCGGCCGTCGCGGCTTTCCTGCTTTTCGGCCATGGGCCACGGGTGCGGAAAGGCCTGCTCGTCGCCCTGGGATGGAGCGTCGTGTATCTTGGCCTGTCGCTAAGCGCGAAGACGCTTGTCGAGCAGCGCGTCATCCGCGCCGTCGCGCAGGACGGCATCACCGCCGTCCGCGTATTTTCGACGCCGCAGCCGTTCTCCATCGTGCTTTGGCGGGTCGTCGTCCAGACCGATGACGATCATTACGTCGAAGCCGTCACCGGCCTGCTGGACGGCGACGCGCCCGAACGCCAGCGCTTGCCCTTGAACAGCCATCTTGCGCGTATCCTGCCGGCGGAGCACCCTTTGACCGGCCTGCGCTGGTTCACCGATGATTGGCTGCGCTACGACGTGATACAGGGCAAACTGGTGGTGAGCGACCTGCGCATGGGAATAGGCACCGGCTACTATTCCTTCCGCTTCCTGCTCGCCGAGCAAGATGCCCGCGACCGAAGCTGGCGCATTCTCGTTCCCGAATATTGGCGCCGCTCGCGCGACTTGTCCCAGCTGTCGGCGACCATGCGGCGCATCCTCCACCCCACGCCGCCCCTGCCGCTGGCGCGCTGGGAAGAGCAAATGCACGTATCACCCTGAGCGGTCCGTTACCGGGTACACTTGGTCCGGCCCGGCGAGTCCGCCTCGACGGAGCCAAATGCGACACCATACCGAGGAGATTCCATCATGTCAGCTCGAATGCCGCGTATCGCCGCTTACCTGTTTTTCCTGGCTGCGCCGCTTGCGGCTCATGCGGTCGACCATCAAGACCTGGCGCCGTACCCGGCGGCCAAAGACGGCCAGGAACGCCACGTGATCCGCCTGGACGCGCGCGCCCATGAGGAAAACTTCAAGGTTCAGATCATTATCGGCAAGACGATGGAAACGGACTGCAACCAGGCATCCTTCGGCGCGGACCTGCGGGAACGCACCGTGCAGGGCTGGGGCTATCCGTATTACGAAGCCGCCGATATCGTCGGACCCGTTTCCACGCTCATGGCCTGCCCGGATTCGACCAAGAAAACGGCATTCGTCCAAACGACCGGCCAGGGGTATTGGCTGCGCTATAACAGCATGCTGCCGATCGTCGTCTATGCCCCCCAAGGATACGAAGTTCGCTACCGGCTATGGGAAGCCGCCGAGCAGATTCTGCCGGCTTCGCGCAACTGACGCATCGCCTCCGTTGACGGGATGCCCGGCGCTCACTCGCCCAGCGCTCCCCGCAAGCCCCAATACATGGCCGGCCCCACCGACGTTCCGTGAGTCGCGCCGGTTATGATCTGAAAACGAACCGACGCGAGTCCCTCGTCGGCCAGCAAGCCGGCCAATTCGCGATTGCCGTCCACCATGCGTCTGGACTGACGCCGCTGCAGGTTGGCCGCAAGCCGAGGGTCGTTGCGCGCGAACTCCTCCGGGCTGGCCGATTGCTCGTATTCGCCCACCGACATCCAAACCGAAGGCGTCCCGGCATGCGGCGCCGCTTGCCCCTCAGTGCCCGAGGCCGCCTGCTTCACACGTCTTTGCAAATAGCGGTCGGCCCACCATACCGAAGCGCTGGAAGACACATAGGCCCGGAAGGCTTCGGGCTGCCGCAGCATGGTATCCAGCACGAACAGCCCGCCCAGGGAATGTCCCAGCAGGTACTGGCGCTGCACGTCGACGGAGTACAGCAATGCCAGCAACGGCCGCAGCTCGGCTTGGATGAAACTCAGGAAGGCCTGCGCGCCGCCTGTTCCCGATGGTTGCTCCCGGTCGAAGCCGGGGCCGCCGTCGACACGAGGCGTGTAATCGAACTCGCGCCGCGTCTGGCCCGGATAGCCGATGCCCACCAGGACGGCCGCGGGCCAGGAGCCATCCCGCCTGCCGCTGGCCCGCTTGTCCGCTTCATCCAGCAAGCGCAGCAACGACTCCTCGCCCAGGATATAGGCAACGGGCCAGCCCGCCCGCGGCGCGGGTTCGGACGGCACGACCAGGGACAAGCGGTAGGCCTGGCCATCGGACGCGGCAATGGTACGGATTTCCGGGGTCAACACGATTCTCCTGTCTCCTTCTGTCCTTGCTTTTCGCATGCATTCATCACCCGCCCGCCGGCGAGCATCGCCATGAAAGAGGCTACATGGAGAATGATAAACTGATCGTCCCTCCGTTCCCGCATGGCCTTGTACGGATGCATGCTAGTAATTCGCCGACTTTCCTCTATACTCACGACTTGGCGTAATTGTAATTAAATCTCATTTAGCCGTGCCAAACCAGAATACGACAACCACCCCGGGCTCCGTGGCCGACTACCGTCGGATACTCAGGCGCCGCTGGCTATTGACCGCCTTGCTGGCGCTGATCATCCTCCTGTCCATCATCGCGGATTTCATGCTCGGACCGTCGGGCCTACCCTTGCGCGACATACTGCGAACCTTGTTCGACCCGCAATCGGCCGATCCCACCACCCAGGTCATCGTATGGGAAATCCGCCTGCCCTATGCCTTGATGGCCATGGCGGTGGGCGTCGCTCTGGGCTTGGCGGGCGCGGAAATGCAGACGATCTTGAACAATCCGCTGGCCAGTCCGTTCACGCTGGGCATTTCATCGGCCGCCGCGTTCGGCGCCTCGCTGGCCATCGTGCTCAATCTGTCCATACCGGGCCTGCCTTATTCCTGGATGATCGCCGGCAATGCATTCGCGTTCGCCTTGCTCAGCGCCCTGCTGCTCGACGCCGTCGCGCGCTGGGGCGGGATGAATGCCTCGGGCGTCGTCCTGTTCGGCATCGCACTGGTGTTTTCCTTCAACGCACTGGTATCGCTGGTGCAGTTCGTCGCCAGCGCCGAAGCGCTGCAAGGCCTGATCTTCTGGACCATGGGCAGCCTGTCGCGCGCCACCTGGACCAAGCTGGGCGTGCTGCTGCTGGTGTTCGCCCTCATACTGCCGCTATCGCTGAAAGACGCGTGGCGCCTGACTGCGCTGCGCCTGGGGGAAGATCGGGCCGCCAGCTTCGGGATCAACGTGCAGCGCCTGCGTCTTACCTCGCTGATCCGCATCAGCCTGCTCTCCGCCCTTGCCGTTTCGTTCGTCGGCACCATCGGCTTCATCGGCCTGGTCGCCCCCCACATCGCGCGCCGCCTGTTCGGCGAGGATCACCGTTTCTACCTGCCGGGCAGCGCCCTGGTGGGCGGCGTCATCCTGTCGCTGGCCTCGATCGCCTCGAAGAACATCATCACCGGCGTGATCATTCCCGTAGGCATCGTCACCTCGCTGGTCGGCATTCCGTTTTTCCTGAGCGTCGTCCTGCGCCGCCAGATGAAGTAGGCCGCCATCATGCTGAAAGTGAACCATCTTCGTCTGGATTACGGCAAGCGCAACATCGTGCCGGATCTGAGCATCCAGGGGTTGACGCGCGGCACCCTGACATCGCTGCTGGGCCCCAACGGCAGCGGTAAATCCACCTTGCTCAAGGCCTTGGCCGGCCTGCTGCGCACAACGTCCGGCCGGATAACCCTTGATGACCAGGACCTGACGCGCGCCAGTTTCGAGCAACGCGCCAAACACGTGGTCTACCTGCCGCAATCGCTGCCCGAATCGGTCCACCTGCGGGTGTTCGAGTCCGTGCTGGTCGCGGCCAATGCGTCCATGTACGGCGCGCAAACAGACGGCACGGAACTGGAAACGATCTATGCGCTGCTGCGCCGCCTCGGAATAGAGCATCTGGCCATGCATTTCCTGGACCAGCTATCGGGCGGGCAAAAGCAGCTGGTCGGATTGGCGCAGGCGCTGATCCGCAAGCCCCGGCTTCTGTTGCTGGACGAGCCGTTGTCGGCTCTGGACTTGAACTATCAGTTTCACGTCATGGATCTGCTGCGCCAGGAAACCCACGAGCACGGCCTGATCACCGTCATCGTCCTGCACGATCTGAACATCGCCTTGCGCCACAGCGACTACGCGTTGATGATACGCGCGGGCCGGCTGCTGGCCGAAGGCGCGCCCGGCGAAGTGATTACCGCCCAGACCCTGGCGGACTGCTATGGCGTGAACGGACGCATCGAATCGTGCTCGCGCGGCATCGCCCAGGTCCTGATCGACGGCCTGCGCGACCCCATACGCTGAAAGGAAACCGCCCATGTCCCGCTTACTATGTCTCGTCCGACGCATGCTGTTTGCGGCCGGCCTCAGCCTGTTGTGCGGCGCAGCCCATGCGCAAACCGCGCCGGCCCGGCCCGACAAGGCCGCCGCCCGAGCCGAGGCCGGCCCCATCGTCGTTCAGGATGCGCTGGGTCGCAGCGTGACCCTGCCGCGTGCCGCCCAACGCGTCGTGCTCGCTCAGGCGCGCCATTTGCCCGTGCTGGCCTTGCTGCACCCCGATCCCGTCAGCATTCTGGTCGGCTGGTCGGATGAATTCAAGACATCGTTCTCCAGCGACTATCAGGAGTACCTGAAGGTCTTTCCCGCCATAGCCGACGTGGCCGTCGTCGGGCGGCACACAGCCGACACGTTTTCCCTGGAGAAAAGCCTGGCGCTGCGTCCGGACCTGATCGTGCTGACCGCCTCGTTCGCGGGCATCCTGCCCGGCCAGGACCCCGATACGTCGCCGCTCATCCGCAGCTTCCAGGCCGCCGACGTCCCCGTCGTCGTGGTCGACTTTTTCATCGACCCCCTGAAAAACACGGTTCCCAGCCTGAAGGCATTGGGCCAGGCCATAGGCCGCCAGGAACAGACCGAGTCCTTGATCCGGTTTTATCAGGAACGCATGCAGCGGGTCGCCGAGCGCATCGCGACGCTGGATGAAAAAAGCAAGCCGCCGGTCTTCGTCCACGCCCACGCGGGAACGACCGACTGCTGCAATTCGCCCGGCACCGGCACCTTCAACAACATGATCAGCTACGCGGGCGGGCACAACATCGGCGCCGACGCCATACGCAACGCCACGGGCCGCCTCAGCCTGGAATACATCACCAGCCGCAATCCGAAAGTTTACGTCGCCACCGGCACGGGAGCGAAAGAACGCCTGGGAACAGGGCTGACAATAGGCTCGGGCGCATCCTTGGCCGATGCCCGGGCCAGCCTGCGCCGCGTCCTCGCCGCCAACCGGCTCACGGGCCTGGCGGCGATCAGGACCGGCAATGCGCACGGGATCTGGCACGCATTCAATGATTCGCCGCTGCACGTGATTTTCATCGAAGCATTGGCGAGCTGGCTGCATCCGGAACTCTTCAAGGACGTCTCGCCGCAAGCCAGCCTGGACGAGGTCAATGAACGCTTCCTGACCGTTCCCATGAAAGGCGTGTACATGGTGGATCTGCCGCCGGCGGAGAACGGCAAGCCGTGATGACGGGCCGCCGCGTCGACGCCCTTGCCGCGCCGCCGACCTGGCCGAACTATGCCGAAACGCGCTGCGCCAGCCGTGACGGAAAGCGCACCTATCTCGTACGCGCTTCCCTTCCATCCGGTCCGGCGCCTGCCGCCGGCTTTCCTGTGCTTTGCATGCTGGATGGGGATTGGACCCGGCCGGCGCTGGTTGCCGCCCTGTCGAGCGCGCCGTCCGCCATCATCGTCGGCATCGGCTACGACAGCGACGAAGAAGGCCGAAAGGCGGCCCGCGCTTATGATTACACGCCCCAGGTCGTTGCGGGCCGAAGCGAATTCGATCCGCGCGTGCCCGCCTGGCGATCGGGCGGGGCCGCTCCATTCCTGGACATGCTGGAAGCCCGGCTGCTGCCCGATGCCTTGGCGCACTGCCCGGCCGATCGATCCCGCATGACGTTGTTCGGCCACTCGTACGGTGGGTTGTGCGTGCTGTACAGCCTGCTGGAGCGCGCCCCGGTTTTCAAACGCTATGCCGCCGCCAGCCCGTCATTATGGTGGCGGGACGGCCATTTTCTCCGGACCACGCTGGAAGCCTCGACCCGGCCCGACGCGCCGGAGACCGCCGCGAGCCGAGGCCGGGAATTGCTGGTCATGGCGGGCGAGCGGGAGCGCTGGCATCCGCGGTCCGTGGGACCGGACGGCTCGCCGCAGTCGCGCTTGGGCGGCGTACCGACCTTGCCGTCGATGCGACAACTGGTCCATGCCGTCGAAGCATGCGGCATGGCGAAAGCCGAACTGTCCGTTTTCCCCGAAATGGGCCATGGCGACATGCTGCTTGCATCGGCCCTGCGCGCGCTGCATTTCTGCACACGGAACGACGCATAGTCCGTAAAGCGGCGGTGGCAAAACTCCCGCAACTAATCTAAAATGAGAACCATTCCCACTAGTAGCTTCCCCTATTGCCATCATGTCCATCCTCGAGTCCGTACCACCCAGCTCTCCCTTTCGACGTAAATTGATGCTGGCGGGCGGCGCCGCCTCATTGGCCTTGGGCATGCCAATGCCGGCGCGGGCCCGGGACACGCCCATCAAGATCGCCTTGATTACCTCGCTTTCCGGCCCCTTCGCCTCGTTGGGCGAAAGCATGCGCGCGGGACTCTCGCTGTACATGGAGGAAATCGGCCACCAGATGGGCGGCAGGCCGGTCAAGCTGCTGGTCGAAGACGACCAAGGCAAGCCTGACGAAGCCGTGCGCAAGGTCCGGAAACTGCTTTCCCAGGACAAGGCGGACGTGCTGTGCGGCGTCATCAGCGCCGCCGCCGCGCTGGCAATCCGCGACATCGTGGCCGATGCGCAGGCATTGACCTTCATTTCCAATGCGTCGGCCAATGCCTTGGCCCGCGAAGCCGCGAGCCCCTATATATTCCGGCCCACCAAAACCAGCTGGATGCTGGGCCACACCAGCGCATTATGGGCGTACGAGCACCTCGCCAAGCAGGGCGGCATGACCCTGGCATCGGATTATGCGGCGGGTCGCGAGTACATCGGCGACTTCAAGACGACCTACACGGAACGAGGCGGCCAGCTGGATCGGCAAGTCTGGACGCCGTTGGGCACCAGCGACTTCGCGCCCATCATCATGAACATCGCCGCGGCCAACCCCGCGTTCGTCTATGCTTTCCTGCCCGGTTCCGACGCGGTCCGGTTCCTGCAGCAGATGCGGGACTATCAACTGCACGGCAAGGTCCGCATCATGGGGCCGGGCGCCCTGCTCGACCAGGAAGACGTGCTACCCGCCGCCGGTGACGCCGGCCTGGGCGGACTCAATACCTTTCACCAATCTCCCGATGCGCCCAGCTCGGCGGCATTCGCGCAGGCGTACAAAAAATCCAGGAACCGCCTGCCGGGCGAAGCCAGCACGTCCGGCTATGCGACCGGACAAGTCATCAAGGCCGGCCTGGATGCCGTGAACGGCGACGTGTCCCGCAAAGCGGACATCAAGACCCGCCTTCTGGACGGCGCCGTGGAAACGGCCTTCGGCCCGATGCAATTCGACCCGCGCAACAACCAGGCAGTCCTGGACATCTACGTCAACGAAGTGCGCGCAAACGACGACGGCGTGCCCTTGAATACCGTCATACATACGTATAAAGGCATACGCGACCCCGGTCCGTCCGCCTGACCGCCAACGCGCGGGTCGCGCGCACGGATTGCGCCGTGCGCGGATAGACTACGCGCATCACCATACAGATAGCCTCGTCCGTGTCTTACTACCTGGTTCAAAGCCTCAATGCGCTGTCGTTTTCGGTACTGCTGCTGCTTACCGGATTGGGGCTCGCCCTGGTACTGAACCTGATGAATTTCATCAACCTGGCGCATGGATCGTTTTTCCTGCTGGGCGGCTATGTCGCCATCCAGTGGCTGGCGAGCGGCGCGCCATGGTGGCTGGCCTTTCCGGCCGCCTTCCTGCTGACCGCCGTCATCGGGCTGGTCCTGGATCGGCTGGCCTTCGCCCGTTTCTATGCGCGCCCCCATTTGATGCAGGTCCTGCTGACCTACGGCCTGTCCGTCGTATTCGCGGACCTGATGCGCTGGGGTTTCAGCGCGGACACCTTGTCACCCGCGTTGCCCGCGATTCTGCGAGGCGGCGTCTGGATCGCGGGCCTGCCTTTCCCCTCGTATCGACTGTTCCTGATCGGCATCGGCCTGCTCCTGGCCCTGACATTGTGGTATGCGCTGGACAAGACGCTGTGGGGCGCGGCCTTGCGCGCCTGCGTCATCGATCGCGACATCGTCGAAACCCTGGGATTGAACGCCAGGAAAATTTTCTCCGCCGGCATGGCGCTGGCCGCCGGCCTGGCCGGGCTGGGCGGCGCATTGGGGGCGGGTATGCTGTCCGCTTATCCGGGGTTGGACGAAGAAGTGCTCATCCTCGCGCTGCTGGTGGTGGTCACGGGCGGCCTGGACAATTTCAAAGGCACCGTCGCCTGCGCGGTATTGCTGGGATTCGTCACGACCTTCAGCCGCGTATGGTGGCCTGAATTCGCCAACTTCATTACCTTGGCCATCATGGCCGGCGTATTGGTCGCTTATCCCGACGGACTCGTCACCAGAGGAGGGCGCAAAGCATGACGTCTCTTTCCCGCTCCCCTGGAAAACACGCTCCCCGCGCCGCCGCGTCGCGCGCCCTGCCGTTGGCCGCGCTCGTCGTGCTGGCGCTGCCGGGCCTGCTGGGCGATGAATTCCTGCTGCGCTTTGCCGCCGAGGTGCTGCTCATCGGCACGGCCGTCATGAGCCTGAATCTGCTGATAGGGTCGGGCGGCCTGGTGTCGCTGGGGCACGCCGCCGTATTCGGCGTCTCCGCCTATACGGCGGCGATCGTCGCTTCCCAGGTCGACGGCAACGCCGTCGCCATCGTGCTGGCCGGCACGATGGCGGGCGTCGCGATGGCCGGCCTAATGGCCTTGGTCAGCCTGCGCAGCAGCGGCTTGCACTTTCTGGTCATGACGCTGGTCATCGGCCAAATGGCTTGGGAGCTGGCGTTTCGCTGGCGCGAGCTGACGGGCGGCGCGGACGGCCTGCGCGGCTTTCCCAAACTTGCGCTGGGCGATTGGTATCTGGACGACGCCCTTGGCCTGTACGCGCTGGCGGCATTGACCGCGCTCGCATGCTGGTCGCTCCTGCGGCAAACCGCCGCCGCGCCGCTGGGACAAGCGCTGTCGGGCATGCGCGACCAACCCTTGCGCATGACGGCGCTGGGGTACGACTTGAAAAGACTGCGCATATTGGCGTTCATCCTCACCGGCATCACGACCGGCGCTGCGGGCGCGCTCTATCCTTTCGTCAACCAGTACGTCGGCCCCAATGTCGTGCATTGGAGCATGTCGGCCGCGTTCGTCATCATGGCGGTGCTGGGCAGCATACGGTCGCTGGTCGGCGGATATATCGGCGCGGCGCTCTATCTGACGATACAGACGTATCTGAGCTCCTACACCGACCGTTGGCAGTTGATCATCGGTATCCTTTTCGTCACGACCGTCGTGTTCATGCCTCACGGCATCGTCCAGAAAATCCGGGGCGGGAAAACGCCATGAACGACGTCGGGACCGATGCAAGCGCCATGCCGCAAGAGGCGGCGCCCATCCTCACCCTGAACGGGGTCGGCAAATCCTTCGGCGCCGTCACGGTGCTCCAGGATATCGATCTGGACGTCAGGCGCGGCGAAACGCTTGGCCTGATCGGCCCCAACGGCGCGGGCAAGACCACGCTGTTCAATCTGATCGGCGGCCTCCACGCGCCCGATACCGGCCGGATCCGCTTTCGCGGCGGTGACCTGGCTCCCAGGAGTCCGGCGGCCCGCGCGCGCATGGGACTGGTCAGGACCTTTCAGAAAAGCCTGGTCTTTCCCGAGCTGTCCGTCCAGGACAACATCGCCATAGCGGTGCGCGCCAGCCAGGGCACGGGCTATAGCCTGCGCCGGTCCGCCCACGTGCTTGCGCGAAGCCACGCCCTGTCGCTCATCGATACCTCGCCCCTGAAAGGACGGCACGCCGAGTCGGTCAGCGGACTATCCTACGGCGAGCAGCGCATCGTCGACATCTTGATCGCCCTGGCTCAAAAACCCCTGCTCTTGCTGCTGGACGAGCCCACGGCCGGCCTGGCCGACACCGAAGCCAGGACCCTGCTTGCCCTGGTGCGACGCCAGCACGCGCGGATTTCGATCGTGCTGATTTCCCACGACATCGACATCGTTTTTCAGACGTGCGACCGCGTCGCCGTCCTGGATCTGGGCAAGCTGCTGGTGGTCGACGCGCCTCGCAACGTCGTCGAGCACCCGGCCGCGCGCGCGGCCTATCTGGGCCAATTATCGGGAATCGCATCATGAGCATGCGGCCGGCGCCGACCTCCCCCCTGATCAGCGTGCGCGACGCCCGCATCCGCTACGGCGAACTGACCGTGCTGTCGGGCATCGATCTGGACGTCAGACCCGGCGAAGCGCTGGCGATCCTGGGACGTAACGGCGCCGGCAAGACATCGCTGCTGCATGCCTTGTTCCACATGGGCCCCAAGCTGGACGGCCGATACGCCGTTCGCGGCCAGGATGCCGCCGCGTGGCCCGTGCACCGGATCGCGCGCGCCGGCTTGGCGCTGGTTCCGCAGGGGCGCGGCGTATTCCATACCCTGAGCGTGCACGAAAGCCTGGCCCTGGCCGCCTTGACGCCGCGCAAGCACGTCCGCTGGACCCTGGAAAGCATCTATGAATTGTTCCCCCAACTTCACAAGTACCGCCGCGTGTCGGCGGGCGCGCTCAGCGGCGGCGAACGGCAGATGCTGGCTCTGGGCCGCGCCCTGCTTACGCAGCCCGACGTGATCCTGCTGGACGAGCCCAGCGAAGGCCTGGCGCCCATGATCATCGAGAACGTGCTGCTGACGCATTTGCGCGCCCTGGCCGAGCAGGGCCTGGCCCTGGTCCTGGCCGAGCAGAACATGTCGCTGGCCCTGCGCCTGGCTACGCGCGCGCTGATTCTGGGCAACGGCGCCATCGTCCACGAAGCACCAACGCGGGACCTGCTTGCCGACCCGCGTCCCTTGCACGACCATCTGGGCCTGTAAACATGCCGGCCATCACGCTGCTACCCACCCGGATGCCCGAAGCGCACCTGCGACACCTGGCGGGCCTGCTCGACGCGAAGGAGCGGAATCGGCTGGCGCGCCTGCGCAGGAGCGAGGACAAGCGCCGCTACATCGTGGCCCACGCCGGCTTGCGATGGCTGCTGGCCGAACGGCTGCGGGTCACGCCGTCATCCTTGCGTTTCGTCCGCGGCGAACACGGCAAGCCCGAGCTCGCCGATGCGCGCGTCCACGGCGTGCATTTCAATCTTTCCCATGCTTCGGAACTGGCCGCCGTCGCCATCTGCGACCACCCGGTCGGCATCGATATCGAACACCTGGATGCGACGCTCGATCCCGCCACGGCGGATCTCGTTTTCACGGAAGAGGAAAAACGGCGCTGCCGCACCCATGCCGATCACCTGCGGACATGGACGGCGAAGGAAGCCGTCGTCAAAGCCTGCGGACTGGGCATGAACTTGCCGCTGCGTCATTTCAGTGTCGGACTGTCAACAAATACGTTTCAGCCCATTACATGCCACGAACCCGTCGCTGACCTGGAAACACTGATGGTGACGAACTTCGACGCTTTACCGGGCTACTATGGGGGAATTAGCGTGCAAAGCGCGGCGAAACCCATCCTGATCCGTATCGTGGACCTGATCAAGGCGATACCCCCCTAAGCTCCCAAGGAAGGCGCAAGCTTATATAATAAGAGTTCTCATTCTCACCAAAACTATGATTCCTGTTAGACAAATCTGGCCCGACGGTCTCGCACAGCGCTACCGCGACGCGGGCTACTGGCGCGGCGAAACGTTCGGCGACTTTCTTCGGGAACGCGCGCAGCGCCATCCCGAACGACTGGCGGTCATCGACGGCGATACCCGCTGGACCTATGGGCAGCTCGACCAGCGCGTCAGCGACGTCGCCGCCGGACTGCTGGCCGCCGGGCTGCGGGCGGGCGATCGCGTCATCGTGCACCTGCCCAACATCGCCGAGTTCATCAGCGTGGTGTTCGGCCTGTTTCGCGCAGGCATGCTGCCGGTGTATGCCCTGCCCGCCCATCGCATCACCGAAGTCGCGCATTTTGCGGCAACCGCTCCCGCATCGGCCTACGTCACGGTCGATGAACACGCCGGTTTCGACTACCGGACGCTGGCTCGCGCCTTGCAGGAAAAACAGTCCGGCGTAAAACACGTCGTTATCGTCGGCGCATCCCAGGAATTCACGTCCCTCGCCGACATCGAGGCGTTGGGCAAGAATGCAACCGTGCCCGCCAACGTGTCGCAGCCGTCGGACGCGGCCTTCCTCCAGATTTCGGGGGGCAGCACCGGCCTGTCCAAACTGATACCGCGCACGCACGACGACTATATCTATACCTTGCGCGAAAGCAACCGCATCTGCGGCGTGGGCCAGGACAGTGTGTTCCTGGGCGCGCTGCCCGTCGCCCACAATTTCCCCATGAGCTCGCCGGGCATCTTCGGCGCCCTGTATGCGGGCGCGCGCGTGGTGCTCAGCCCGTCTCCCAGCCCCGAGGCCGCCTTCCCCTTGATAGAGCGCGAACGCGTCACGATAACGGGACTGGTGCCGCCGCTGCTGCTGGTCTGGCTGCAAGCCGCGCCGGCCACCCGCCATGACCTGTCCAGCCTGCGCGTACTCTTGGTGGGCGGCGCGAAGCTGATTCCCGAAATCGCGCGGCGGGTCAAACCGGCGCTGGGCGTGACCCTGCAACAAGTCTTCGGCATGGCCGAAGGCCTCGTGAACTACACCCGCCTGGACGATCCCGAAGACGTCATCATCAACACGCAAGGGCGCCCGATCAGTCCCGACGACGAAATCCTGATCGTGGACGATCGCGGCAATCCCGTGCCCGAAGGCGAAAGCGGCTACCTGTTGACGCGCGGCCCTTACACCATACGCGCCTACCACAACAACGAGCAAGCCAATGCCCGGTCCTTCACCGAAGACGGCTACTATCGCACGGGCGATATCGTCCAGCGCACGCCCGGGGGCAACCTGATCGTCCAGGGCCGCGCCAACGACCACATCAACCGGGCCGGCGAAAAGATTTCCGCCGAGGAGATCGAGGATCACCTCCTGGCCCATCCCCAGGTCTTCGACGCGGCGGTCGTGTCCGTCCCCGACGAATACCTGGGCGAACGCAGCTGCGCCTTTATCATCCCCAAAGGCGAAAAGCCGAAATCAGCCGTCCTCAAGCAATGGATACGATCGCGCGGGCTGGCCGAGTTCAAAGTGCCCGACCAGATCGTGTTCGTCGATCGCTTCAGCCAGACCGCCGCCGGCAAAGTCAGCCGCAAAGAACTGCGCGCCGCTCTGCGCTCGCAGTTGGACGCCTCGCCAGAAAGCCGGGCAAGCACCGACGCCGATGCCCGCGCCGCGGCTGGAACGACCAAGGAAACCTAATATGGCCACGATGCAAAATGACCAGTCCCTGACCTTGCAACGCCTGCGCGAAGACATCGCCCGCGTGCTGCACGAGGACCCCGACGAGATCGCCGACGACGACAATTTGATCGACCTGGGGCTGGACTCCATCCGCGCCATGGCGCTGGTGACCCGCTGGCGCGAAAGCGGAGCGACGATCGAGTTTTCCGACCTCGCGGCCGGCACGACCCTGGCGCAGTGGTGGGCCATCATCGAACGTTCCCTCGCCCCTGCCAAACCCTGATTTATCGCATGGACCATCGCAGCTCCTTCTCATCCACGTCCGGAACCGCCCAACGCATTCCCGCCAACCTGACCGAGGCGCAGACGGGGCTGTGGTACGCGCAGCGCCTGGATCCCGCCAATCCGATTTTCAACACGGGGCACTACACGGAAATTCATGGCCGGCTGAACGTCGCGGCATTCGACGCCGCCGTGAACCAGGCCATGCGGGAAGCCGACAGCCTGTCCCTGCGGATGCTGGACCTGCCCGATGCGCCCATGCAGGTACTGGATGAAGCGCTGCGTCCCCGCTTGCGTCATGTCGATCTGCGCCAGGACGATGACGCCTTCGAGCGCGCCCTGGCGGCGATGCGCCGGGACATGGCCACGCCCATCGACCCCACCGCGGGCCCGCTGGCGTGCGAAATCCTTTTCATAGTGGCCGACGACCGCTATATCTGGTATCAACGCGTCCACCACCTGGCCACGGACGGCTACGGCATGGCGCTGATCGAAGCCCGCGTCGCCCGCCTGTATGCCGCCTTGCTGGACGGCCGATCAGATGCGGGCGACTCTCTCGCGCCCTTCGAACAAGTGCAAGCCGAGGACCAGGCTTACCGGCTATCGCCCAAGCGCGACGACGACGCCGCCTATTGGCGCTCCCTGCTGGCTCCGCTGGAGCCGGCGGTCAGCCTGGCCGACGGCGCGCCGGTCACGTCCTCGTCTTTTCTGTACGCGACGCTCGAGCTGGAGCCCGGCTTCGTCTCGGCGCTACGCGACCTGGAGGCCCGATCCGACGTCAGTTGGCCCGACATCCTGACGGCATTGACGGCCGCCTACCTTGCCCGCCACACGCGCCAATCCGACATTGTCGTCGGCGTACCCTTCATGGGCCGGCTGGGCAGCGTCAGCGCCAGGGCGGCGGCGACGGTGATGAACGTATTGCCGCTGCCGGTCGCCGTCGATGAGCAAGCCGGGCTGGACGATTACCTGATCGACGTCAGCCGCCGGCTGCGCAAAGCCCGGCGGCATGGACGCTACCGCAGCGAGCAGTTGAAGCGGGACCTGGGCTTGCTGGGCGGCCGGCGCCGCCTGCACGGTCCGCTGATCAATGTCCTGCCGTTCGATGCGGCGCAGACATTGAAGGGCCTGGACACCAAAGTACACGTGCTGGGAGCCGGCCCGGTCGATGACCTGACCATCACGTATCGCGCAGGGGCGGGCGGTCAACGTCTGCGGCTGGAGATCGAGGCCAATCCAGCGCTGTATGCGCATGGGCAGATCCAGGAACATCTGCCGCGGCTCAAATGCTTCCTGGAGCGCGCGGTCCGGGCCGACACGCTGTCTCAAGTCGCGACGCTGACCGACGCCGAGTACCGCCATTGGGTTTACGAGGTCAACGATACGGCGCGCGACATACCCGACACCACGCTTGCCGAGCTGATCGGCGAGGCCATGCTGGCGCATCCCCAGGCGATCGCCCTGAGCGATGGAACACGGCATCTGACCTATGACGAGCTGAACGAGCGCACGCGCCGGATCGCGCGCGCCCTGTACGACTTGGGCGTGCGCCGAGGCGATAGCGTGGCCGTCGCCATGCCGCGCGGCATCGAACTGACGCTGGCCTTGGTCGGCATAGTGCGCGCCGGAGCGGCATACCTGCCGCTCGACATACAGCATCCGCGCGAACGGCTGAACACGCTGCTGCAAATGGCGGCCCCTCGCGCCGCTCTTGTCACCCCCGATACGCTCGCCCTGCTGCCCGAAGGCGTAACACGCCTGGTCATCGATGCCGGACGCAACTTGCCGGATGCATCGCCCGAGCTGCCTCGCGATCAGGCACCCACGCCCAAGGACGCGGCCTACATCCTGTTCACGTCGGGCTCCACCGGCGCGCCCAAGGGCGTGGTGATCGAGCACGATGCCATCGTCAACCGGCTGCTCTGGATGAAAGAGCACTACGGCATCGACGCCGACGACCGGATACTGCAAAAAACGCCGGTCACGTTCGACGTGTCAGTATGGGAATTTTTCCTGCCGCTGATCAGCGGCGCG
>Ga0265293_10005245_pt1 | contig 21868 bp, 20 predicted proteins | sample Munlanlewell138R_FD_192505 | JGI IMG/M metagenome (GOLD analysis project Ga0265293, IMG submission 192505) | Leachate microbial communities from a municipal landfill in Southern Ontario, Canada - Leachate well 138R | ecosystem: Engineered > Solid waste > Landfill > Unclassified | place: Canada... | reverse complement strand
CAGAGACAGATCGGGTCCAAAGGGCAAGGAATACAGTCCTTCAACTCCTGGTAAACAGAAACCCCAAATCCCCGATCATCCAGCAGCTGTGCGATAAATACGGTGTCAAGCGCGAGGAGCGGTTTGCAATGGAACCTGATCTCTGTATCAGGTGCGGCCGCTGCGTAAGGGCATGTGAAGCCAATGGAACAAACGCAATACAGCTTGTAGGGAGAGGCTTCGACAGACACGTTGCGCCGCCTTATGAAATGGAAACTGACGCCTGTATTGGCTGTCTCTCCTGCGCAACTGTATGCCCCACGGGAAAGATAACTTACGATGAATCCCCCGGCAAGAGAAAGATATGGCACAAAGAATTTGACGTTCTGCAGTGCAAAAGGTGTGGTATCTACTTCGCAACAAAGGAGATGCTTGATTGGGCCGGCAGACCGGAGAACGATCGTGATTACTGTGACCATTGCCAGAAATATATCGAAAGCGTCAAGTTTTTAACAGAATCGCAAAAGAAGTAAAAAAGAACCAATAATACATGTCCTTCGACCCGGCGTATCTCAAGCAGAAACTCCGGGCATTGGGGAGCGGGAGCGATCCTGCCGCCTGCCGTTTAGCAAAGAAGGAGACCCTCAGAGGGTCTCCTTTTGTCTTTACAACACCCGTCAGATACGGGAATCTAAAAAGTACAGGGAGGAATGCGGCATGGAAATGATACTCGTAACATCGCCGGAAAAATGTATCGGCTGCGGGACCTGTGAACTGGCCTGTTCACTGTCTCATAACGGAGAGTGCAGGCCGGCGATATCAAGGGTCAATGTCTTTAGGTTTGATAAGGGAAACAACGTACCCATGATGTGTTTCCAGTGCGAAGAGGCAGCATGCATGGCGGTATGCAAGACCAAAGCACTAGTCCGTGACGAAGAGACAGGCGTGGTGAAGGTTGAAGAGGACAAGTGCATAGGATGCAGGATGTGCGTTATGGCGTGTCCTTTCGGAAATATCGCTTTTGACAGGGTAGCAAAGGTTGCGATCAAGTGCGATCACTGTGACGGAGAACCTCTTTGTGCGGAATTCTGTCCGACGGCAGCGATCGAATACCTTCCCGCCGACACTGCAACACTCAACAGAAAAAAGGCATTTTCAGCCAAAATGAAACAGGCTCTTGAGGAGGTGAAGTAATATGGCAGGCTGGACAGAGACTATCCTGAGGGTCAACCTCACAGAAGGAACGGTCAAAAAAGAGGCTCTTGATATGGAGGCAGCCAGGAAATACCTCGGATGCAGGGGTCTGGGTGTCTATTACTACATGAAAGAAGTAAAACCGGGTGTAGATCCACTGGGACCTGAGAACAACCTGATTTTTTCAACAGGTGTACTCACAGGAACCATGGGGTCCAGCACAGGCAGATATGAAGTGGTCACCCGCGCCCCTCTCAACGGGACCCTGGCAGGATCAAATTCAGGTGGTTACTGGGGCCCTGAGCTTAAGTATGCCGGATATGATATGGTAATTTTTGAAGGACAGTCGCAGAAGCCTGTATATCTCAATATTTATAACGGAACGGCTGAGCTGTGCGACGCATCCGACCTCTGGGGCAAGAATGTCCCTGAGACAACGGCAGCTCTTCTTGCAAAACATGATCCGGACGCTAAAGTGGCATGTATCGGACCTGCAGGGGAGAACAAGGTCCTCTTTGCCAACATCATGAACGATGACCACAGGGCAGCGGGACGCAGCGGCGTCGGTGCTGTAATGGGCTCCAAGAACCTTAAGGCTATTGTTGTAAGAGGCACCAAAGGAGTTAAGATCGGAGACAAGGATAAGTTTCTCGCTGCAGTGAGGGCAAGCAAAAAACTGCTTAAAGAAAACGCCGTAACCAGCGGCGGACTTCCTGCCTTTGGTACGAACGTTCTCGTAAACATCCTCAACTCAGTTGGTTCTCTCCCGACCAGGAATTTCCGTGAGTCGCACTTTGAAACGGCTGACAAGGTCGGCGGGGAATCACTTGCCGCAACAAGGATGCACAAGAACAAGGCATGCGCCTTCTGTTCTATCGGATGCGGAAGGGTCGCATGGAGTGAAGGCAAGTATGCGGGAGAGGGCGAAGGCCCCGAGTATGAAACAGTATGGTCATTCGGTCCTGACTGCGGCATAGACAACATTGACGTAGTAAATAAGGCAAACTTCATCTGCAATGAACTTGGGCTCGACACCATAACGATGGGCAGTACGATGGCCGCAGCTATGGAGCTGTATGAAACAGGTGCCATAGGAAAAGACGAAGTCGGACATGAGCTTAAATTCGGCAGCGAAGAAGCCCTTATAGCCCTTGTCGAAGCCACAGCATACAGAAAAGGCTTTGGCAATGAGCTCGCAGAGGGATCCTTCAGGCTTGGGACAAAATACGGCCATCCTGAATTCTCCATGACAGCTAAAAAGCAGGAGATGCCCGCATACGATCCACGCGGCATCCAGGGGATAGGACTCAACTATGCTACCTCAAACAGGGGCGGCTGCCACGTGCGCGGATATACCATTTCTCCTGAGATCCTTGGGCTTCCGGAAAAGCTCGACCAGCAGTCGATCGTGGAAAAACCTGCATGGGTAAAGGGATTCCAGGACCTTACTGCAGCAGTTGACTCTGCAGGCATGTGCCTCTTTACGACGTTCGCACTCGGAGCCCCCGCTATCGCAGATGAGATCACAGGAGCTTCCGGCATAGAGTTTACCGGTGATGAAGTGGCATTAGCCGGCGAGAGGATATACAACCTGGAAAGGCTCTATAATCTCAGCGTCGGATATACTAAAGCCGACGATACACTGCCGGACAGAATGTTCAATGCTCCTATCAGCTCAGGTCCGATGAAGGGCAACGTAAGCCGAGTACCCGAAATGCTTCCTCATTACTATGAGGCAAGGGGATGGGATGAAAACGGGGTACCGACACCGGAAAGACTTGAATCCCTTGGCCTTAGGGAGTTTATGACTATTTAAAAGCCGGTCGATGAACCAATAACACTCGACCTTCAAAATAGTGATCCGCGGGCATATCTGCATCTTACCCGCGGATCTGTTTTAAATAGTTTAAAATATAGGCATATGAATATGGATAATTATTTTTCAACATTGTAAAAATGTGAGGAGGGGACCCATGATCAAAGTCGGTTTTTTCGCTGATATAAGGACCATGGTCGGAACCAAGGAAATAACTATGCCTTTAAGGCCGACACTTGGACTCCTCATGGAGGATCTTAATTCTAAATTTGGGAAAAATTTTCGTGATTTCTGCATGGACGGAGACAAGATATCCAAAAGGGTCAACATCCTCGTAAACGGCCACCACATGCTCCATCTCCAAAAGGACGATACCCCACTAAAAGACGGAGACGACGTAAGGATATTCCCGCTTATTGGCGGAGGCTAAAATGCAGCAGCTACATAATTACATAAAAAAGAACCCCTGACATCAGCTTCAGCGTCCGGGGCTCTTTACATTTAAGTTTTCAGGGCTATATATGTTTTTTCCAGCGTGCACCCTGGGGCGTATCTTCTATGGTTATTCCTTTTGATGCCAGCAGATCCCTGATTTCGTCAGATCTTTTAAAGTTTTTGGACTTCCTGGCTTCTGCTCTCTCCTCAAGAAGTGCCTCTATTTCTGCATCCGGAACTTCATCACACTCGCTGTTAAAAAAGCCAAAGACGCAGTTAACATTATCGAAGAACTCCTTTGCAGATTTTAAGCCTTCTTCACAGAACCCGTCATTCTCAGTCAGATGCACATTTACGGCCCTGACAACGTCAAACACGCAGCCAAGTGCTCCTGCAGTGTTGAAATCATCATCCATTGCATCCGTATACCCAAGGTAGGCCTTCGCCACAGTTTCAGCAAGGGAATTGTCTTTTGTGCATGACTTGCGGTTTGCCACAGCGAATTTAAGGTCGGCATAGCAGTTGTTGATCCTTTCGAGTGCGCTCTGAGCCTGGTCCAGACCCTCCTTAGAAAAATTGATGGGTGAGCGGTAGTGTGCGCTCAGCAGGAAGAAGCGAAGCACGAGCGGATTAAATTTATTTCTTATGTCTCTTACTGTCATGAAATTGCCAAGGGATTTGGACATCTTTTCTTTGTCGATCATTATGTATGCGTTATGGAGCCAGTATTTTACAAACTGGCACCCTGAAGCGCACTCAGACTGGGCTATCTCGTTTTCGTGGTGCGGAAAAACAAGGTCGCTTCCGCCACCGTGTATATCTATAGAGTCTCCGAGATACTTTGTGGACATTGCACTGCATTCGATGTGCCAACCAGGTCGACCGTTGCCCCAAGGACTCTCCCAGAAGGGTTCTCCGGGCTTGCTGGCCTTCCAGAGCGCAAAATCAAGCGGGTTGTTCTTTCTTTCATCGACTTCTATCCTTGCCCCGCTCACAAGCTCATCTATGCTCTGTTTTGAGAGTTTGCCATATTCCGGGAAGCTGACTACAGAAAAGTAGACATCGCCGTCCTTTTCGTAGGCGTGCCCTTTATCTATCAGAGTCTTTACTATCTTGATGATCTCATCTATCTCGTGGGTAGCCCTTGGATGGATATCAGCTCTCCTGATGCCAAGGGCGTCGGCATCCTCGAAATACTCCGCGATAAACTTTTCTGCCAGTTCAGGTACAGTTATTCCCATCTCGTTTGCGCGCCTGATCATTTTATCGTCTATGTCAGTAAAATTCTGGACAAACGTGACCTTGTAGCCTGTTGCCTCAAGATATCTCCTGAAGACGTCAAAGAGAACGAAAGGCCTCGCGTTGCCGATGTGGAAAAAATCATAAACAGTCGGTCCGCAGACGTAAAATCTGACCTTGCCATTTTCTATCGTTTCAAATAGTTCCTTTTTTCTAGTTAGGTCGTTGTAAACTACCAGAGCCATTGTGGCACCTCCTGAATGCTACTTTTACCATACTATGATATCCTATACCATGAGCCTGACATCAGCAATCACGGAAAGGGATTTTTTTTTGAAAAGAGAAGACCTTCTCAACCAAATAAAAGCACTCCCGGACAAACCGGGAGTCTATATGATGCGTGATCCTGACGGCAAAATAATTTACGTCGGCAAGGCGAAATCCCTCAAGAAGAGGGTCTCTTCGTACTTTCGCCATTCCAACTTCGCTTCACCAAGATTGAGAAAACTGGTCGATACCATCTCCGACATTTCCACTATCAGGACAGAGACAGAGATAGAGGCTCTGATCCTCGAAAACAGACTGATAAAATTATATCAGCCATTTTTCAACGTGGATCTCAAAATGAACGAACGGTACGCATACATAAAGGTCACATCAGAGAAATTCCCACGTATCGTGGTCACCAGACACAAGCAGGATGACGGAGCCGTATATATCGGTCCGTTTGTAAGAGTCTCCGAGGTGAGGGAACTTCTTCGCCTTATAGAGCGCTACCTTCCGCTTCGATATTGCAAAGGGGAAATAAAAGAGCCAAACAAAAAGGTCCGTCCATGCATGAGACATTCACTTGGACACTGCCTTGCACCCTGTGCAGGCCTATGCACTGAAAATGAATACAGGGAAAGGGCAGCGGATGTAATTATGATGCTGCAGGGCAAAGGTCTTGAGCTTGTTGAAAAACTTAGAAAAAAAATGGACAAAGCTGTACAGAGCCTTGAATTTGAAGAAGCTGCTGTCATCAGGGACACGATCAGGGCGATCTGGCGGGTCAGCCGCCAGCGAAACAACATTCCTGAGATTGAAGCCGGAAGAGATAACTTCTGGGAGACCCTAAACCGTCTTCAGAACATCTTAGAACTGCCCATGCTTCCATGGAGAATAGATGGCTTCGACATTTCACACACCTCAGGCAAAGAGACAGTGGGTGTTGTAGTAGTATTTGAGCAGGGATATCCGAACACATCATTATACAGAAGGTTTAACATAAAGACTGTTGAAGGCATTGATGACTTCAGGTCGATGAAGGAGACCTTGCTTCGGAGATACAGAAGGTGTTTGGACGGGCAGGAACCGATGCCCCAGCTTATCCTTATCGACGGAGGTCCGGTTCAGCTTGAATTTGCAATGGAAGCATTAAAGGAACTTGGCATCAACAACATACCAATAGTTTCCCTTGCCAAGGAAGATGAGGAAATATACATACCGGAGAAGAAGGAACCCATACGCCTGGATCACACAGATCCTGCATTAAGGCTTCTGCAGCACGTAAGGGACGAATCACACAGGTATGCGATAACATCCCACAGGGCCGCAAGAGGCAGAAATTTCAGAAGAAGCAAGCTCGAAGATGTGCCCGGAGTTGGAAGGGGCAAAGCTGCAAAGCTCATAACTAAATTTGGAAGCACAAGAGCTATAATGGATATCACCCAAGAGGAGCTGGCTTCAGCACCCGGGATCGGTACCACACTTGCTAAAAGGATACAAGAACATCTTAGACAGGCAAATGAAGGGAGCCCGGAAAATTGACTTCTCATGATCAGAAACTGCAGGATGAAAATTATATGAGAATGGCGCTTTCCTTAGCGTTTAACGGTACCGGTTCTGTCAGTCCCAATCCCCGGGTCGGCTGTGTTATTGTCCGTGATTCAAAAATAATAGGCACAGGGTGGCATAAGTGCTGCGGTGAACCGCACGCAGAGGTCGAGGCTGTCAGGAATGCCGGCGAAGATGTTAAAGGATCCACTGTATACGTAAATCTTGAACCATGCTGCCATCATGGGAGGACCCCTCCATGTGCGCCAATGCTTATCGAAAAAGGGGTATCCCGTGTAGTGATCGGAATGACAGACCCGAACCCTTTAGTTGACTGCCGGGGGGAAAGCATGCTTCGGGATGCCGGGGTAGAGGTAACAAGCGGTGTTCTTGGAAAAGAATCGAAATGGATGAACAGGGGATTCATAAGAAGGATGAGGAACGGACGTCCGTGGATCACCATCAAGACAGCCTCTTCAATAGACGGGAACATCGCATTGAAGGACGGATCAAGCAAATGGATCACCGGTGAAAGCTCAAGGCAGAAAGTCCACATAATGAGGGCTGAGAACGATGCCCTGCTTAGCGGGGTCGGAACAGTCATTGCAGACGACCCTACCTTTACCGTCAGGGACGCTGAGGGAAAGTCGCCGAAAAGGGTCATCCTTGACAGAAGGCTAAGGACCCCTCTCTCAGCCGCAATTTTTAACGAGAAAAACCTGATTTTCTTCACCTCCGCTGATGCTTCAGTTGATAAAATCAACAGTATCAGGGAACTTGGTGCTGAAGTTCTGACCATAGATGCGCCTGAATGCAGCGAGTTGGAATTTGTTCTGGCTAAATTGTGTGAAATAGGTGTAAACTATCTGATGGTCGAATGCGGGGCCAGACTGACAAGCTCACTGCTCAGATATGGTCTGGCAGACGAGATATCGATATTTATGGCACCAAAGATACTGGGCGCCGGAATACACTTTACCGAATACCTTGAGCTTGACAGCCTTGACGAAGCGATAAGCATTAAAGATATCAATACCTCCGCCTGCGGGGACGACATATGGATCAGGGGGGTGCTTTCATGTTCACCGGACTTATAGAGACGATAGGCATAATTTCAGCGATACATCCCAGGGGCGATGTGTGGCAGATCGACATAGAAGCGCCAAAGATCGCAGGTGAACTGCGTTTAGGCGATTCAGTCTCCGTCTCGGGAGCATGCAGCACAGTCGTCCGGTCCGACAACAGGTCTTTCAGCATAGAAATAATGGAAGAGACAAGAAAAAAGACAAAACTCGGAAACTTAAAAAGTGGATCTGCGGTAAACCTTGAAAGGGCGATGAGAGTCGATTCGAGGCTTGACGGACATATAGTTTCCGGTCATATAGACGGACTTGCCAGGGTCGAGAAAATTGAAACATATCCCGAGACCAGAAAATATTATTTCAGTGCCGGACAGGATCTCATCTCCGGGATCGTTTCCAAAGGCTCAGTCGCAATAGACGGAATAAGCCTCACAGTAATAGATGTCACCACGAACAACTTTTCAGTCGGCATCATTCCGACAACGATCTCGGAAACGACACTTTCAGAACTTAAAGAGGGCGATGCTGTAAATATTGAAACAGACATCCTTGGAAAATATATAACAAAATTTTTGAAAACACGTTTTTCCGATACCGCCGAAGGCGGGGAGATGAAAAATTCCCTTACATGGGATAAACTTGTAAAATATGGATGGGTCTAGGGGGATCAGCAGAGAATGTTCAACACTATTGAAGAGGCAATAAACGAAATCAAACAGGGAAAAATGATAATCGTCGTTGACGACGAAAACAGGGAAAATGAAGGTGACCTCGTTATGGCGGCAGATTGCTGCCGAACCGAGGATATCAACTTTATGATTAAAAATGCCAGGGGACTTGTCTGTGTACCGATAGGTGCAGAACAGGCAAAGAAACTTCAGCTTAATCCGATGGTGGAGCACAACACCGATTCACACGGCACCGCTTTCACAGTTTCAGTTGACCACGTAAAAGACACAACTACCGGAATATCTGCTGCAGAAAGGGCGATTACAGCCAAAGCCCTTGCGAACCCGCTTTCAAGGGCTGAGGATTTTCACAGGCCTGGGCATATTTTCCCGTTAGTGGCACGTCACGGGGGAGTCCTTAAAAGAGCCGGACACACTGAGGCCGCTGTTGACCTTTCGCGCATGGCCGGTTTCAACGAAGGCGGCGTGATATGCGAGATCATGAATGAAGACGGAAGCATGGCAAGGCTGCCGCAGCTCATTGAATTTGCAAAAAAGCATGAAATGAAGATAATTACAGTTGAGAATCTCATCCATTACCGTGTCATGAGGGAAAAGTTTGTCCGCAGGGAAGCAACAGTCCACATGCCGACAGCCTGGGGGGATTTTGTCTGCCATGCTTACACCAGCCCATACGGTGACAATCCGGGCGCACTTCACCTTGCCCTTGTAAAAGGGGACATAGATGGGGTGGAGGACGTTTTGGTACGTGTCCATTCAGAGTGTTTCACCGGAGATCTTCTTGGTTCTCTCAGATGTGACTGCGGACCCCAGTTGCACAAAGCGATGATGATGATAGAAAAAGCAGGAAGGGGAGTTCTTCTATACATGAGACAGGAAGGACGGGGGATAGGACTTCTTGCCAAACTCAAAGCCTATGAGCTTCAGGAAAAGGGCATGGACACTGTTGAGGCCAATGTTGCACTTGGATACGCTCCTGATTCAAGGGATTACGGAGTGGGAGCTCAGATCCTGGCAGACCTTGGACTCAGAAAGATAAGGCTTATGACCAACAACCCTGTCAAGATAACGGGGCTCAAAGGATATGGGCTTGAAATTACTGAAAGGATCCCTATCGAGATCGACTCAAACCCGTTTAACGAAAAATATCTGAATACAAAAGTCTGCAAGATGGGGCACGTATTAAGCAACTCGATGTGCATGGAACTCGAAAAAGAAGAAACTCAGCAATAACAACGCCAATTATAAAATTAGAATAGAAGGGGAGAATCAAAATGAAAACAATCCAGGGAAATATGATCGGGAGCGGTCTTCGTTTCGCAATTATAGCGTCCAGGTTCAATGAGCTTATTACTTCAAAACTTATAGAGGGCGCAAAAGATGCGCTTACGCGCCATGATGTCCGCCACCAGGACATTGATGTCTTCTGGGCACCGGGAGCCTGGGAACAGCCTGTGGTTGCAAAAGAGATCGCAATGAGCGGCAAATATGACGCCATCATTACTCTTGGAGCTGTTATCCGTGGCGACACTACTCACCACGAGTACGTGGCAGGTGAAGCAGCAAAGGGGCTTGCTCATGTCGGACTTGAACACCGCATCCCTGTAGCGTTTGGGATAATCACATGCGACAACCTTGAACAGGCTCTTGCCCGCTCCGGAAGCAAAGCCGGAAACAAAGGCGCAGACGCTGCACTTGCTGCTCTTGAGACCGCCAATCTTTTGAGGGAAGTGCGCAACGACAGGGGAGCTGATGCATAATGCTTGATATCAAATGGGTGAGGGAGAACACTGAAGAATTTGCCGCAATGCTGGCAAACAGGAATTACTCCTTCCCACTTGACCGCTTTATTGAGCTGGATTCCATGCGGAGAGAGACCCTCCTTGAGGTTGAAGCACTCAAGGAAAAGCGTAACACAGGCGCAAAAAAGGTCGGCATGAAAAAGAAAGCCGGGGAAAATGCCGACGAGCTGATGGAAGAGATGCGCCTGATAGGTGAAAAGGTCAAGGAACTGGATGAAAAGGTTGGGATCATCGAAGCCGAACTTGACGACCTTGCCATGAGGATCCCAAACAAGCCTCATGATTCTGTTCCTGTAGGAGCAGATGAAAACGACAACATTGAAATAAGGAAGCACGGCAAACCCCGTGAATTCTCTTTTGAACCGAAAGCCCACTGGGACCTGGGTGAACCTTTGGGGATAATGGATTTTGAAAAGGGAGTCCAGCTTGCTGAGAGCCGTTTTACCGTGCTTAAGGGAGCGGGTGCAAGGCTCGAAAGAGCTCTCATGAACTTCATGCTCGACCTCCATACTACCCAGCATGGATTTACTGAGATCGCGCCACCGATACTTGTAAACACCGGTACGATGAGCGGTACAGGACAGCTGCCCAAATTTGCCGAGGACCTTTATAAATGTGCCAATGATGACCTATGGCTAATCCCTACGGCCGAAGTGCCACTGACTAACCTGCATGCCGGCGAGATCATGAACGAGTCCGACCTGCCTAAATATTACTGCGCCTTCACCCCCTGCTTCAGGCGTGAGGCCGGCAGCTACGGACGAGACATGAGAGGCATGCTCAGACAGCACCAATTTGACAAAGTAGAAATGGTAAAGCTGAGCACCCCTGATAAAAGCTATGAAGAACTCGAGCACATGACAAACTGTGCAGAAAAAGTTCTTCAGCTCCTTGGCATACCATACAGAGTCATTTGCCTATGTACAGGGGACATGGGCTTTGGAGCAGCAAAAACTTATGATATCGAAGTCTGGCTCCCAAGCCAGAACTGCTATCGTGAGATAAGCTCCTGCAGCAACTGCGAAGATTTCCAGGCAAGAAGGATGGGGACTAAGTACCGCCCCGCCTCAGGTACCAAGCCACGCTTCGTTCACACGCTTAACGGTTCCGGAATTGCAATAGGCAGGTGCCTCATCGCACTGATGGAGAATTATCAGAACGAGGATGGGAGCATTACCGTTCCGGATGCGCTGCGTCCGTACGCCGGAGGTATGGAGACAATAAAATAAGCATGATCATATTTTGTCAGATCGATCAGGTCAGGGGAGAGCAATACCCCTGACTTTTGCTCTGTCTCCCTTTTTTAATAAAGGCAAACATGGTAGGATAGAGTGTGAAAAGAGGCTCACTCTGCCAATATTTAAATGGAGGAACGACCATTAATGTCTGACAGCAACTACACACTGACGGTTTTTTTAGTTCTATTTGTCGCCGTTATATGTATATTTATACAGAAATTCTTTAAAAAATACCTTGAGAGCGATCAGTACTATTATCTCAAGGACATTACCCTGGTCGCTGCCTGGGCTCTCTGCGGAATATGGGCGCCTGACAGACCCCTCAAGATAACTATTGCAGCAGGCGTTGCTGCTGCATGCGTTGGCTTCTGCCAAAAGGTGACCAGGGGCAAGAACCTCAGATTTCTCTACTTCATAGTAGGACTTGGTTTTTCTCTTTTCGGCCCGAGGATAGCCTTCATTGAGTTTGCTCAGGGAGAGTACTACTACCTTTCATATTTTGCATCGATCGCTATCAGCACCCTCTGGATAGGAATATTCCCTATTTTCTTTCAGGAGATCGATGAGATACCCGGCATGTGCGGTCTGCTTCTTACCGTCAGCTGGACGCTTGTCTCCATAGTCATAATGCTCTCATCGCAAAACCTTAGGGAAGCAGTTCAGCTCTGCATAATAGGCATGGTCCTTATACTTGTCTTCTGGAGCAGGCATATTCATGCGTACAGAAGGCTTACAGAACCTCTGACAGCCCTGTGGGGGACTCTCTTTGCCGGGCTTTCTATTTTTGGAGTCAGCAAAGGGGTCGCATTTTATACCCTTGCAGTCTTGCCTCTTGGACTTTTCATGCTTCCTTTGATAGAGACCTCCATAAGCGTAGTAAGCGCGGCCTTCTCGCCTAAACCTACAGGCAACCTGATCCTATACAGGAAACTTCTTAGCAGGGGAATGGACCACGCGACTTCAGTCCATACAGTGGTAATGATCTGTGCTCTCATCGGCTGCATTGCCGCTTTTATCCAGACAGGCGCTACAAGCTTCCTGGCCCTGATGGCTGCTACTGTTGCTCTCTTCACTGTTACCGGGATCTTTTTCAGATACGCGGCAAGATCAGACAAAAGTCAGTCCAGAAAACCTGACCTCTGGGGTATAAGGGTCGACAACATTTCTTTAAATTATGCTCTTACTCAGGTTCAGCACTGGATAAACAAAGGGACTGACCATTGCATGATCGTGACCCCCGATGCCCTTGCAGCATTGAGAAGCAGAACTGACGCAAGATACAGAAAAATTGTAAGAAATGCTGCTCTTGTCCTGCCTGACGGAGCCGGACTTATTGCCGCCCTTAAACTGCTCCATACCCCAATCCAGGAAAGGATCCCGGGAGTTGAATTTACAGAGCATATATGCAAGAGGGCATCCTATGAAGGGTGGGGGATCTGGTTGCTTGGTGGAACTCCCGGAATCGCTGAGACTGCAGCTCAAAAACTTACTGAAAAATATCCCGGCCTTATCATTTCCGGTACAAGGGATGGATACTTCAAAGACGAAGAGACAGATAAGATCTGTCAAAATATAAAAGAAAGCGGCGCAAGGATCCTTTTTGTTGGCCTGGGTGTCCCCAAACAGGAATACTGGCTTGAAGAAAATCTTGCAAGCTCAGGTGCAACTGTCGGCATGGGGATCGGCGGAACTATGGACGTGATCTCAGGCAAGTTGACAAGAGCACCGATTATATGGCAAAAACTATGTCTTGAATGGCTTTACCGTACCATGCAGGAACCCTGGCGCTGGAGAAGAATACTCAAACTGCCGGTCTTTGCCTTTTATGTAATCCTGACCGCATTTCATCTCGATAATTTCAATCCTGACCAATCTAATGAAGATCCGGAGGCAGTTTAAAGGTCCATTGGGCAAAAATACTTATTATATAAATTTCATTGTTTTATTACGCATTTCCATGTGGCGCTTATAATAATAACGTTGTATACTTTATATTTAAACAAACAAATATCGTCTTTATCGAAAGGAAGATCTTTTTATGAAAATGGACAAACTCTTGAAGCAGGCACAGCGTATGCAGGCGGAAATGGCTTTAGCCCAGGAACAGCTTGCCGGCACTGTTGTCGAGGGAGTTTCCGGTGGCGGGATGGTAAAGGCAACAGTAAACGGACACGGAGATGTTCTTTCAGTATCCATTTCACCGGAGGTAGTTGATCCCAAGGATGTTGAAATGTTGGAAGACCTGATCATATCAGCCATCAAAGAAGCACTCAAACAGAGCAAAGAAATGGCAAACAACAAAATGAATTCTATTACCGGGGGAATGGGCGGATTTCCCGGTCTGATGTAATCATCATATGTCAGTCACTTCACTGCCTGGCTCAGTACACAAACTTATAAAACTTTGGAGTAAACTGCCTGGCATAGGTGAAAAAACTGCCCGGCGCATGGTGTTTTTTATTTTAAAGCAGGACAGCAGCTGGGTAAATGAGTTTATAGGCACCATAAAACAGGTCAAGGAAGAGACTCACCACTGCAGTGAATGCGGAAACATAACTGACATTGAACCATGTTCCATCTGCAGGGACAAAATGAGGAACCGTAAAATTATGTGTGTTGTAGAAAGCGACGAGGACTGTATCTCTATAGAGCAGGCAGGCATATTCAACGGCTTGTACCATATTCTTGGAGGACAGGTGTCGCCGCTAGATGAACAGGATATTCCCGAAGAGAGCATCACAAAGCTAAAGGAAAGGGTCTGCGACCTAAAAATTGAGGAGATCGTACTCGCTACCGCACCAAGGATAGAGGGAGACCTGACAGCTTTTGCGATACAGGAAGCACTGGAAGATATTCCGGTTAAGATTTCAAGGCTTTCATACGGTCTGCCCGTGGGAGGAAGCATAGGTTATGCAGACAGAGTTACGCTGCATATGGCTATGGAATCAAGAAAGGAGATGCCTGGAAAATAAAAACAGGAGAGGACCACACCAACAAAGAAAAGCAACATGATCCACAAAATAGTATGAAAGGAGAACACAAAATGTCATCCGGATCCGGTCTTTCAGCTGTAATGAAAAGATTGGTCAGAGCAGTGATGATTTTTATATGTGCCGCTGCCGGCTATCAGATATCAAAAATAGCCATAGAACAGAACTGGTGGCCATCTGTCACTCTGCTTCACCCAATAGCAACAACTGTATTTATTGTTATTATTTCAGCATGTTTCGGCTTTATCCTAGCACCAATATTCTGGTTAAGCGTTAGCAAATTCGCACAGTTTACAGAATCAAAACTCCAGAATACCAGTGTACCGGAACTTACAGTGAGCCTGCTTGGCCTCATACTGGGCCTTTTGCTTGCCAACCTCATCGCTATGCCGATGTCAAGAATTCCGGGAGGAATAGGGGTATATATTGCAGTACTGCTGAATGTCGCCCTTGGATATCTGGGGCTTCGTTTCTTTGCTAAACGAAAAGACGATATCTGGAGCGTAATAACTAATATCGGTGATATCAGGCTCAGGCTTCCTAAACGCAAAAAGAAGAATGAAAACGGGGAAGAAGAAAAAGAGGCAGGTCTTGACGTTGCCCCTGAGTTTTTCTACTCTATACCGAAGATACTGGATACAAGCGCAATAATTGACGGCAGAATACTGGATGTCGCACAGAGCGGCTTCATTGAGGGTACGATCGTTCTGCCTAGGTTCATTCTTGCAGAACTTCAGGGGGTAGCAGATTCAACGGACCCACTCAGAAGGACCCGTGGAAGACGCGGTCTTGCTGTCGTGACGGAGCTTCAAAAGATCAGAACACTGAACATTGAGATACCGGAAACCACCCTCAAGGACCTCGAAAGAGAAAAGGTGGATGAAGCCCTTGTAGTACTTGCACGCCAGCTCAACGGTAAGGTCATAACCACTGACTACAACCTTAACCAGATCGCCCAGATCGAAGGTGTATCTGTCCTTAACGTTAACGACCTGGCAAACTCTCTGAAACCGATGCTTCTTCCCGGAGAGAACGTCGAGATCGACATTATACGAGTCGGAAAAGAGTCCCATCAGGGTGTCGGATACCTAGACGACGGAACAATGCTCGTTGTAGAGGACGGTTATAAGCGCATAGGAGAAAGGGTAAAAGTTACTGTTACCTCGATGCTTCAGACGTCGGCCGGAAGAATGGTCTTCGGAAGAATACGTCCCTAAAATGAACAGAGAGACCTGGTCCTTCATAATAGTAGCAGGGGGGACAGGCACCCGCCTTGGCGGGATCCCGAAGCAGTTCAGGCTTCTTGACGGACATCCCGTCTGGAAATGGTCTGCAAAAATAGCAGAGGAGCTTTGGAAGGACGGTATCGTACAAGAACTTGTAATTGTAGTTCCTGACGATCACATGGCAGAAATGAAGGGGCATTGTGACCTGAAGATCCCGACGCGCCTCACTGCCGGAGGAACCACAAGATCTCAGTCAGTAATGAGCGGATTAAAGAATTCATGCGGGTCTCACGTGCTGGTGCACGATGCGGCCCGCCCTTTTATAACAAGAGAACTCTGCCTGGATTTGATAAAAAACACTACAGTTCATGGAGCTTCTATCCCTCTTCTGAGGTGCAGCGATTCGCTTAAGAGGCTGGACGCAGAGAAGATAACCTGCGTTGACAGAAACGATTACCATCGTACCCAAACTCCGCAGGCATTTGAAAAATCTTCCCTGATAGACTCTATCGCATCGTTTGGTTTTGACGGCACAGATGAAGCAGAAGCATGGATAGCTTCGGGAAGGGATATCTTCATCACCCAGGGATCTGAGTCAAACTTTAAGATCACAACTAAATTTGACTGGGAGGTCGCATTATCGATCACCGGAGGCAGAAAGATACAAAGGACAGGACATGGCTTTGACGTTCATCAGCTTGTAAAGGGCAGAAAACTTATACTGGCAGGGATTGAGATAAAAAATTCCGAGTTGGGCCTTCTTGGACATTCTGATGCTGACATAGTCCTCCATACGGTAATGGACGCTATACTCGGAGCTGCAGGCTTTCCGGACATCGGTACACTCTTTCCCGCATCAGATCCAAAATGGAAAGACGCGGACAGCAGGGAACTCCTTAAAACCGTTATTCTCAAAGTCCGCTCTGAGGGATGGAGCATTGACTGGGTCGATGTTACTTTGCAGGCTCAGTCTCCTAAACTGGGGGACATGATACCAAACTTCATATACAGTGTTGCGTCGCTTATCGCTGAAAACGGACGTGATCCAAATTTCAACATGAAGGTAAAGTCGGGTGAGAGCTGCGGTTCTGTAGGACGCAATGAATGTATGGTCTGCCATGGAGTAGCAACCCTTTCAAAGTATTATTGGAATCAAGGCTGAACAGATACATCGAAAACACAATAAATCAGCCTGAACATATATCATCAAACGGAGGCATCGATATGACAAAAAAGAGATCTGAAGATAAGTTCGTTGAATACAGGGGCTTCACATTTGACGACGTATTGCTCGTTCCGGGATACAGTGAAGTTGTCCCTGCACAGGTAGACGTTTCAACAATGCTCACACCCCAGATATCCCTTAATATACCCATCTGCAGTGCTGCAATGGATACTGTCACAGAGGGAAGGCTTGCGATAGCCCTTGCACGTGAGGGAGGCATAGGAATACTTCACAGAAACCTGCCTATAGAAAATCAGGCTGTTGAAGTTGACAAGGTAAAGAGATCTGAATCAGGTGTCATTGTAGACCCCTTCTACCGCCATCCCGAGGATATGGTCCGGGAAGCCGTGGCCCTCATGGAGCATTACCATATTTCCGGTGTTCCGGTGGTAGACAAAGATATCAGACTTGTTGGGATCATAACAAACAGGGACCTCAGGTTTGTCACAAATCTTGACCAGCCAATTTCCAATGTTATGACTAAAGAAAATCTGATAACAGCTCCTATGGGGACAACCCTTGAAGATGCAAAGACTATCCTTATGGGCACAAAAGTAGAAAAACTGCCCATAGTCGATAAAGACGGCAAGCTTAAAGGTCTCATTACGATAAAGGACATTCTTAAAGCAAGGGCATTTCCGAATGCAACAAAGGACTCCAGGGGACGCCTTCGTGTAGGGGCAGCGATCGGAGTCGGAACTGATGCCTTTGACAGAGCAGAAGCACTTGTCAAGGCCGGAGTGGATACTGTTGTTGTAGATACCGCACACGGACATTCAAAAATGGTCATCGACACAGTCGCAAGACTCAGAAAACTCTATCCTGACCTGCCGCTTATAGCCGGAAACATAGCGACTGCAGGTGCAGCAGAAGCCCTGATGGATGCCGGGGCTGACGCGGTCAAGATCGGCATAGGCCCGGGATCTATATGCACGACAAGGATCGTTGCAGGAATAGGCGTGCCGCAGGTCGCAGCGGTCATGAACGTGGCCGAGGTCGTTCATAAGAGGGGCAAAATGGCCATAGCCGACGGAGGCATCAGGTATTCGGGAGACATAGTAAAGGCCCTGGCTGCGGGTGCTGACGTTGTTATGATCGGATCACTCTTTGCAGGAACAGAAGAAAGCCCCGGAGAAGCGGTAATATACAGGGGCCGCTCATTCAAGAGCTACAGGGGAATGGGTTCACTCGGAGCAATGAAGGGCGGCTGCAGCAAGGACAGATATTTCCAGGAAGGCACTACAGAAGACAAGCTTGTCCCGGAAGGCATAGAGGGAATGGTCGCACATAAAGGATCGATCTCAGGAGTCGTATATCAGATGGTCGGCGGTATCCGCTCAGGAATGGGCTACGTAGGTGCGCCCGACATCCGATCGCTTCACGAAGATTCAAGGTTCGTCCAGGTTACCGCTGCATCAATGAAAGAAAGTCATCCCCACGACATAGTCATAACAAAAGAAGCCCCAAACTACTGGGCGGATGAATGATCGATCTGATCAACATAAATATATAGCATAAAACTGCTGAGGCAGGGAATGAACCTTTAAGGATACCCTGCCTCTTTTTTTGTTTCTAAATAAAATTCATTATTATGATGTCAGGTAAGGTCGATTTGTTATATAATGTTTGGCGTGCTTAATACGATTTAAACTATAATCTTCTGCCCTTGGAAGGAGGCAATGCGATGGCGTGATTTAGAAGTTATGGGTCCACGGTCTGGACCTTTTGCTATTCGCTGTCTTTGTCCAACAGGGTGCCAACAGAGGAATATTCTTACACTTCTCTTCACTGATATCCTCTGACATCTCCTTATTTGAACTGACAGCGTGAAAATCTATAGTTACAGCAATACCCCTGACGTTCAAAATTTAAGGAGGTCAATCATGAATCGTGTACTGATGTCAAAATACGGTCCTGCACTTGCAGGGACAATAATTGGTGTAATTGCAGCTTTGCTTGTCAAATTCGGCAACCCCGGAAACATGGGGGTCTGCGTCGCCTGTTTCACACGTGATGTGGCAGGAGCCCTTGGACTTCACCGTGCAGGTGTCGTCCAGTACCTTCGCCCCGAGCTTGCCGGGTTTATCCTCGGATCTTTCGGATCAGCACTCTTATACCGTGAATATCGCCCAAGGGGAGGATCTTCTCCAATGATCCGCTTTGGACTGGGCTTTTTTGCCATGGTTGGAGCATTGGTCTTCCTGGGGTGTCCCTGGCGTGCCTATCTCAGGCTTGCTGGAGGTGACCTTACTGCCGTTGCAGGGATTGCCGGACTCACAACCGGGATCGCTATCGGGATAATGTTCCTTTACAGGGGGTTCAGCCTTGGCGCCGCACGTCAGAATCCCAAGGCTGCCGGATATTTCATGCCCCTACTGGCAATAGCCCTTCTTGCACTCCTTGTCATCAAACCGCTTTTTGGAGCAGAGGGTACAGGACCAATATTTTTCTCTGCAAAAGGTCCGGGATCGATGCACGCGCCCCTGATAATATCCCTTGCAGCAGGACTCCTGGTAGGGTGGCTTGCCCAAAGAAGCCGCTTCTGCACAGTCGGAGCCATACGTGATCTTATAATGCTCAAAGACACACACCTTTTCAAAGGAATATTCGCATTCATAGTCGCGGCATTCCTGACAAACCTTGCTTTGGGACAATTCAACCCCGGTATGGAGGGGCAGCCTATCGCGCACACGATGCACCTGTGGAATTTCCTTGGAATGGTCCTTTCCGGACTTGCCTTTACCTTGGCAGGAGGCTGCCCTGGACGCATGTTCATAATGTCAGGCGAAGGTGATTCCGATGCCGGTATATTCATAATGGGTATGCTTGTCGGGGCAGCTTTCGCCCACAATTTCAGCCTTGCAAGCTCAGGAGCCGGAGTTGGAGCATACGGTATCCCCGCAACTATAGCCGGACTCGTTTTCTGTCTTGCCGTAGGCACATTATTTATGAATAGGGTAGATTAGGAGGCCTGAAACCATGGAGATAAAAACAGTGGATGCACGCGGACTGTCATGCCCGCAGCCGATCGTAGAGACCAAGAAAGTGCTTGATAAAATAAGCGGCGGAAGGGTAGAGGTCCTTGTAGACACAGTGACCTCAAGGGAAAACGTCCTGAGGTTCGGCAGGAATGCCGGATGGCAGGGTTCCTTTGAAGAATCAGAGGGTTTCTTTAAGGTCATTCTGGAAAAATAATCGACATGGGAGTGCTTCCCTCGCACGGAAGATGTCAGAAGTTCCCCTGCTGAGAGGGAAGCGCTCCAAAACCTGATAAACTATTGACAGGACGTACATTAGCTAGTAAAATCTCATCTCGTTGGGCGATTAGTTCAGAGGTAGAACGCTTCCTTGACACGGAAGAGGTCAGAAGTTCAATTCTTCTATCGCCCACCATATTGGTAATAAAAAAGACGGGCTTTTGCCCGTCTTTTTTTGCTGAGCAATGGGATGGCTGAGCAGTTGCTGAGCGATAGCTGAGCGGTTGTAAAAGTAAGCGGAGACTGCATCCGCCAGGGAATTAGAGTCCTTCGGACGCTGGGGAATTTGCTCGCCTCGCATCGCGGAGAATCCAATCTTAAAGCCTTGATCTACGTCGCCTCTGAGAGCTTCCAGACCGGTTCCTGTTGGACCGGAGTTCGAATCTCCGCGTCTCCACCAACAACTCAAATAGACCCCAAAGGCCGCGGGGGTTCAAAATCCCCGTCGTCCCCGGACTCATTCACAATCGTCATTCCGGTATGGGGCTGAGCCGGAACAGCGGCTTCGGGTTTAGGTCATAGAAAGCTAGGGATAGCAAGGATTTAGAGACACTGGATCTCCGATTTAAGCATTCGGAGACGACGAAGATTGTGGTTCTAACGACCACTCTTGTTTAGCGTATAAAGTTTATTCACTAATACTTTTTTAACTGCTTCTGCTAGTTTCAGAAAATATGACGTGTCTAAATCAACTGAAAGAATATCAAAATGACGACTGATGGTAAGAAAACCATTCTCCATAGGATATTCTTTCAGTCTCCGCGTAGGGTTCTTCTTGTATTCAGAATGAGCAATTGCTTTATTCCTTAAATCTATGATCATTTTATGAAAAGCAATAGCTTCTTCTCCAATCATATCTTTTATTTCTCTTTGCTCATTTTTCCCAAATTTTGGGGTGCCAGTTGCGAACTCATCTTCTGAGTTACCAGAGAACGGCCTTGAGTAAGAGATTATTGCAGCAACAAGAAGGGCAGAGCGAACCTCAAAATCGCTTGAATTTACGGGGATCTCATTAAGGCGTATTAAGTACTTAATAGCCTGGTCTAGATCTTTAATCGATATACTAGTGCGATTGAACTGTCTTTCTAACTGTACATTCATAAAACTTACCTCACAAATGGGGTGGGTAATTACAGGAGTAACTCCATGTAACTTCTGATCATCTTGGACACTCCAAAAGTTTCCGACATTTTCATAAGTGTGTACAGGTCCTTATCCTTCCTTAGAACGTAACGTTTGACCGCATCGGTGACAACGGCGATGTCCATCCGGTTCCTGCTTCGGATACAGTCACAGATCGTTCTCTCCAGTCCGTAGACGATGACAGTATGCCCGAACATCGTTGTCAATTTTGTAACTCCGAGATCATGCAGCTCCCTCGCGACGGAAAAAACCGTAAACCCTTCTTTCCGAAGCTGGGCAATGTTGTATCCTGCAGGCACTGTAACTGTATAGGAAAGGGGATCTCTGTCCGTAAGGTCATGCAGAAATAAGGCTGTCTCATGTGAGTAAATGATTTTCGGGCGTCTCAACTGGGCAATGAACATCTTATCGGCCAACTCGTCTGGGAGGATATATACACCGAATGCAGCACGCTCCAGTTCTCCTGACTTTACCAACAGGCGGAGACGTTCGTTTGATACTCCTGCTTCATTTGCTTCAGCAGTTGTGACAGTTCCTTCCTTTTGCATCAGGAGCGTTTTCAGTTTTTCCGGGATAGGCAAATCGATCGCCTCCAATTTGATTTTAATGCTAGGATTGTACATAAAACTAGCATAAAAACCAATAGTGTTGAACTTTCACGCTGCAAATAACTTCGAAACAAGCATAAAAATCAAGCATGCAGGAGAGCTGAATATAAAAGATCATCATTATTAAACA